>Ga0307440_1000756_pt1 | contig 15868 bp, 13 predicted proteins | sample SalMarWE160410MG_FD_202150 | JGI IMG/M metagenome (GOLD analysis project Ga0307440, IMG submission 202150) | Salt marsh sediment microbial communities from the Plum Island Ecosystem LTER, Massachusetts, United States - WE1604-10 | ecosystem: Environmental > Aquatic > Marine > Intertidal zone >... | reverse complement strand
ACCCTGTTCGATGATCTCGGTCGCTATGTGCATGGGCAGATCCTGGTGTACCGGCAGCGTCCGTCGGGCTGGCCGTTTGTCACCACCCATGCGGCCGCCAGGTGATGGCTGCTGCGTCCGCTGTCGACGCACCGTTTTCAGTTCAGCACATGAATTGCCGCATTCAGCGACAGGGCATAGGCCACCCACAGCAGGTACGGTCCCGTCAGCCATGCCACCGAGCGCTGCCGCGACAGGGCCACGGCGAACAGCGCGGCGATGCTGATCAGCAACGCCGTCATGTCGGCCAGGCCCAGGCCGGTCCGGTGCAGGCCGAAGAACAGCCATGACCACAGTCCGTTGAAGACGAGCTGCGTGCCCCACAGGGCTTTCATCAGGATGTCCGTTCCAGCGAAGATCAGCCAGCCGGCGATGGCAATCATCAGGTAAAGCACGGACCAAACCGGCGGAAACAGCCAGTCCGGAGGTGTCCACCATGGTTTTTCGAGGCCTGCGTACCATGCGCCGGGCTGGAAATGAACGCCGGACATGGCGACCACCGCCACCACGATGATGAACACGATGAGGGCGGGATAGGAGCGGTCTCGGGTCATGAGGCTCAACCTTATGGACGGAATTCTTGGCAGCCATGCTAGGCGTTTGCTCCCGTGCCGCATAGCTGGCATGCGGCGAAATCGCCGACGTAGCCATGGCATGATGCCACAGGAGCAAACATTGCGCCGTTGCGGGGTGGCGGAATGCGTCTGTGGTATCCATACTTGGTCGGCATATGTCTGTCGATCAACCGGACGTCTGGCCACAACCACATGCCCGCCTGCATGCATGGACAAGCCGCATATCCCGAGCGGAAGGGGCGCCACTGACATGGTAAATGCCGCTGGGCCAGCCCCCTCCGATGCACTGGTGATCTTTGGTGTCTCCGGCGATCTCGCCCACAAGATGATCTTTCCGGCCCTATACGCCATGGCCAAGCGCGGCATGCTCGACGTGCCGTTGGTGGGCATCGCCAGATCGCAGTGGAGCGACGAGCAGCTGCGCAAACATGTGACGGACAGCATCAAGCAGGATGTCGGCAGCGTGGACGATCCCAAGGCCCTACAGCACCTGCTTTCCCTACTCCGGTATGTGGCCGGGGATTACAATGAACCGGAGACGTTCAAGATGCTGAAGCAAGCGCTCGGAGATGCCCGGCGTCCGGCATACTACCTGGCCATTCCGCCCGCGCTGTTCGCCACGGTGATCAAGGGCTTGGGGACAGCCGGCCTGGCGGAGGGCGCGCGCGTCATCGTCGAGAAGCCGTTCGGGCATGACCTGGCCTCGGCCCGCGAACTCAACCGCGTCGCGCTGGCGGTGTTCCCGGAAGACGCGATCTTCCGCATCGACCATTACCTCGGAAAAGAGGCGATCATGAACATCCTCTATTTCCGTTTCGCCAACTCGTTTCTCGAACCGATCTGGAATCGTAATAGCATCGCCAGCGTGCAAATCACGTTGTCCGAGGATTTCGGCGTCGGCGGCCGCGGGGCATTCTACGAAAGCGTCGGCTGCCTGCGCGATGTGATCCAGAACCATCTGTTCCAGCTCGTTGCCCTGTTGGCCATGGAACCTCCCGCCTATCAGGGCTATGGCGCTGTGCACAGTGAGAAAGCCAAGGTGTTCCAGGCCATGCGTCCGCTCTCGCCGGATGACATGGTGCGCGGCCAGTATGATGGCTACCGGCGCGAGCCGGGCGTGGCGGAGGATTCGGACGTCGAGACGTTCTGCGCCCTGCGCCTATTCATCGACTCGTGGCGTTGGGAGGGCGTGCCGTGGTATCTGCGTGCCGGCAAGTGCATGGCCGAGAGCGTGACCGAGGTGCTGGTTGAGCTGAAGCCACCGCCGCAAAGGCTGTTCGACGATTCGGCACCGGCGGCCGGCCGCTCCAATTATCTGCGTTTTCGCATCTCGCCCGACTCCGCCGTTGCCCTTGCCGCCCGAGTCAAGCGCGCCGGGCAGGAGTTTATCGGCGACCAGCGCGAGCTATATCTGCTGGAGGAGCAGCCAGGCCAGGAGACGCCCTACGAGCGGCTGCTCAGCGATGCCCTGGCCGGCAATGGTGCGCTGTTCACCCGCGAGGATGCGGTGGAGGCCGCCTGGGCCGTGGTCGACCCGGTACTGGGCCGGCATCACCGGGTCCAGCCCTATGCCCCCGGCAGTTGGGGCCCGGAACAGGCGGAGGCGCTGATCGCCACGGACGGACATTACTGGCACAACCCGATGCTGGCGAAAGAGGGATAGATGGAGCGCATAGAGCGGGAGGGCTATGAGCGAGCGCTGTCGCTGTTGTGGGCCTGTTCCGGTCCCGACGGCTTCGTCGCCAGCCCCAGCCACCACGACAACTACCGTCGCATTTGGGCCCGGGATGGTGCCATCATGGCGCTGGCGGCGCTGCTCACGGACGATGAGGGGCTAGTGACCACGGCGCGCCGGACGCTGGAGACGCTGGCCGCACACCAGGGCCAGCACGGCGAAATCCCAACCAATGTCGATATCGCCTCCGAGCGTTTCAGCTACGGTGGCACCGCCGGACGCATAGACGGCGATCTGTGGTTCATCATCGCCTGCGGTGAATACTGGCTGGCCACCGGCGAGGATGATTTCTTGGAACCGCTGCTACCGGTCATCGAGAGGGTGCGCTTCGCACTAGGCGCCTGGGAATACAATAGCCGCGGCCTGATCTATGTACCGCTGACGGGCGACTGGGCGGATGAGTACCTTCATCACGGTTATGTGCTCTACGATCAATTGCTCTACCTGCAGGCGCAGCACACCCTAGCGCAGATGCATGCGGCGATGGAGGGGTCGCCCGACCATGACTTGGAGGCCAGGGCCAGCCGCCTGCTGCACCTAATCCGGGATAACTACTGGTTTCCCGACACCGACGAGGACGCGCCGATACCGGACGACGCCTACCACGAGGTACTTTATGCCAAGGGGCGGGCGACGGCACGCGCGCACGGCGCCGGGCGATACTGGATGCCGTTCTTCTCCCCCAGTGGCTACGGCTATCGCTTCGATGCCTTCGCTAATGTGCTCGCCTCGCTGTTCGACGTCGCCGACGACCACCAACGGCGCACAGTAGACACCTATATCGACGACAAGCTGTTGGCCGACGACATGTCGTTATTGCCGGCCTTCCATCCGGTCATCGAGCCGGTCGACGAGGACTGGGAGCATCTGCAGGTGATGTTTTCCTACAGCTTCAAGAACAAACCCTACGAATACCACAACGGCGGGCTGTGGCCGATGCTATCGGGCTTCTACGTCGCTGATCTCGCCCGCCGCCACCACATGAAGCAGGCCAGGCGTTGCCTGAGGGCGATCCACTGCGCCAATGCCATGGCCATGGACGGCGAGGGCTGGGGTTTTGCCGAATACATCCATGGCCTGAAGCACAAGCCGGAAGGCACCCGCCACCAGGGCTGGAGCGCGGCCGCCGCCATCATCGGCCACCATGCCCTGCATGGCGAGGCTGTGTTCCGGGTTCAGGGCTTGCAACTGGCGTCATCAAGGAGGAAGCCATGAATGCGACGCAACGGCTGCACGATCTCGGGCAAAGCCTGTGGCTCGATAACATCACGCGCGGATTGCTTACGAGCGGTACGCTGGAGCGCTATATCCGCGAGCTGTCGGCGACGGGCCTGACCTCCAATCCCACGATCTTCGATCATGCGATCAGGAATGGCGATTTCTACGATGACGCCATCCGGGAAAAGGCGCGCGCGGGCAATCCTGTTGAGGCCATGTTCTTCGATCTGGCGCTGGAGGACCTGGTGGCCGCCGCCGATCTTTTCCGGCCGATTCATCACGCCAGCGGCGGCGTGGACGGCTGGGTCTCGCTCGAGGTATCCCCCCTGCTGGCGGACGATACTGCTTCTACCGTCACGGCGGCATCGTCGCTGCATGCCAAGGCAGGGCGGCCGAATCTGTTCATCAAGATCCCGGGCACTGCCGCCGGCATACCGGCGATCGAGCAGGCCATCTTCGCCGGCGTGCCGGTGAACGTGACGCTGCTGTTCTCGCCCGAGCACTACCTGGCTGCCGCCGAGGCATACATGCGCGGCATCGAAAGGCGCCTCGCCGCCGGGCTCGACCCGGCCGTTGCATCCGTGGCCTCGGTGTTCATCAGCCGCTGGGATGTAGCCGTCAGGGACAGGGTGCCGGCCGCGTTGCAAAACCATCTCGGCATCGCCATCGCCATGCGCACCTACAAGGCCTACCGCGAGCTGCTGGCATCCGCACGCTGGCAAAAACTGGCTGCCGCCGGTGCACAGCCCCAACGCCTGTTGTGGGCCAGCACCGGTACCAAGGATCCGCAGGCCTCGGATGTCCTGTACATCGAGGCGTTGGCGGCGGCGGACACCATCAACACCATGCCCGAGAAAACCCTGCTCGCCTTTGCCGAGCACGGGGTGGTCAAAGACGGGTTGCCGGCCGATGGCGGCGATGCCGAACAGCGCTTGGCGGAGTTCACCCGCCTGGGTATCGATGACAAAGCGCTGGCCGCCGATCTGCAGCGTCAGGGCGTGGTTGCTTTCGCCGAGTCATGGAATGACCTGCTGGCATGCGTCACCGAGAAAAGCGAGGCGTTGTCAAAGTCTGCCGGACCGGCATGAACGATGCGCAGCGTGGCTGAGATATACAGCCTGTGAACGCATCTTCCCATAGATGACCGACCAAGGATGGCGACCATGAATCACAGCAGCTTTGTCAATGCGTTCTACGATTTCCTGGATCGGATCGGATACATGCATCCGATCCATCCGGCGATGGTGCATATGCCCATCGCGTTCGTGGTCGGGGGTACGGTCTTCATCTTGCTCGCTGGCTTCGAGCGGTTCCACCGGTTCAGGTTCAGGGTATCCGCGCACTATGTACTGACGCTTGCCCTGCTTTTCTGGTTCCCCACCGTGTTGTTCGGCATCATGGACTGGCAGCGCTACCTGGGCGGCGCCTGGCTGCCGATCATCAAGATCAAGATGGTGCTCGCAGCAGTGCTGCTGATCCTGCTCGTCATCGGTGTGGCACTGGGTTATCGCGGCACGACGTCGATAAGGATCCTGGCCCCTATCTATGGCCTGTGTTTCGCCACGGTGCTGGTGCTCGGGTATTACGGCGGACAGCTGGTGTACGCCGGGCTGGCACCCGCCGGGCCGGCCATTTACCAAGCCGGGGAGAAGGTGTTCGACAACAACTGTACGGGTTGCCATGCACACGGCGGCAACGTGATCGCACCGAATCTGCCCCTGGCCGGCGCTCCCGAACTGACGGATTTCGAGACGTTTGAGCGGTTTGTGCGCAGCCCGCACATGCCCGACGGATCGGCGGGCGCCATGCCTCCATTTACGACTTCGAAGATCTCCGCTAAGGAAGCCCGGGCGCTGTACGAGTACATCAAGCACGTGATCGTTAACCCCAGACCCAGCAAGAAAACGCTCCACACCGGCAAGGATTGATGCGCCGGCCGCCGTTCGGCGCTGCGGGATAGACCTATGGCGCCATGTCATCCAATAGTTCGATCCAGTGGCGGACGGGTAGCGTGGAGCGGGCGGCCAGGTGCATCTGGCAGCCGATATTGGCGGTGACGATCTGCTCGGGGCTGCCGCTGGCAAGCGCTGCTAGTTTCTGCTGCAGCAGTTGCTGCGACAGTGCCGGCTGTAGCAGCGAGTAGGTGCCGGCCGCACCGCAACACAAGTGCGCATCGGGCACCTTCGTCAGCGTGAAGCCGGCACGCTGCAGCAGCGCCTCGATGGCACCCGGCAAGGCTTGGCCGTGCTGCAGTGTGCACGGCGCATGTACGGCGATTGGGCCCTGTGCTGCTGGCTTCAGGCGCGACAGATCCTCCTGCTGCAGCACCTCGACCAGATCGCGACTTATCGCCGATATGAGCGTGGCCTTATCGGCGTAGGCCGGGTCATGGCGCAGCAGATGGGCGTAATCCTTGACCATGACGCCGCAGCCGCTGGCCGTGGTCACGATGGCCTCGATGCCCGCCTCGACGTGTGACCACCAGGCATCGATGTTGCGCCGGGCCAGATTACAGGCCTCCGCCTCGGCATCCAGGTGCTGGCTCAGTGCGCCGCAGCATCCGGCCTTTTCGGCTACCAGTAGGGAGATGCCCAGCCGGTCCAGCACGCGCGCGGCAGCGGCGTTGGTCAACGGCGTGGTCGACGGCTGCACGCAGCCGTCGAGTACCAGCATCCGGCGGGCATGGCGTGGCTCGGGCCAGTCGCCGGCCGACTGGGTGGCGGGAATCTTCGCCTTGAGCGAGGGAGGGAGCATCGGGCGAACGAGACGGCCGACGGCCAGCAGTGCGGCGAAGCGACGGCGGTGTACAAGCAGCAGGCGCAGGATCCGGCGCAGCAGGCGTTCGCGCACGGGACGTCCGACCTGTCGCGCCACCACGCTGCGGCCGATGTCCAGCAGATGGCCGTAGTGCACCCCGGATGGGCAGGTCGTTTCGCAGGCACGGCAGTTCAGGCAGCGGTCCAGATGCGCCTGTACCTTCTCGGTGGCGGCATGGCCTTCGAGCACCTGCTTGATCAGGTAGATGCGCCCGCGCGGGCCGTCCAGCTCGTCGCCCAGGATCTGGTAGGTCGGGCAGGTGGCGGTGCAGAATCCGCAATGCACGCAGGAGCGCAGGATCGCATCGGCATCCTGCCCCACGGGCGTTTTCCCGAACGCATCGTTTAGTGACGTCTGCATGGCTATAGCCCTTCGTACATGCGCCCGGGGTTCAGGATGCCGGCCGGGTCGAAGGCCTGCTTCAGCCTCCGGTGCAGCTGCCACAGTCCGTTTGGCAGGGGGTGGAAGTCCACGGCCGGCGCATCCGTATGGAACAGCGCGGCATGACCGCCGAGTGCTTCGGCAGCGGCACGCACCCGATCGGCCGGTTCATCGCTGGCAAGCCAGCGCTGGGCTCCGCCCCAGTCGATCAGCCAGTCGCCTGCGATCTCCGGTTGCGGCGCAGCCGGCGGCAGGGCGAGGCGCCACATCGGCCGCGCATCGTCGAAGAACGGCAGGTGGCGTTCACGCAGTTCCGCCCAGAATACCGCATCCTTCGGCAGCATCTCACCGGAGACGTGCTCCGGAATCGAGGTGACGGCGCTGGCGGCACCGGAAAAGCGCAGGTACAGCTGTCCGTCGGCCCAGGCGGTGGCCGACAGCGGCAGCGGCTGGCCGGCCAGCCGGTTCATCTGTGTCAGCGCCTCGGTCGGCGTACAGGCCTGCATCAGTGTCAGTTTCCTCTCGGGCATAGGCAGCACCTTCAGGCTAACATCGAGCAGCACGCCGAGGGTGCCCAAGGCACCGGCCATCAGCCGGGCGGCGTCGTAGCCGGCCACGTTCTTCATCACCTCACCGCCGAAATGCAGCAGCTCGCCCTTGCCGTTGATCACATGGCAACCCAGCACGAAGTCCCTTGCCGAGCCGGTAAAGGGGCGGCGCGGGCCGGACAGGTTGCAGGCCACGGTGCCGCCGAGGGTGGCACCATCGCCCCAGTGCGGCGGCTCAAACGCCAGCATCTGACCCTGGGCCGCCAGCAGAGCCTCGATATCGGCCAATGGCGTGCCGGCGCGGGCGGTCAGCACCAGCTCGGTCGGCTCATAGGCGATGACGCCGCGGTGCCCGCCGACGGTGAGCGATGTGCCCTCTATCGGCCGCCCGTAGAACGCCTTGCTGCCACCACCACTGATCCTAAGCGGTGTGCGGCCTGCATGGGCCTCGGTGACCTGCTGGCGCAGAACCTCGGTCTGATCCTGGTCTCCGCCCATCAGAATCGCTCCAGGTCGGGGTGAGGCAGGTTGCCGCCATGCACGTGCATGGAGCCGAATTCGGCGCAGCGGTGCAGCGACGGCACGGCCTTGCCGGGATTCAGCAATCCCTCGGGATCGAAGGCATGCTTGATGGCGTGGAACTGGGTCAGTTCGGCGGCACCGAACTGCACGCACATCTGGTTGATCTTCTCCATGCCCACGCCGTGCTCGCCGGTGATGCTGCCGCCCATCTCGACGCATAGCTCCAGGATGCTGCCGCCGAAGGCCTCGGCTCGTGCCAGCTCTCCCGGCTTGTTGGCATCGTACAGGATCAGCGGGTGCAGGTTGCCGTCGCCGGCGTGGAACACGTTGGCCACGGACAAATCGAACTGTTCGGAAAGCTCGTTGATGCGCCGCAGCACCAGCGGCAGATGCCGGCGCGGGATGGTACCGTCCATGCAATAGTAGTCCGGCGCTAGGCGGCCGACGGCCGGGAAGGCGGATTTGCGACCCTTCCAGAACATCGCGCGCTCGGCCTCATCCCTGGCCAGCCGTACCTCGGTGGCACCGCTGTGCTCGAGGATCTGCCGCACCCGCGCCACCTGCTCGTCCACCCCCTCGCGCGTGCCGTCCAGTTCGCACAGCAGGATCGCCGCCGCCTCGCGTGGGTAGCCGGCATGCGCGAAGTCCTCGGCGGCACGAATGGCCAGGTTATCCATCATTTCCAACCCGGCGGGGATGACACCCGCAGTGATGATGGCGCCGACCGCACTCCCGGCCCTCTCCACGTCATCGAACGCCGCCAGCATCACCTCGGCCTGTTCCGGCACCGGCAGCAGGCGCACCGTCACCTCGACCACCACGCCGAGCATGCCCTCGGAGCCGGTGACAAGGGCCAGCAGGTCGTAGCCGGGGCTGTCCAGTGCCTCGCTGCCGATAACCAGCAGCTCGCCCTCGGGCATCACGAGCTTGATCTGCAGGATGTTGTGTACGGTCAGCCCGTATTTCAGGCAATGCACGCCACCCGAGTTTTCCGCCACGTTGCCGCCGATGGTGCAGGCGATCTGTGATGAGGGATCCGGGGCGTAATACAGGCCGAACGGTGCGGCCGCCTCGGAGATGGCAAGGTTGCGCACCCCGGGCTGCACCCGGGCGATGCGGCCGACGGGGTCGATCGCCAGCACACCATTGAGCTTGGCCAGTCCCAGCAGCACGCCATGCGGATGCGGCAATGCCCCGCCGGACAGCCCGGTGCCCGCCCCACGCGCCACCACCGGCACGCCATGACGATGGCACAGGCGCATCACGGCCTGCACCTCGTCAACCGTGCTCGGCAACACGGTGATCCACGGTTGTTGCCGGTAGGCCGACAGCCCGTCGCATTCGTACGGGTGCAGATCCTCGGGCTCGGAGAGCACACTGTCGGCCGGCAGCAATGCGAGCAGTTGCGCGACCAGCTTGGCCTTGCCGATGCCGCCGTCTTCGCTCATCCGTCGGCCAGCCCGCGCAGGCGACGGTAGACCGTGGTCAACGCCTGATCGTCGCCGACGTTACCGGGGAAGATCACCACCGGCAGATCGGGATAGCGCGGATGGTCCGCCGGGCAGCGCACCACCGAGCATCCGGCCAGCACCTGACCCAGCACGCGTGAGGTGCCGAGAGCCAGTCCATCGCTCAGCACATCGTTCGAGGTGATGCCCCCCTTGCTGATCAAAAAACCGATCGATGCCGGCAAGCCCCGTACCACGTCCATCAGGAATGCCGATACCCGCTCGCCGAAGGCCAGACGCGCCGCCAGGTCGGCGAAGGTCTTTTCCGTGCGGCTGGTATAGATCACCGGGGTCTCGTCCCGTGCATGGGCGGCCGCGGCCTTGTCGAGGGTTTCGGCCAGCAGGGCGGTGCGATCCGTGGCGATGCGCTCGACATCGACCTCGATGCCAATGATGCCGGGTTGGCGTAGCAGGGCCTGCAGCTGCGCTGTGGTCTTCTTGACATGGGAGCCGACGATAACGGCACCGGCCTTGCCGCCGCGCACGTATTGCGCCATGTCCGTGGCGGCCACCGGCTGCGGTCCGAGGCGGGCCAGCGAGGTCAGCAGGCTGGCGGCGCTGCGGAACAGGAAACGCTTACCGGAAGCCGCCGCGGCCTGGATCTGTGCCGCAAAGCGGTCGAGATCCGCCTGGGTCTCGGCATCGACGACGGCGCAGGCATTGCCGTGCAGCGCAGCCAGGCGCGCCGAGATATCGCCGCGCACATCATTCAGGGTATACCGCTCGACCTGCTCAGCGCCGATGCGGCCGCCGGTCTTTTCGCTCACGTAATCGGGCAGATGGCTGTGGCGGTAGCCGAACACGGAATCCTTCGCGAATTCCGTCTCGTGTACCGGCACGGCCTCACCGTCGGCCAGCAGGTAATGCACGGAATTTCGCGTGAAGCGTCCACCCTCGAAGAAGGCCGGCACCAGGAAATGCGCATCGAACGCCCCCAGCTCTTCGGCGATCACATCGGTCTCGACCGGATAATGGCCGCGCAGCGTCGAATCGGAACGGCTGACCAGGATCGGGTTGATCGCCAAGCCTTCCGCTGCCAGCTGTGCCAGCGCCGTGCGCACGTTGACGCAGGCCTCGCGCGTCACCGTTTCTGCTTTTTGTGCCGACATGCCGCGTGTATTGGTCAGCACAAAGAACAGCGGCGAGTTGTCGCGCAAGGCCTCGACGAGCGTCGGCACGTCCCAGCGTGTCAGCAGCAGGCAGTCGTGTACCGTCTGCGACCCGGTCGGGTCATCGTCGAGCACGATGATTTTCGTGGCCTGCTCCATGGGCTTATTTGAGCAGGTTCTGCGCCCGTTCGGCCATGGCCTCGGCGGTGATGCCGTTGAAGGCCATGATCTCGTCGGCCGAGGCGGTGGTCTCGCCGCGCTTCCAGCAGAAGGTGTCGCGCTTTGCTGCCCGTGTGCGCAGCAGCACCGGCTCCAGCGATGCGGAGGGGCCGCCGCTGACGGCGATCAGGGCATCGCCATCGAACAGCGCGTTGAAGTGGTCGTCGTCCATGAAGGTGTTGTCCGGCTGGGACACGGTATCCCAGGCAATGTCGGTTTCGCGGTACAACAGACGCGGATTGACCACCGCGACGATGCGCACGCGGTAGCCATTTGTCTCCAGGGCATCCTTGGCGGCGAACACCGGCAACAGCACCATATCGCCGGTCACGGCGAACACGACGGCGCCCTTGTCCCCATTGGTGCTTTGATAGATCGTCGCTGCGCCCTGCTCGACCGCCTTTTTCGAGGTGGCCAGATCCATGTACACCGGCAGCGGGCTCTTCGAGGCGATGATGACCATACCCTTGTTGACGCTGTCGGTGGCGTATGCGTAGGCAGTCTGGATGCTGTTCGCATCGCACGGGAACAGCGGGAACACGTTGCCGTTGCGCATCATGGCGGCGAAATGATTCTCGATTTCCGGGCGCTGGTGCGTCCAGCCGTTGCGTCCCTGCTCCAGGGCACCGGCCGTGAACATGCAGACGATCGACGGCGTCTTGCGGCGCAGTTCCGCCATCGCCTGTGTCACCGTCTGCACAATCGGCCAGCCGTTGATGGCGAATGATTCGTAGGACAGCCAAAGTGCCCGGGAGCCGAACAGGGCCAGGCCGGCGGCAAGACCGGCGCAGGCGTCCTCGTTCAGCGGCTCGTACACCTGGCCGTTCGGCTCCTGGTTATACATCGGGTCGGCAGACGGATGGCGGATCTTCAGCGCATCGTTGATGTTCTTCATTGCCGAGGCCTCGTTGCCGTCGGCGTTGGTGACGACGAAGCGCGGATCGGCCTTGCCCATCTGTGCCACCAGCGCACCCATGGCCGTCGACGGAACGGCCTTGTCGCCCAGCTTGAACTTCTCCATGGTCAGCTTCGGCATCGGCACGATGTCCAGCTCATGCTCGGTGACGACGGTCCTGGCGGCCGGGCCACCGCCAGCGCGTGAGAAGTTGTCGCGCACGATCTGCCATGCTTCGGTCGGCAGGGCGCGCCGCTTCAGGCCGTCGATGATATGCGGCTGATCGAGCGTATCTTTCGGGTACAGGTTGTGCGACTTGGCGCCAACCGTGTGCACGCCGGCGCCCTTCAACTGCTTGATGATGAACGCCGTCAGCGTACCGCCCAGCGCCGATCGGGCCGCCTTATCGACGCCCTGCAGCACGGCCTTGGCGAACGCCAGGCGCTGACCGTGCGAAAAACGGGTGCTGTCCACATAGGGCAGTTCCTGGCCGCTGTCGTCGAAGTCCCTGGCATCGACCAGTACGACCTCGCCGAAGCCGTGGCCTCGCCAGTAGGCGATCATCTCGTCGTTCGTCAGGTGCGACACCATCGAGTGATGTTCCTGTGAATAGCCGTTCCACACCAGTACCGGCAGGAAGTTCGTCACGTTCGGGAAGGCGGTGTGGAAATGCATCATGCTGTTCAGCACGTACGGCTCGCCCATGCCACCATCGCCGATGGTCACCGGGAACAGCTTGCCGGGATGCAGCAGGGCGCCGGACATGGCGAAATGCTGCCCCTGCCCGAGCGGGCCGGCTGGTGACAACAGGCCCGGGATGGCTCCGGACAGATGGCCGAGCAGGCCATCCTTTTCCCGGAAGCGAGTCATCATGTCGTCCATGGTATGGATACCCATCTCCTCAAGCGAGGAATCGAGGAACATCGACGAATAGAAGCCCGGCGCGTGGTGTCCGACCTCGGTGACGATGTTCGTGTGTCCCAGCATGACCAGGGCAGCGTGCGCCTCGGCGCTGGAGGCAAAGCCGCCAGGGTGGCCGGAGCCCTTCGAACCGGTCACCTGCAGTGTCAGGTAGCGCAGCGCATCGGCCGCCAGTAGCGCCTGGTAGGCAGCTCGTTCGTCCCCCGCATTGGGAATCGCGGCCTGGCCTTCGGCGATCACCGCCGACGCGGCCTGGCTGTCGAAATCCGACCATTTTTCGCCGAAATGCTGGATGCCTTGGCAGAATGCGGGTGTGTTCATGGTCGTGCTCCTCAGCAGGGAATCATGGCGGGCTTTACCAGCCCGGATGCCGAAACCCTACCGAATCACTCCTCATTGCGCAATACATAATTGATTTCATAATGCGAAATGTGTAGTGTGGCGGTCCATGAGCAATGTACCCCATATCCAGGTCATCGATCGCATGGCGGCGCTGCTGGACAGCCTGGCACGACACGGTCAAGCCAGTCTCAAGCTGCTGGCCGCCGACACCGGCCTGCACAGTTCCACCGCCTTTCGGATTCTTGCCTCACTGCAACAGCATGGCTGGGTGATGCGCGACAGTAACGCAACCTACAGGCTGGGCGGCGGGCTGATGCGCTACGCCGCGCGCGCCGGGCGGGAGGTCGACCTGAAGCAGGCGGCATTGCCGGTCATGGCGACGCTGCGCGACCAGACCGGCGAGACGGTCAACCTGACCCTGCGCGAGGGCGACGAGGTCATCTATGTCGAGCGCGCGATATCCCATCGCCTGATGCGGGTGGAGCAGGTCATCGGCAGCCGTGCACCGCTGCATGTGACAGCCGTGGGCAAACTGATGCTGGGCGAGGAAACGGCGGACGACTGTCTCGAGTATGGCCGGCGAACCGGCTTGCCGGCCTACACGGACAACACCATCACCGCACCGCAGCGACTGCTCGAGGCGGTGCGGTCCGCCAGTTCCCGGGGATATGCCTTTGATGACGAGGAGGCCGAACTCGGCGTTGGCTGCATCGGCGTCCTGGTGCGTGATGCCGGCGGCATGGCGGTGGCCGGCCTGTCCATTTCGGCCCCGCGGGAACGGCGCCGGGACGAATGGATCCCGCTGCTGCAGGAGGCCGGCCGGCAGCTGTCGCAGAGGCTTGGACACTTCGGCTGAGGATATTGCATCGAGGTAATGACCGTGGGCCTAAACCTTTAGCCTATGCCCCTGTCCTTTTGACGGCCTGAGCATGGACGTCAGGATGCACTGAATGAATCAGCGCGCCATTGGTTTCGCAGTGCTTCCGAACACATGATCCCAAACGGCGCTGGTCACGCCGTAGCAACCCGATTGATCGGTGTGGTGGTGTATGCGTGCCAGTGTTTACGTCGCTTCAGCCAGGCATTGTCGAGGTGCCAATGGTGGATCGCGTGGTGCGTGATGCCGAAGGCCAGGTAACCGTTAAGTACGCCGAGTGTCAAAGCGCAGGCGTATCGTAGATTTCCAAGGAACATGAATGCCGGAAGAAAGACCAGCGTGGCATTCAACGAGGCGCTCAGGGTGCTGAAGCCCGGCGGGCGGCTGGTCTATGCCGTGTGCTCGACCATCCCGAGGAGAACGAGTGGGTGGTCAAGGATTTCCGCGAGCTCAAATCCTCCGAGCGCCTGTTCCCGTCCGAATCCCACGACGGCTTCTTCATCGCGGGCTTGGCTAAATAGATGCAAGCAACGGGATCAATCGATTCTGACCCTGTTGATTAAGCGATGCAGTTGGTCCGGTCGAGCCGGCGGGTAAAGGCAGGCCGGCGTAGGGCCTTGATGCCGGGCAGTATGCTCGTGCTTGTCGGTACAGAAAGGGAGCGGACTTGAGTCCGTTCCCCTTCAGGTCTGGAGCATGAGATCCTAGCGCTTGATGGGGGAGATTTTTGTTCCCTCGAGGCTGATCCCCGCCATCAATCCCTGCTGGCTGAAAATGAAGGCATAGGCATCATCCTTCAGCGAGGAGGTCGAGAGATTCTTTGCGACCCCTGCGTCCACCACAACCACGGTCGGACCGACGCCGACTTCCCAGCCTTTTGACTTTTCGAGATAGCGAACGGCCTTGTTGGTCATCAGGAATACGGCATACCCGTAGGACTGGGCGCCGATTTGCAGCCCCCAGGAGCCGGTGACGGAGTTGTAATAACCGGCGACCTGCGAGCCTTTGATCAACTCGCCTTCGCCGTAAGCGCCGCCGAATACGAAGCCGGCCTTCACCATATTCGGGAATACGAGGATCGCCTTGGCATCGCGCGCAAGGCTCTTGGCGGCAGGTGAGGTCTTGTAAAGCGTCTGCAAGGCCTGCTGGGAATCCTTATCCAGATCCTTGGCGCTTGCCGCGCTTGCCTGATTGACCATGCCTATCGAGATGATGGATGTCGCTGCGAGGATGAGTGCGAGTAAATGATTTCGTTTGCCGTACATGTTGATGCTCCTTCTTCGTATCGTTCGAAGGCCGACGGGCGAAATGGCCATGCGGGCGTACTTGTATCGTAGTTGGTCTTGTGCCACCCGTGTCCCTGCGCAGCGAGGAAAGTAGTCGCCTGGGTCAGGGACCGTCAGCAAGCCCTAGTGCGTCATTGGTTTCTTGGTGCTTCCGAATACATGATCCCAAACGGCACTGGTCACGCCGTAGCAACCCGATTGATCGGTGTGGTGGTGTAATGCGTGCCAGTGCTTACGTCGCTTCAGCCAGGCATTGTCGAGGTGCCAATGGTGGATCGCGTGGTGCGTGATGCCGAAAGCCAGGTAACCGGTAAGTACGCCGAGTGTCAGGGCGCAGGCGTATCGTAGATTTCCAAGGACCAGGAATGCCGGAAGAAAAACCAGCGTGGCAATCAACGAGGCGCTCAGGATTGTGGGTGCGTAAATCAACGCCGTTGGCCTCCGGTGGTGCTCGGCGTGCCAGCGGTCAAATGGCTGCACACCGTGAAGCACGAAGCGGTGCAATAGGTACTCGATAAGCGTCCAGCCACCCAACCCCATCAAAATGTAAACGATTATTTCGGGCCGCTGCCCTTGCGGACCTTTTGAGAACAGGAAGACCGCCAACCCTACGATAGCGGCGCCGTACAAGGCGAAGTCGGCAGCGTACGCCGATTTGCTGTGTTCAAATGCGAAGAAATCCAAACTGGTTCTTCGTTCATTCGATTGACGATCCGGGCTGGACTTTCCTTTCACCAACGACACCTCCGTCATGATGCATTCTAGACGAAGCCGGCTTTGTACACGTGGCCTATGTTGTGCAATGTGCGCTATCGAACAGTGGCGAGACCTTGAAAGGCACAGGCATGAAATCCCATGCTACACTTGGTATGGGAT
>Ga0307440_1000754_pt1 | contig 15905 bp, 13 predicted proteins | sample SalMarWE160410MG_FD_202150 | JGI IMG/M metagenome (GOLD analysis project Ga0307440, IMG submission 202150) | Salt marsh sediment microbial communities from the Plum Island Ecosystem LTER, Massachusetts, United States - WE1604-10 | ecosystem: Environmental > Aquatic > Marine > Intertidal zone >... | reverse complement strand
AACCGAAAATCAAAATTGATGAAACTCTTCCGATGGGCTGAGTTCCAGGGGAAATTAGATAGTAGTAAGGCGGGTGCTTTGAGAAGGTGTTTATCCGGCAACTGAAGCCAGGTAGTGACGGATCATCCGGCCAGCGATGGTCCCTGTATTGGGAATAAGAGGAAGATCGGTATGATGGAACCAGCTGGCATCGCTGATCTCGATTTCGTCAATACGGATGTCGCCGGATGCATATTCGGCAAAAAAACCCAACATCAACTGTCCCGGAAAGGGCCAGGGTTGGCTGCCAAAGTACCGTATGTTCTTGATCCGGATGGCCACCTCTTCCTCAATTTCCCTTCTGATGGTCGCTTCGACCGATTCGCCCGGCTCGACGAATCCGGCCAGTGTGCTGTACATCCCTCGGGTAAATCTTGGAGAGCGGGCCAAAAGTATTTCCTGGCCACAGGTAACCAGGACAATGATGCAGGGAGCGATCCGTGGATACCACGTGAGTGAGCATGATGGGCAGATCTTAGCCTGATCGGTTTCATGGTCGATTGTTTTACCTCCGCATGTTCCGCAGAAACGATGGGATTTCTGCCAGTTAAGAATCTGGGAGGCCTTTCCCCAGAGATTGAAACCGGCATCGTCTATTCTGCCGACCAGGCTTCGTAGTCCGATCAAATCGTAGTCGGACCCCAAATCCGGCTCACGTGCTAGCTCCACAACATAGCTTCGGTTGTCCGGCCCCTTGCCGAGCGGCAACACGGTTCCTGCTAGTGGCTCGAAGTGGCGCCATTCTCCCGCGAAGGGGTGAATATCCTCGGCGTCCTTGTGGATAAGGACCCGATCGTTATAAAAGATGAAATACCTCTCTTTCTGCACGTTCAATCTCTGCTTGTAGTCTTCTCTGTACCCGGCTACCCCATTCGTCACCATGTCCCTCGATGTACGCACTCGTCTCGATATCTGGTCCGGGCCTCGGGTGTGGCGTCGGGCCATCCCAGGGCGATGCCCGCCACCGGAATAATATGATCGGGCAGAGAAAACAGTGATCTGATGTTGTCCATCCTGTTCCGGCGGGGGTGAATGCCCAGCCAGCAGGATCCGAGTCCCAGGGCACCCGCGGCCAGGAGGATGTTTTCCACAGCGGCGCTTACATCCTGAAGCATATAGGATTCAAAGCCTTCCAGGGCTCTGCGCATGTCTCCGCACGCCACGATCGCAGCTGTGGCCGTCAGCAGCATCTTGCCATTGGGAAGCGCGGTGGTCATTTTGTTCAGGGTATCTCGGTCGGTAATCACAAGAAAGTGCCAGGGATCTGAGGCCCTTGCCGACGGGGCAGCCATGGCGGCCTCCAGGAGATCGCTTAGCATGGCCTCCGGGACATCCTTGTCCTGATATTTCCTGATGCTTCGCCTGGTGAAGATAAAATCGAGTTTGTCGTTCATTTCCGTTGCCTCCTGTGGGGCAATTAAAGGGGACCCATGGGGAAGTTTTTGGGTGGCGATAGTGCCCCAGCTCTCTGTCAAAACATTTCAATGATAAGCACGATCAGGCCAGGATTCCAGAGGTTTTAGGGAAAAATCAAGCGAATCCAGGCCTGGAGGCCTTACAAGGATTTGCGGGCCTCTCGGTTTTTCCCGGGTGGTTGAAAACATCCCGCCTGCAAATTTGTCAAATTGGAATACGTTGCTTGCCTAGGAGTGTTTTGAAAGGCTATACTTGCATACACTTTTCATCTCCAGACATACCGGGGAGCTCCAGGCCACGTCCGTTGCTTCCGGAAAAAATTTCCCATTGAAATGGATCCATGGATATAAAAGAACTGCTGGGGGCATCATTTGACTGCGTATGCGGCAGGCGTCACACGGTGCCGACCCAAGAATTTATTTACAGGGAGGATGCCTTTGCTTCCATCCCTTCCATTGCTCGATCGCTGATAAGCGGCGGAACCTGTCAGGTACTTGCCGACACGAGAACCTTTGGGGTTGCCGGAAAGGATGTTCTGGAAATTTTGGACTCCAACGCTCTATCAACTTCATGCTTCATTATTCCCGACCATAAGGACGCATCACCGGTTGCCAATGATCATACCAGGGATCTGATCCTTGAAAACACCGGGCCTGCCGATCTCTATATCGCTGTCGGCAGCGGTGTAATCAATGATCTCACCAAGTGGGTGGCCAGTGTGTGCCAAAAGCCATATATCGTTGTGGCCACGGCGGCGTCCATGAACGGCTATGCCTCTGCCAATGTCGCGGCGACCATAGAGGGGCTCAAAGTGCTCTTTCATGCTAAAGCAGCCCGGGCGGTGATTGCAAAACCTGAGATTATCATCAATGCCCCTTATGAGATGAGTTGCGCAGGTCTTGGAGATGTGCTGGCCAAATCGGTCAGCTCCGCCGATTGGAAATTGAACGGGTTTTTGTTCCAGGACTATTATTGTCCGTTCGCAGTGGATCTTCTCAAGGACCTGGAACCAATCTATCTTGAGAATCCGGGGAAAATCAAAGAGCGTGAAGGAAAAGGATTTGCAGCCTTATTTAAGGCGCTCTTTTATTCGAGCATCGCCATGACGGTAACCGGAACCTCGGCCCCGGCTTCGGGCGGTGAGCACCTTATATCCCATACCCTCGATATCCTGGCCGGACGGGACGGGCAGGAGCATGATCTTCACGGCAGGCAGGTGGGGGTGGGTTCCATTCTTACGGCTGCACTGTATGAACGGCTGTTATCTGTTGAAAAGCCGCGATTTCGAGAACTTTCACAAGAGATTGATCGAGAATTTTGGGGATCTCTTTCCGGAATCGTTGAACAGGAGTATCGGAAGAAAAGGCCCAAAATAGAGCAGGCCGCTCTGTCACTTTCTAGGCCCGGTACGTGGGATGCATTGAAAGCAGCACTTTCGTCAGGTCTGATTCCGGCAGCGAAATTGAAAAGCTGTCTTCAACAGGCAGGGGCCGCCCACAGGATTGGAGATATCCGAGTCGATCACCGTCCCCTTGGGCAGGAGACCTTTTCTGCGGTGGTCAACCACGCCAATCAGATGCGGGATCGTTTTACTATCCTGGATCTGGCCGCGCTTGTGGGGATTATACCCGACGAAACGGAAGCATTGCTAAAGAAATGGGTATCCTGATACTGATAGGCTGAGTTTCATGGGCAATCAGAAAAAAAAATTGACTGCTTTCATGCTCGATCGGCCGCGATCGAAGCGGTAAAAACCCCAAGACATCCCTGAAATACCATGAACCGTTTAGACCAGGATTCTTCGCCAATCCAGGGCAAAAAAGACCGCATGGAGGAGGTGGTCGTCGTTACAGAAGGTGATCTGCAAGTTTTTAAAGGTCTGCCGGGCGGCAGGGGTGACCAGGTCCGGTGGACAAACCGTATCGTGCCTGCCGGTGATAAGAAGGACCGGTATCGAAAGGGGAGTGGAAGGCGGGGAAAACTCCGGGAAGTTCAAGGCAGGTGCCAGCAGGATGAGCCGCTTCACCCGGTTCGGGTGGCTAGCTGCGAAACAGGTGGCCATCAGGCCTCCGAAGCTTGAGCCGATCAGGACCAGATCGTTTTGGTTTGCACAGATTTTTTCAAGTTCTTTCAGACGATTGGAAAGGATGCCGCTGAAATCTGGCGCGATGACCGAGGGGAAATTCTCGGTAAAGAATCGCCCTTTAGTCCCCTTGCCTGACGAGTCCAATCCATGGAGGAAGAGTGTCGGTGCGTGGGTTTTTTGTCTGTCGATCAGCTGGATTTTCCTCAGAAGCTCTATCCCGTCCGGAGTAAAGGGCTCACTTTGGCAAAGAATGAGGGCCTCATCTACGGCCATAAAACGGCCATAGTCTATCTCTTCGGCCTGAAGACGGAAGGGACCGTCATGGAAACAGCTGAATATTCGCCCCCAGACGCGATTGTCGTCGTCCTTGTAATAGTTGTCAAAAAGGAAAGTGAGGGGGGGCTTCACCCCCAATTCTTCCAGCAGTTCTCGCTCTGCCGATTCTTCATAGGTTTCACCGGCAAGCACAACACCTCCCGCCGCAACGTCCCAGTGTCCCGGATAAATATCCTTGCCCATGGTCCGTTTTTGGACGAAGAGCTTGCCTGCCCTGTTGAAAACCAGGATATAGCAGGCCCTGTGGACATGCCTTTTTGACCTCATCACCGAGCGAGGGCAGGAGCCGACGATACTGTTGCCGGCATCGACGATCTGGACGATTTCATCAGCTGGATTTTTCATACTCTAAAGAGATCGGTAAGCAACTCAGATACCCATGGTGTATCCACATGCGAATGCTTGAAGGCTTCTTTGCCACTGTCCAGTCTACATCGGTTCTTCTCCCTCTCCTTCAGCCGATTTGCTCCAGCGCAGATCGTAGAGATCGGTTCTTCTGCTCTCCATGTTGCGCACGCTTCCCTTGGCTCGAAGTTCCTTGATGAGATCAAGATCGACATCGGCAATCAGCGTCGTTTCGATACCCGGTGTCGCTTCCGCGGCAATGGCATCGTGGGGGAAAGAGAAGTCGGAGGGGGTGAAAATAGCAGACTGGGAATACTGGATGCCCATGGTTTCAACCTTCGGTATATTGCCGACACTGCCTGAGACGGCGACGAAACATTCATTCTCTATGGCGCGGGCCTGGGCGCATCTCCTGACACGTTGGTAGCCGGTTTTGGTATCGGTCCAGAAGGGAACCAGGAGTATTTTCATGCCTTTTATTGCCTGGAGCCGGGCCAGTTCGGGAAACTCGACGTCATAGCAGATATTGATACCGATTTTGCCGACATCCGTGTCAAATACCTTGATTTCGTTGCCGCCGGTAAAATTCCAGCAGGCTTCTTCGTCAGGGGTTATGTGAATCTTCGCCTGACTGTCCCAGGTGCCGTCGCGTCGGCAAAGGAAACAGACATTGTAGAGCTTGCCGTTGTCGTGCAGCATAGGTACACTTCCGGTGACGATGTTGATGTTGTAGGTGAGGGCCAGCTCCACCATCGCCTGCCGGAGATCTTCCGTGTATACGGAAAGCTCACGCATGGCGTCTGCAGGATTGTTTCCCTGATAGGTATGAATGAGCGGGGCATTGAGGAGTTCAGGAAAGAGTATGATGTCGGCTGCGTAGTCGCTGACGGTATCGACAAAAAACTCCACCTGTTGCAGGAAGTCGTCAAAAGAGTTGAACCGCCGCATTTTCCACTGCACAACACCGAGTCTGGTAATGGACTTGGCGCCGCCGATTAATTTTGTTTTTTTCTGGTAATAGATATTAACCCATTCGAGCAATACGGCATGTCCGCGCGAATAATCGTCTTCGGGCCAGTACTTATCGAGCAGATTCCTGACATGAAAGTCGTTGGAGAGCTGAAAGGTGAGTACCGGATCATACAACTCCCGTTTTTTTACCTTGAGAATGTACTTTTGCGGCGGCATTTCAGCGGCATATTTGTGGTATCCGGGAATCCGCCCTCCCAGGAGAATACCCTTGAGGTTGAGATTTTCGGCAAGTTCCTTGCGTACGTCATAGAGGCGTCGTCCCAGCCGCATGCCCTGATAATCAGGGTCAACAAAGATTTCGATCCCGTAAAGGTAATCGCCCTCCGGATCATGGGATTTGAAGGAGCCTCCGGCAATGATTTGATCATATGAATGCTGTTCGCCGAAGAGGCTGAAGTCAATAACTATGGAGAGCGCTATGGCGACAGCCTTGCCTTTGTCTTCAATGCAGATCTGCCCTTCGGGAAAACGCTTGATGAGCGTGGCAATTTCCCTCTCCTGCCAGGGAGCATCGACCCGTTTGTACGCTTTATTAAAGATATTGCGTAATGCGTCGTAATCATCGAGGCGAAGGTTTCTGGTCGTGAGTTTATGTTCGAACTGATCTGTCATTTTTCAAGCCTGTCGTTGGATTTTCGCTAAAGAATGTGAAAGGGGGGCGTTGAAATTACTGTTACTTATTTGTATTTAACACTTAATTATGCATTGCCTTGTGATTTTAATGGAACATGAAAACCCCATCCCCCCCAGACACTGCTGGGGTAATATGATACGTTAAAACGTCAAGATATTGAGCGGTCGGCCGGCAAATCTTTTTTGTTCATCCTGTTTGAGCGTACTTTTGTAGCGCTGCAAGGAACAATCCGGCAGAGTGCATCGCTTCCGGACACTCCTCTGCGGCCTTATCGCCGGTATACCACGGCTGACAGGCAGGCTGTCCCTGGCCTGCTGTCAGGTGCGAACACCCTGTCCGCATCGCTTCGGGCCTTGTGGGGAGCACCTTTGGGCCTCCGCGAGGCGTCCTCCAGAGACGCCCTCCGCCTCCTGCTTTATAGATAAGTACTCTTCCGGAAGAACCTCTTTTTTACGAAGCCGACAAATATGCGGGTTTGTCACCGGTTCATAACAGTTCTAGTTATTAAGGCATGTCGTGTCAATATCTTTGGTCGGGGACAGGGACTTTGGCAGGAACGAGAACTGCATAAAATGTATGGGGTTTCCATCTGCAAATTTTAACCCGGTTTCGAAAAATATGCTCCTTTTACGTCTTATAGTATAGAAAGATGTACTCAATATGCAAATTGAGGATTGTGTTAACGCATCAGGATGGGAATAATATATTGGAATAAAAAAACTTGCCGGTTTATCCTGCAAACCGGTGTGATAGAAGAGACATGTCATGGAAAAAAAAATTAGTGATTTCAAAGGAAAACTGGGAAGATTCGCTGTAGTAGCAGTCGTTGTAACCGGAATTGGCTTGCCTGCTGTTTTTTCAGTGCGTCATAAATACGAATTGAAACAATCGGCCATGGACGTGGTTACAGCAGTCAAAAAAGCGCGGTCGGAAGCCCGGAACAGGGGAGAAAACGCCGCTTTGGTTGTTGATCGCACGACCGGAATCTGTACGGCCTTTGTCGATGACGGCGCCCTGGCTTATGAAAAAAAGCACAACCTGCCATTGACCCCGGAGAGAGCGGCAAATTTGAAGCTTGATCCCCATGAGACAGTATTATTCAGAGAGAGAATCCATAGGATAGATACCGTAAAAAATGACAGGAAATATCCCTTCCCGAAGACCGTGCCGATCAGGTCTGCATCGGGGGCGCTTGTGGGTGGAATTTACGTTGGCGGCAAACTCTCTCCCGGTGTCGAATTCAATGGTCGAGGTATTCCCACCAACCTGGGAAAGCAAGGAACGGCATACAAGCCCTGCCGCGGTCCCTCCATTGCCGGGCTCTACTCAGCCTGGGACATCAAAAGTAAAACCAACCCCATAGATAGATATCAGGTAGCCCTGAATTCATCCACCGGAAAGGTCCGCCTCTTATTGAGCGTCAATCGAGGGGAATGCTATCAATAGACAACCGCCGGTCCTGTGGAAGAACAGAAGTGAAAATACCCATCCGGCGCTAACCGATAATCCGCTTAAACAGGAGTGAATAATGCCGGTCATTTATGTCTCCCGGGGGACCATGGCAGGTGTTCACAATATCGTGGACTGCCTGAAGGAACGCATCGGAGTGAGGTGCATTTCCGTCGAGGACCTGGTGAAAATCGTCAATAAGCACGGTGAGATTGCAACCCGTATCGTCAATAAACTGGCCAAGGCGACATCGGCATACACACAGTTCAGCGAATTGAGGTGGCCGTATATCGTGTTGTTGCGGCAGGCCATGTTGGAGGAAATTCGTCATGACAACATGATATATCATGGGTATTCAAGCCATCTTATCCTGCCGTATATCAGGCACTTTGTCCGAATTCGAATCGAAGCCCCCCTGAAGATGCGGGTGAAGATGACCATGCAGCGGCTGCAGTGTGAAGAAGAAAAGGCAAAAGAGTATATTCAGGATCAGGATCAATATCGGGTCAAATGGGCGCGTTTCATGTATGCCCAGGATATCCGGAATCCCATGCTCTACGATATGGTGCTCAATATGGGGCATATGACGCTGGAGGCCGCCTGCGGGATTGTCGCCGATCTCATGAAGGAGCCTGATTTTCAGGCCACACCCGAGTCCCAGGCGATAGTCGACAACCTGTATCTGACCACCTCTGTTGAGGAAGCACTGGTCACGGATCCTCGAACGTCCACATTCGAGATTCGTGCGCAAAAAAAGGATGGAGAGACTCTTCATCTGATCGGCCCATATCTTGACGATACGGAACTTGATATTGTGATCGAGGTGGCTAAATCGGTTCCAAGCGTCAATGATGTTTGCTACAGCCCCGGTTATGCACCTATGTTTGAAATCTGAACACAGCCTCACTGAATTTTTTGGCGAAGGAAAAATTTATGGAAGAAGAAAAATTTCACGCACAGGTCGTCTCTACACTGGAATCTATTCAAGAGCTTTTGTCCCATGCTCTGCAGGTTCAAAGGGAGGGGTACGAAGTTGACAAGTCCAACCTCGACCTGGGAAAGCAGAGGACCCAGACAACGTCCGATATGCTTGATCACAGCGAACTGACGAACAGTCTTGCGGTTCAACGTACGGACATGTCCAAAGAGCGAACGGATCTCGTTCGCGAACAGACCCGGCTTTCCTCCAAATCGACCGAACTGGCCGCCATACGCACAGACCTTTCGCGAGATCGTTCTCAAATGGCCGGTCAACGAACAGACCTGGCGGCCTTGCGGACCGATTTCTCCCGTAATCGTACCGGCCTTGCCGACCAACGGAACAAAATGGCCAACAACCGCACCCAATTTGCGGTGCGGCGAACCACCATGTCCGTATCTCGGACCATCCTTTCGAACACGAGGACATACCTGGCGCAGGGCCGGACAAATCTCGCTCTCATTCGAACCGGTCTGGCTTTCTTCTCAATCGCCATTGCCTTTTTCCGGATGTTCGGTTTGTCGTGGTGGTCGGTTTTCGACGGCCTCCTGGCGTTGGGCAGCCTGGGAGCGACCGGGGTTGGTATTGTCGGATACCGGCGAGCGACACAGGCGGTAAAAAATCTGCAGCAGGAGTTGGCATCCCGGGAAGAAATGGCCTAGCCCACCGTTAAGCCTTATCTGTCGCATCTTGCCTGGAGTCTTCGCTTTGCTGTGCTTACCTGTCCTTTTGTTTTTCCTAAGGGGAAGTCGCGGGAAAATAAAAATCTGATTGCTATCGAAATGGAGGGGAGTGAGTTGATATCACCAGCCCATCCGCAATAACGGGGTGAAGAGTGCTTTTAACCGATCATAAAGGATGAAATGGCACGCACTATGGGAAAAAAGAAATCGTTGATGGTTTCGATATGCCTGAACTTTAAGAATACAAAAAATAAAACAAGCAAGAAAGGACATACCTTGGCAAGGATCTTCAATGAATGTGATTTTCTCTTCGGGAGAAGAGGGTAAAAAAGGCTGGCCGCGGCCAATGGTGGCAGAGGGAGGAAATTAAAGACAAAGACCATCAGATTTACGGATAAGACTATGGTGAAAACCTGGTCTTGGACTCCGATTATGTGCAAGACCCATATGATGCTTCCGGCGATCCCGGCAAGCAGCAGATTGGCCAGAGGTCCGGCAAATCGTGAAAGGATCAAATAGATATAGGGATATTTAAATTTATTCTGTTCAATTGGAACGTGACGCGGCCAACCGAAACCGGCGACAGCAAAACAGATGACCCCGGAAATATCCAGATGTAACAATGGGTTGAAGTGAAATCTCTTTTTAGAGTTCTTTTGGATATCACCCAGAGTTGTAGCCATGATGGCCTGGCCTTCGGCGTTTACTGTCACGGCCATGAGCATGGCCACCACAAAGATAATGCATTTATCAGCTTCAAGATTTCCCAAGCTGAGCAAAAAAGGAATAGGGATCAGTTGTTCTGTTGCCATCAAATCTTCCTCATTAAACAATCCGGTTTCCTGTCCGCAGCTGTTTGAACTTGCCACGGACAGGAAAGCCAACTTCTTGGCAATTAGAACCGGCTGATGTTCTAACTCATTATAACAATAACGTATCTTCTCCTTACGACATCCCCTTTAATGCGGGGTTTGTTGACTATTGCCATCTTGATAGATGAAGATAGCGGCAACGGTGATGCGCTTCTTAATTATCTTGTCGATCCATGTCGTATGAGGGCGTGTCATAGAGCATGATGATCAACAATGGTAGTAAGGTGTTATTAACTTGCCGGCACCGTTGTCCCACGCAGACCCCGTTCAGAGTATTTGGGCCTGTTGGTGAGTTTTGCAAGAATAACCCCGGCGATCAGCAGTCCTCCAGAGATATAAAACGCGGTGTTCAAACTTCCGGTCATATCTTTAATGGTTCCGCCGAGTCTTGCCATAAAGAAGCCTAGTCCCCAACCGAGAAATACCAATCCGTAGTTGAAGCCCAGGTTTTTAGGTCCATAAAAATCCGCCGTAAAGGAAGGCATTAACGAAAGCCCGCCACCATACTGCCAGTAGGCAATACCAACGGCCAGGAACAGCAGGAATACGTTTTGTGATTCAATGATGTGCGGCAGGGCAAAGAGACAGAGAGCCGAAACACCGCAATTCACCATATAGGCATTCTGCCTGCCGATCTTGTCGGAATAAAAGCCGGTACCCACACGGCCCAAAGCATTTATCAGACCGCCAAAGGATACGAGTATCCAGGCGTTAGCAATGAAAAACGGAAGACTTTTAGCCGTCTTACCCAAAATAGATGCGGCACTGCTGATGATCAGAAGGCCTGATTGGGTGGTCAGAATAAACATGAAAACCAAAGCATAGAACTGCCAGGTGGACAGAACTTCTGCCACTTCCCAATTGGTTGCGGTCGATGCCTTGGTGGAACCTCCCAGGGATGTGGTCGGTGCAACGTACCCTTCGGGAGGGGTTTTCAATAGCTGACCGGCAATAATAACGACGATTGCGAAAAAGATGCCCAGTGCAACGAAACTTCCGGTAACACCATACGCCTTAATCAGGTATGAACCAAGTGCTCCTATGTACAGAGCGGCACCGCCGTATCCACCGACGACCAGTCCGGCGATAAGGCCTCGTTTTTCCGGTCCGAACCATTTCAGAGCTGCCGGGGTAGGTGCTGCATAGCCGATTCCCATTCCAGCACCACCAAAGAGCCCGAAGCCGATAACGAGTCCCGTATAGCTCTTCATCAAGCCAGCGATAATACAACCTATCGCAAGGAGAAGACCACCTACGGTTGCACCAAATTTCGGACTGATTTTATCCTGGATTTTTCCTCCGGGAATCATCAGGATGGCAAAAACTACAACACAGAGTGAAAAGGGAGTTGCTGCCTGGGCGTTGGTAAGATAAGTCCAGCCCTCGTTTATGCCTGTCATAGGCTGGCCGGCTTTGTCGACATTGACCAAAGCCTTACTCCAGATGCTCCAGGCATAAAGAATACCAAGGCAAAGATTTATTGCCGTACCGGCAAAGGTTGTAATCCATGCTTGCGCCGGGACTTTTTGGATTGGTTGTGCACTCATACTCATCTCCTTAAGTAATGACTCTGGTTTTTGGATAGTTCTTTAAAACTAACAAAACAAACGTCCAAAAGGATAATGAAAAGGCAACATTTTCTCGGCAATACTCCGTAATAATGAGGAGATTCTTCCTCCAGAGAAAATTACCGAGGCTTATTGTTCACTTGTCAGCATCACCTCCTTTGACTGGTTGCCTTTATAATGAACCTAGACGATCGATTTTCGAAGTAAGGGCCGTCGTGTTTGACGGTGCCGCAACTCCTTTTCTGTGACTATTTCCGTAAAACTCAGCACTCGTTTTGTATGCGCTAAAGTTTTTTACACAGATTAATCTTAACCGAAGCTCCTAATAGTTCAAGGCAACCCTAAAATATTGAAAAGACAGAAGTATCTCTCCCCTTGGCGGCAAAGGGGAAAACACCCAGTTTCGTCTTATGTAGCACAAAAAATCAAACAAAGCAATTGCTTTGATGGAAAGTTTTAATGATTTTGATAAAAGTTACGATTGCTGGACGGGTAGACAATCCACGAGTTTTTGTTGTGTCCTTCCTTTACTTGCTGTAAGACATCAATTCTGCCAAGGTGGTCTTGCATGATTGTTCCTGACACTTTTTTTCATGCTGATCAACGTGAAAATTATCATGAGTATTCTTTGGGGAAACCAGATGAGAAGAGAGAGAATCGGCTATGACGATAATGGTAGATAATTGATAGGGGAGAAGGGAGACTGAAATGTGTTTTCTGAAAATAGCCCACCTCCCATTGTTGAAAGCGGCTTCAATGGAAAAGCATTGGGACATCGGCAGCATATTTGTACGGACAAAAATGAGCATCTAAAAACAGGCTTTACCTGTCAGGTGAAGTATTGAAGAACTCGGCGGCAGACGAATAAAGCTTTACAACCCTGCCTGCAGTTGGAAACTTCATCCCATGGTCGGTCTTGTTTTCGTGCTGGAATGGAGAAAATGGCCTATTTTCCGTAGTGTTTATCTAAACAATCCGGGCATATACCGTGGCTGAACTGTGCTGGGGAATGTTTGCTGATGTAGGCTTCGATTTGCTCCCAATACCCCTTATCATCTCGAATTTTCTTGCAAATACAACAGATCGGTATAATGCCTTCCAAGGTCTTGATTTTCTCGAGGGAGGCGGCAAGCTCCCTGTTGAGCTGTTCCAGTTCCTGGTTTTTATCTTTCAAAATTCCGTTCTGTTCCGAAATGAGATCTTTCGCACTTTTCAGCTGTAAATGCGTTGCAACTCTGGCTTTAAGTTCTCCTGCATGGCAGGGCTTGACGATATAATCAACAGCGCCGATCTTGAATCCTTCGGTGATATCCTGCTGCTGTGCCTTGGCTGTGAGAAAAATTATAGGAATATCTTTTTTGCCTTCCATTTGTTTGATTTTTTTGCAGACTTCGAAACCGTCCATCTTCGGCATCATAATATCCAGTAAAATAAGATTGTAGTCCTCCGATTCTATCATTTCCAGGGCCTGCTGACCGTCAGTGGCAAAGGAAATGGCATATTTCTCATTCTTGAGAATACCTGCCAGGACTTGAATGTTTTTTCCTATATCATCAACAATCAGTATATTCTGCATCATTTAATGGTTCCTATTGCGAGTGTTGTATCTTTCCCGATTGATCGGTGCTAATACGAATCTCTTTCTGTTTCAATAGTATTTAGTAAATCAAGAAACTCAGCCAAACACCCTCGGAGGTTGTCAATATCGACATTTTCGACATACCCTTTTAACTTTTTGCTGTATTTGACAAGAGCATCGAGGGAATATTGCTCTCCTGTCTGCTGGAGCCTGTCGGCAAACTCCCTAATATCGGGTATTCGTTGTTTTTTACAGATGTTATGCCATGTTGGAAGAAACGTAGTATGCAAAAGATCAGCAGCTTCTTTTGGGCAATGCCATGGATGAGGTGAGCTGAGAGTTGAATGAGAAGAGTCTTCTTGGGATGTTTTTTGTGGGATTGCACTGTTTGGAGATAATTTTGTACTGTAATTGAGGAATTGGGCAATAATGTTGTGCAACTCTGTCCTGTGAAAGGGACGAATCAGATATGCGTCAAATCCTGCTTCCTCTATTTGGGATATATCTTCTTTCATTCCTGAAGCCGTTACTGCAATGACAGGTATGGTCTTTGTCTGGGTTTGTCGAATTCTGGACAAGGTCTCGTATCCATTCATGCCGGGCATCATGATGTCCAATATTATCAGGTCTGGAGTATGCTTATCCAACAGTGATAAAGCAGATTTTCCACTGTCAGCAACAAGGACGGTAAGTGGCGATTCTTTCAATAATGCCTTAAGGTGACTTCGATTTACTTCAAGGTCGTCGACAACGATAAGGCAGGCTGGAGAAAATATCTTTTCCACTGTGCTGGAAATATCTTGCTTGATGTCCGGGAAGTGATTGTGTTCAGGTACCGCCTCAGCGACATCCGGCAGGGATATCGTGAATGTGCTCCCTTGCCCTGATTTGCTTTCAACGGAGATCCGGCCGCCCATTATCTCAACGAGATTTTTGCTAATCGCCAGGCCTAGCCCTGTACCCTCTATTGCCTTTTCTTTGGGGATGATCCGATGGAAGGATTCAAAAATCATGTGCTGGGCCTCGGCTTCTATGCCGGGGCCTGTATCATGCACTGAAATTGTCACATTCCATCTATTTGGCTCGTTGGTTTTTTCCGCGGAGCAGACAATGCCCACTTCACCGACTTCTGTGAATTTTATGGCATTGCCGATAATGTTGAATAGAACCTGCCGTAGGTGGATGCCGTCGAGGAAGAGGTATTTGGGGACTTCTTTGGCTATTGACGCCTGGATGGCTATCTTTTTCTTTTCAGCATTTATGGAAAAGAGGTTAAGCAAGTCATCTATCAAGGTTTTGATATTCATGGTAGATTTAATGCTTTCCGTTTTGCCGGCCTCGATTTTCGAGAGATCGAGAATATCGTTTATCAAGGTGAGTAGGCTGGAACTGCTCGATTGGATAGTTTGTAAATAAGAGCGTTGTTGACTATCGGATATAAGATCTTCCAGAATATCGGCAAATCCAATTATGGCATTGAGTGGAGTGCGGATTTCATGGCTCATCTTGGCCAAAAAATCACTCTTTGCCTGGTTTGCCGATTGTGCTGCCTCGCGTTCCTGTTCGGCGGCTTTTATTTGCCGTTGTTCGGTAATATCGATAAAAGAACCTTCGTCATAAAGGATTCTGCCCTCTTTATCTTGCACCCGACGGGCGGATACCGATGCCCAGATAATAGTTTTTTGTTTGGTTAAAAGTTCTGTTTCAAAACCAATTATCCTACCTGATTCCTGTACGGTCAGATCATAACTTAACCAGTCGGATTCTTGGGCAAAGAATATCTTTTCGGCAGGGCCTGCAAGCTCGATAAGTTCCTGCGGGCTTTGGTATCCGAGTATGGATGCCATGGAGGAGTTAACCGTTATAAAGCGGTTTTGTTCGGTTGAGTATTGAAATATGCCCTCAATGGCATTTTCAAATATCCCGCGGTACTTTTCTTCCGCTTCGATCAGGGCTTCGTGACCGGTGCGCAGCTTAAGCGACATATCATTAAATGCTGCACCCATATCCCCTATTTCATCCCTGCCGGGGAGACTCACGGTTGCACCCCAATGTCCCTCTTCAACCTTTCTCATTGCGTTATGTAAAAGGGAGACAGGCCGTATGATGGATCTGAAAAGGAACAGGTTGAGCAGCATCACGATGAAAAGCACGATAGCGGTGGGTAAAAGGAAAAGAATTGTAATCGCTTTTCGTGATTCTTGCTTGAGTTTTGACAGGTCGTAGAAAAAGACGATGGAGCCTATTTTTTTTCCGATTACCTCAATGCGTGTCGCGTAGATACCGAAATAGCGTTCGTGGTCCTGGGCCACAACTGTTTTAAAGATTGCCGGTTTGCCTATTTCCTCGAATTGTTTTTCGGAGAAAATGCTATTCAGGTCGCTGTTGGATGAGACGAACAGTTTGCCGTTTCCCTCATAGACACTCACTCCCACTATCCCATCAACAGCCTGAATTTCCAGCAAAGTTGCATGCAATGCCCGTTTCTGTCCGGCAAACAACTCGTTTGCCAGGTCATCGAGTTTTTGTTTATAGACCGTCTCCAGCAAAAGATTGATCCGTTTTATCTGTTCTTCTCCTCGTGTAATTTCCAGGTGGAGAAGAATAAAAACGAAGAAAGCACTGATTGCAATGGCCGTGGTAAATATGGCTATGTTTATTTTCCAAGGTAGGCTGCGAATCAACATCTTATTCAATTGTCTAGAAGGAAGGTGTTTGGGCAAACCTTTCATTGAAGAGAAAAGGTTTCTAAAAATAGAGGTTTACCATTTACTATCTCCATAATCACAGCACTCTTTTCCGGGTCACCGTTTTTATCGAATTTGATCGTACCGGTCACCCCATTATACGTTCGCATTTTCGATAATGTCTGTGCAATCGTTGGCCC
>Ga0307440_1000752_pt1 | contig 15996 bp, 12 predicted proteins | sample SalMarWE160410MG_FD_202150 | JGI IMG/M metagenome (GOLD analysis project Ga0307440, IMG submission 202150) | Salt marsh sediment microbial communities from the Plum Island Ecosystem LTER, Massachusetts, United States - WE1604-10 | ecosystem: Environmental > Aquatic > Marine > Intertidal zone >... | reverse complement strand
GGGCAAGAAAACGATCGTTTAGCTGCCCCTCGCGCTCGGTCTGGCGCTGAATCCGTGTGTCTCAGGGAGGCGCGCGGTCGGGCTCACGCGCTGGTGGCAGATAATGTGGTTTGGGGCCGATGATTGCGGTCTGGTGGCACTTAATCTGGTTTCAGTGGCACCTAATGTGGTTTCGAGGCCCCGGATAGAATCACTTAATGTGGTCGAGAAATCGGCGATGATTGTGGTTCGGCCGTCGGATGATTGCAGTTCGCTACACCTAACGGTTCATGTCCTCTTTTCGCCGGACATCAACGTCCCTCGCTGAGCCTTGTCCCGAACCCTCCTCTCCGCGTTGTCCGCGGGCTCGAAGCCGAGCAGATCGCGGGCACGATCCAGGGAGAAGATCTTCCATCCGTTGCCCGAGGTGGCGTTGATCACGCCATAGCCGAGGGACGCCGGCGCGTCCAGGCAGAGTCGAACCAACCGTGCAAGGTCACCGTGACTCAACCAGATAGAGCGGGCGAACGGCGACCTCGTGGGGTCGTCGTCCCGGAGCACCCATCCGATCCGCAGATGAATGGAGGAGAGGCCGTATTTGTCCTGGTAGTAGCTGCCCAGCGCCTCGCTGTGCGCCTTGCCGATGCCGTAGAAGCCGTCGGGCCGGATCGGCATATCCTCCGAGATGAGCGGATAACCGGGCGCGATCCTGTCGTACTCTCCAGCAATGACGTGACACCACGGTGGCTCAAGGTAATAACCGCCCATCACGTGATTGGAGCTGGCGTGTATGACGCGCTCGACCCCGGCACGCCGTGCCGCTTCGAAGACATTGCGCGTCCCGATGATGTTGTTGGCGAGCACGGACTCCCACGAGGCGTCGGGCCGGGGATCCGCTGCCAGGTGCACGACTGCCTCCCGGCCCTCGAAGGCGGAGACGATTTCGTCGAGATCCCGGATATCAGACGTGGTGGATGAAACACCCTCGACGAACCGGCTATCGAGGGAGCTGAGCTCGAATCTCCCGCCGAGGCGATCCATAAGCACCCGCCCGATGCAGCCGGCCGCCCCCGTGATCAGCACCCTTTTGGCATGGTTCAGCCGATGGTTACACTTTCGGCCAAGCATACAAGGCCCAAGGTTTTGTTTCAGGAAACATTTAACCTATTGAGAGGAGAGCGTTCAAAACCTGGGGGTCATGCCGCGAGCGGGAGCAAATCATACTGGTCCTCGTGGGCTGCGTGCGACACAGATCCAGGTCTTAGCAGGGCATCGAATTCGCCGTTGAGCACGGCGGCCATGACCTGCAGGAGCAGGTCCGCGTCCCGGCGTGACCCCCAGGTTTTGAACGCTCTCTGTTTAGAAAAGCTATCTAATTGATTTATCACATATTGCTTAGCGGGACTTTCCGCACGTTTTGCACGCCCTAGCCAGTTCTTTCTGCGACGATAGGGTGACTTATTGGAAAGGGCTCGGCCACGGTGCGGCACCATAGGGGGAAGGATGGACGACGAAAGAAGACTTACTGACGTGGACTGCGAACTGCTCCCCTATCTAAGGCGGCCCGAACTGCCCTCGCGAGTTCTTCTTTAATATAGGGTTTTTGCAGCAGATGAAGATCTCCGTGAGCCACTGAGCGCTCAGGGGTCTCTTCCTCCTTGAAACCCGTCGTCAGCAAGACCTTCAAGCCGGGGCGCTTCTGCAAGGCCCAACGCGCAAGTGCGTGGCCATTCATGTCGCCGGGCATGACGACGTCACTAAACAGCAAATCCACACCGGTCTCGGCTGTCAAGACCTTCCTTGCCGCGGCTGCATTCTCCGCCTCTATCACCTGATAACCCAGTCCCAAAAGCATGCGCTTCGCGGCGCGGCGAAGCTGCAATTGATCCTCGACAAGCAAGATCGTCTCTGAGCCTCGCGGCGCATTCGGTGATGCCAGCTCCGCATCGTCTTCCTCAATGGCGTGGGCAGCCTCCGGTAGAAGGATCGAGACCGACGTACCCTTTCCAAGTGCACTTCTGAGCAGGAGGCCGCCCCCGGACTGCTTGGCAAAGCCGTACACCATGCTTAAGCCCAACCCGCTGCCCTTGCCATGCGGCTTGGTGGTGAAGAACGGCTCGATGGCGCGCGCCGCGTCCTCGGGCGACATGCCGATACCCGAATCCCTGACAGTGATCATCACATAGTGGCCTGGTGCAAGCTCCGGGTCTGCGGTGGGCTCGTCGGGGCCGATGCACTCATGGGTCGTCTCGATGATAAGCGTGCCGCCTTCCAGCATCGCATCCCGCGCGTTGACGACCAGGTTCAGCAGTGCGCTCTCGAGCTGGCCGGGGTCCACAAGGACCGGTGGGATCCCCTTAGCCGGATTGACTCTGAGCTCGATGCTCTCTCTCAACGTCGGTTGCAAAAAGCCCCTGATCTTGCGGAGGATATCGTCGATATCGACTCGCTTCACGTGAAGGGGCTGTTTGCGCGAGAAGGCCAGCAGGCGGTGGGTCAATGCGGCGCCGTCCCGGGCGGCCGAGAAGGCATCGTTAATCAGGTCCCGGGGACCGGCGCCGGGAACGCTGGCAATTTCCTCTGCAAGGAGCCCCAGGTTGGCGAGGATGACGGTCAGAAGGTTGTTGAAATCGTGGGCTATACCGCCTGTGAGCTGACCAACGACTTGCATCTTCTGCGCCTGGAGGAGCTGCGCCTCCCGTTCCTTGCGCTCTGTGATGTCCGTAAAGCTGACCACCGTGCCCACAACCTGGCCATCCCTTAGCATGGGATACGACCGGCCCTCGGCAGGGAAACTGCTCCCGTCAGCACGCCAGAGGACCTCATCGTCCAAATCGACCGTTTTATTCTGATAACGGGCTTGGTAGATCAGGCATTCCTCCTTGGGGTGGGGCGTGCCGTCCGAGCGCGTATGATGAATGAGCGTGTGCATATCCTGCCCGAGCAGGTCCTTTTCATCCTCGTAGCCGAGTAGCTCCACACAGGAGCGATTGCCGAAAGTAAATCTGCCCTCCAGATCCATGCCAAAGATTCCCTCGGCTGTGGAGGCAAGGATGAGCCCGAGCTGTTGCTCACGGTCGCGGAGCGCCGCGTCCTTCCGCCGGCTGTCAGTGATATCATGCCCGATGGAGAGCAGGCCGGCCCTCTTGCCATCGGCATCTTTGAGGACCTGGTCACTCCACGATATGTCGCGGGTCTGCCCATCGCGGGCGATGATGGGGCTGATGTTGCCACGTGTCTGGATGCCCGACATCGCCTCTGAGAAGATCTTTTTCATCCGCGAGCGCTCGCTTTCCGGCAAGAAGGTAGCGAACCAATCCTCACCTACCACCTCCCCCAGTCGGTAACCCGAGAGCTGCTCCATGAACGGATTGAAACGCACGATCCGGCCCTCGGGGCTGAGCACCAATACGATCGTCTGCGCCGTCTCGATCAGGCTTTCGGCGAAATCCCGCTCGCGCCGAAGCGCCTCTTCAGCCCGCTTGCGTTCAGTGATGTCGTTCTGGATTCCAACAAAGTGGGCTATTTCTCCATTCGTATCCCGCACAGGCGCAATCGTCAGTTCATTCCAAAAGCGCGTCCCATCCTTTCGATAGTTGCGCACTACCACGTAGCATTCATGCCCCTCTCGAATGGCGGCACGCACCTCCTTTAGCCCATCCTGTTGACAGTCATTGCCTTGCAAAAAGCGGGCATTACGGCCAAGCACTTCATCCAGAGTGTACCCGGTAATCTTCTCAAAGGCAGGATTACAATAAATGAGAGGGTTGTCGGACAGGTTCGGGTCGGTGATCATAACGCCATTGGCCGCAGCGGCCATGGCGCGGTTGCGTACGCGAAGCGCCTGGTCGGTTTGCTTGCGCTCGGTGATGTCGATGAAGGCTACAACGGCACCGACCAATTGGCCGTTCTCGTGTATCGGCTGGGACCAGTACTCTGCAGAAAAGCTCGTGTTATCGGCACGCCACAGCACTTCGTCGTCTACGTGCATGCCTTCGTCCCGGCGAAAGGCTTCGCACACCCGGCACTTTTCCTCTGGATAAGGTTGTCCCTTGGCATCGGTGTGATGAATCAAGGCATGTATGTTCTTGCCCAGCAATTCATCTTGGTGCTGATAGCCAAGCATTCGTAAGAAAGCAGGATTTACAAAGGTGCACTTGCCACTTAGATCCACCCCATAAATTGCCTGCCCGGTGGAATTGAGTAAAGCCCGCACCTTTGACTCACTCTCCTGCAGCGCCTGTTGCGCCTGCTTGTGCTCGGTGATATCGCTGATCACCGTCCGCCATTTTGTAACGGTGCCATCATTATTCGTTACGCCCATGCTCTGCATACGCACATCGAATGGTGTGCCAGCCCGTGGTACCATTCTTATTTCGCAGACCTGTCCATTCGCTGCGCCAAGCACCGCTCTGCCGTGCTTGTAGTAAACGCCTTGGTCCTCAGGCGCAATGAAACGGGACAACGACTGTCCCGGCAAAACGCCTCTTTCCGTGCCCAGCAGCCCGGCGGCGGTGAGGTTAGCCTCCAGAATCTGCCCATTCTCATTGATGGTGAGGTGGCCAGCTGGCGCGAAGTCGTAAAGGTCAGCGTATTTATCACGTGCGGCCTCGAGTTCCTCCTGAGCCCGGCGCAGCTCCGCGTTCTGCATCTCGAGTTGGATCTGATGGACCTCCAGCTCGTGAAGCAGCGCGGGGACGTCGGCCGCCGATAACTTGTCGGCATCCGATCCGCGCTCGCGCCATGCCGCCTCCGCACGCCGACGCAGCTGGCCGAGGTCATTGGGTCCGTCCCGATCGTTTTGCACACTCACTGCCTGCATCCTTTCATTGTAAGCCGGCAGCTGATCTCAGCATGGTGCTGCCGAAGTCAGAACGCCCGACCGCATCGCTCACCGGTGTCGAGTCCGACCCGACATTAGGACACGGGGTTTTTTGGCCCAAACCGGTAGAGTCGACGACTGGCGCGGTAACCACAGGGTTCGGGGAGGAGAGCACTAAAAACCGGGGGGTCTGATTACAGTTAGAGGCAAACACGGAGCTGATAGACGCCGGGCATGATCCCCATCCTGATGGCAGGACTCTTCCCCCGAACGTACGCCGATGTTGTGCGTTGGACTACCAGACCCCCCGGTGTTTAGCGCGCTCGCCGTCAAGGGATTCTTTCTCAGCGCTGCCAGAGGACCCACGGGGCCTCCAGAGGGACAACAGCGTCCGGGTGCGCGAGCACGATGCGAGCGGTGAAGTCTTCGGGCTGGCGATCGGTTTGGATCTTCGCCTGGTAGACGAAGCCCTGAACGGCCCCTTGTAGGGGGCGCGTCTGCTCCATGGGGATCCGTACCGGCTCCTCGTCCTCGCCAGTGGACTCCGCGTAGAGCTCGACCCGCACTGCCTCCGGCGCCACGTCGTCCAGGTAGACCTGTGCCGCGATCTCCAGCTCCGTCCCCGAGCGCTCGACCGAGAGGTTGGCGAAGCGTATCCGCGACCAGCGTCTGGCGAGCAGCTGGCACCAGGCCTCGATCTCTGCGCCGAGCGCGCCGTCCTTGGCGACGCGGCGCCGCAACGCAGCCGCGGCCGGCAGGTAATAGGACTCGGTGTATTCCCGTAGCATCCGGTTGGCGGAGAAGCGGGGGGTGAGCCGCGCCATGCTCTCGCGTATGAGGGTCACCCAGCGCATCGGTATTCCGTCAGCGTTGCGGTCATAGAAGGCGGGAATGACCTCGCGCTCCAGCCGGTCATAGAGGGCGGCCGCCTCCGCCTCGTCCCAGGCGGGATCCTCGTCATGCTCGCGCCCGTCCCCGAGCGCCCAGCCGACGTCGGCCGAGTAGGCTTCCGCCCACCAGCCGTCGAGCTCCGAGAGGTTGAGTCCGCCGTTGACCAGGACCTTCATTCCGCTGGTGCCGCTGGCCTCCCACGGGCGGCGCGGGGTGTTGATCCAGAGGTCGACCCCCTGAACCAGATCCGCCGCCAGCGCCAGGTCGTAGTCCTCAAGGAAGACGAGCTTGGCCCGCACGGCCGGTTGCCGCGCAAATTGGGCCCACCGCTGAATGAGTCGGCGGCCGGTCTGGTCCTGGGGATGTGCCTTGCCGGCGATGACAAGCTGCACCGGCCGCTCCGCATTGGTGAGCAGACGCATCAGACGGTCAGGGTCGCGCAGCAGCAGGTCGGGGCGCTTGTAAGCGGCAAAGCGGCGGGCGAAGCCCAGCGTCAGGACGTTTGGATCGAGTGCGTCGGCCGCCTCACTGGTCGTTCTGCCGCTCGCGGCGAGCTGGCGCGCCTGGCGGAGCTGGACCGCCCTTACTAGAGTCCGCCGGCACTCCGTGCGGAAGCGCCACAGGCGGTCGTCCTCGATCGCGCGCAGCGCCTGTTCCAGGGACTCGGTCTCGCCGAGCCAGCGCCGCTTACCGCCTGCCGCCGTCCACAGATCGTCCGCCGCCGCCGAGTCCCAAGAGGGGACGTGAACCCCATTGGTGACGTGTCCGACCGGGATCTCCGACAGGGGCCAACGGGGAAACAGGGGCTGAAAGATGCGGCGGGAGACCGTGCCGTGGAGCCGGCTGACGCCGTTCACGGCTCCGCTGCTGCGGACGGCCAGGTAGGCCATGTTGAAGGGCTCCTGCGGGTCGGCGCCCTCGGCGCGGCCGAGGGACAGGAGCTCGGGCAAGGAGATCCCCAGCGCCGCTGCGTAGGGGCTGAAGTACTTGGCCATGAGCTCGGGTGCGAAGCGGTCGAATCCCGCGGCCACAGGGGTGTGGGTGGTGAAGAGGTTTCCGGCGCGGGTGCATCGCAATGCATCCCGGAATCCCCGGCCGCTGCGGCCCATGAAGCTCCGGGCCCGCTCAAGGACCGCAAACGCGGCGTGGCCCTCATTGAGGTGGCACACCTCCGGCTCGATCCCCAGTGCCTCCAGGAGGCGCCAGCCGCCGAGGCCAAGCACCGTCTCCTGTTGCAGCCGAAGCTCCGGGCCGCCCCCGTACAGCTCACTCGTAATGCCACGGTCTCCGGGAGCATTGAGCAGGTCGTTGCTGTCCAGCAGGTACAGGGGAACGCGCCCGACCCGGGCCTCCCACCCGCGCAGATGCAGGGTCCTACCCGGGAGCTCCAGGGTGATCCGCAGCCAGGCGCCGGCCTTGTCCCGCAGCGGCAGCACGGGGAGCATGGACGGATTGTTGAAGGGGAAGAACTCGAGCTGCTCCCCGTCGGCGTCCAGAGCCTGACGGAAGTAGCCCTGCTGGTATAGCAGCCCGATACCGACCACCGGGACGCCGAGGTCGCTCGCCGTCTTCAGCAGGTCCCCGGCGAGCACCCCGAGCCCCCCGGAATAGATGGGCAGGGCCTCGCTGAGGCCGTACTCCATGCTGAAGTAGGCAACTGTCCCCAGTGCGTCGGTGCCGTGGGTGCGGGCAAACCAGGCCTCACGTCGAAGGTGCTGCTCCCGGTCGGCGACCTCTTCGGCCAGCTGTTCACAGAACTTCGGCTCTGCAGCCAGCCCCTCGAGCCGCTCCTGTGTGACGCTTTCGAGGATGAGCCAGGGATCGCCCGTAGCCTCCCAGAGCTCCGCATCCACCGTCTGCCACAGACTGTCCGCGCAGTGGTTCCAGCTCCAGCGCAGGTCGAGCGCCAGATCCACCAGACCGCTGAGGGCCCCCGGTACCGGGCGCGGCAGGTAACGTGTGGGGTGCATGGTGATCTCCTCTTGGATTCGTCGATTCGCCAGTTGAAATACCGTACCTGGCCGCCCGCAAGGCTGTAGGCGACTGGCCTGAGCAAGCCTTGAGGGCGCGGGTGAAAACGCTTGCCTTGGCGTAGCCGAGGGCCGCCGCGACAGCCGCGATCGTCACGCGGGTGTCGCGAAGTGGCTGCTGGGCCATCGCAAACCGTACTCCCGCCAACAGCACCTTGGAGGTGGTTTCCTGGGCGGCCAGCCTTCGATTCAAGGTCCGCCGATGCATCCCGAAGAGGAACGCCGCCTGCTCGACGCAGGCGTGGCCCGTGATCACCAGGTCCGGCAGGCCGCGCCGCGCCTGGGCGACGAGGTCGCCGCCCACCCGTTCGAGCTGTCCATTGGCTCGGCGCACGGATCTTTCGACCCAAGTCGCCGGATCGTTAGCGTACGATTTTTTCCGTTTCGTGAGCTGACCCCTAGAAGATTCATCTGTGTGAACGTGGCGTGTTAGTAGACTTCCTGGTCGAGACGCGAGGATACGTGCCTCGACACCCGTCGGAAGGCCAGGGATGGCCGACAGCGGGCGTTCTCTTGCCTGGTCGATGCGATGGTCATGACCTACGATTTCCCCACAACTTCGGCACCAACAGGAGACGACATAATGGGCGAGAAGGAAAAGAAAGCGATGCAAAGGCGGTTTGAACCCACAGCGGGCGAGCTGACGCCGTTTGAGGCGCTGAACCGGTTTCTGGAAGGCGTCATGCCGCGCCTCTGGATGCGGGGCATGCAACCGCCCTGGCCCCTGTGGGCGGAGCTCGCGGCGCCGTTCGAGGGGCGCACACCTCGGGTGGACGTGATCGAGCGCGATGAGGAGGTGGTGGTTCACGCAGAGCTGCCGGGGGTCACCAAGGACGACCTCGAGGTTTCGCTCGCGGGCGAGCGGCTCACCATCAAGGCGACGACCAAGCACGAGACGGAAGAGAGCAAGGGCGAGTACCAGCGGCGGGAGATCTCACGCGGGGAGCTCACGCGCACCGTTCAGCTCCCCGCCGCGGTGGATGCCGAGCGCGCGCAGGCAAAGTTTACGGACGGCCTGCTGGAGCTCACCCTGCCCAAGGCGGTGCCGGCCTCGCGGCACGCCATCAAGGTAGAGTGATGCCAAACCCCGAAAAGCCCTGCACTGCGGGGCTTCGCGTATCCAGCAACCCGAGTCCCTGCCCTCCCTCGCTCGCCGCCGTACCGCCTCGCCCCCGCGCAAGCGCGTTGGCGTGAACCTTTCCTCAACGTCACCGTTCGCCCTATTCCAACCGTGGTACGGTTAGACCTTCTGTCCTCCATAGGCGACGAGTCAGGAGGTTTTGCTATGCGGCGTCTGCTTCTGCTGTTGCTGCTGCTCAGTCCCGCGCTGCACGCCGCCCAAATCGATGTGGCAGTGAGCATACTGCCCCAGAAGTATTTCGTTGAGTCTATCGGCGGCGGGCATGTGGCAGTGCAGGTCATGGTGCGGCCCGGCGCGGAGCCGGCTGACTACGCCCCGACGCCGCAGCAAGTGACCAAGCTCGCCTCAGCCCGGCTCTACTTCGCCATCGGAGTGCCGTTCGAAACGCCCTGGCTGCCGCGCTTCGAGAGCGCCAGCCCGGACCTGAGGGTGGTGAATACCACCCGCGGCATCCAACGCCGTCCTTTGGCACGGGGACAGGGGGACGGCACCGGCCACCAGCCCGACCCGCACATCTGGCTGTCGCCACCCTTGGTGCGCATTCAGGCAATGAACATTCGCGACGCCCTGATCGCGGCCGATCCCGCCCACGCGGCGGACTACCGCCGTGGCTACGCGCAACTGGCGGAGACCGTCAACCGGGTCGACGACGCCATTCTCCACACGCTCTCGACGACCACCGTCACGCAACATCGCTTTCTGGTCTTCCATCCGGCCTTCGGCTATTTTGCCGCGGCCTACGGCCTGACCCAGGTCCCCATCGAACGGGGGGACACACAACCCGGGCCGGCCCGAATCACGCAGGTCATCGAGCAGGCCAAGCGACAGGGTATCCGGATGGTCTTCGTGGAGCCGGAGTTCTCGCAGCAGGCGGCAGACGCCGTTGCCGCGGCCATCGGCGGGCAAGTCGTGACGATCGATCCGTTGGCCGAGGATTGGCCGGCGGGGATGCAGGCAATCGGCAACGGCCTCGCCAGAGCGCTTGGCTCCCGGGACACTCTTCAGAAGATTACGTATTCGATGAAATGATGTCCGTATAGGACAAGGTCGCTACACCTAGCAGGGACGTTCGCCGTCTTCTTTGCCTCAGGCGGAATTCGGTCGTGTGGTCGCGCAGGAGAGCACATCGAGACATCCCGGCACCTGATTCCCCACAATCCTCAGCCGACTCCGGGCCTGGCCAAGGTATTATTATTTAACGACTTCTGCTTCAGGCCGCGAGAAGGCCGAGCCCTCCGCCGGACAGGATGGCGTTCTCAGGACCGCCCCGAACACCCTGGATGCTGAGTCGCCAACAGCCAAACAAACACTTAGCTCTCGAGTTGGCATGGCAGCGGCTGAGCATCATGGGTAATCAGGTCCCGGCATCGAGATTAGAGGCTGGAATGCCAGAAACCGACGGCAACAAAGTGGCGCATTACCAAAGGCAATGCGGCACGCGTGGGATGACAGCCTAATTGCGCCTTAGCGCACGCTTATGTGTGGAAAAAGGCCGTCATCCTATTCACCACCGCAGTGCTGCTGAGCAGCATTGCAATTCCAAAGGCAAGCAACGCCGCCAGAGTGAGCACGGTCCACTCATACCCGATGAGGGCAAGTATTCCAAGCACGACACCGCCCAGACCGATGAGGACCTGCGTACTGCTCCCCGCCGACAATGACTCGCGCGCGACCTGCTGGAGGCGTTCATCCGCCCCGGATTGTTCGAGCTTGAGGGAGTAGAGCCGAGTGGCATCGCCGCTGCCTCCAATCAGCGCCGCGCCGAATACGATGACCGCGACCGGCAACAGGACGTTCGGGCTCACGGTCACCAAGGCAAGCACACCGAGAACGATGCCGGCAACCCCGGCGAGCACCGCAATGCCTATACCGCCGCCGACAGGCGCGTTCTCCGGCTTCGTGTGCGATATCCTCAAGAGCAGACTCGCGTATTCCATCGAGATGGTGCCGCCCTGGGAAACCAGAGCCGCGCCGATCGTCAGTACTGCGATTGCAACCATATAATGAGGGGCAATGTGAACTAGCCCGAGAATAGCTAATATGCTGGCTGCCAGCCCGCCGATCGACTGTGCGATTGGGCCGCCCGTTGTGGTGTCTAGGCGATGCTTTTCGCTTGTCACAGGTGAAGTGTTCATAGGTCCCTCCTCGCCTCAATCGAGGCTGTCGAAGTTGTTCGTTTTGCTTCAGCCATCCTGTTGAATCGCGTGTATATCCCCCCCTCGTTGAGACTGAGTTGTTTGACGGGGATCCAAACGCAGGAGCATCCAGATTTCCCGGTAGGATAGAGCCGATGCCCGTAGCTCCACCTCTCGTCGCAGTAGAATCCCTGCCCCTCTGGGCAATGCGGCCTATCTGGCCCAAAGTAAGGGTAGCTGCAACGAAGCGCCATCTGCATCCAGGTTATGGATTTATCAGGATGTTTCGACCCCTGAATTGAGCGAGGCGTGCACCGCCTCAAACCTCCACTCACATCCACGATGGAGCGATAACATACTGACTTATCATATCTTTTACGATCTCAGCTATTTTAGTGCCAGCATATATGGCACATGGTGATAGGAACTCTTACTTTGGGCCTATCTGGTCGAGAGGTTACAGGATGGTAATAGATTAAGGTTACAAAAGCGTAATAGAGAACCTGTCTCGCGGTTCCGAGAAGAATAGCAATCCACGGGTGAGCCGATGCCGATCAACGGCCCGCGTCTCAATCGCGGAACCCCCCGCCCCTCTGGCACGCTTCCCTTCCCGCTCCACCCCCTCTTCCAGAGCCCCGGGGTTCTGCGCGATGTCGCTTGCCCGCTGCCACAGGCTTTCCCTGCTGGGGGGACTCGGAAAAACCCTGATAGCGTGTGCGGTTTTGCGCGACTACAATTAGAAAACGCTAACGCTCGAATGGAACGAGCGCGGAGGTGCAGTATGAAGACTCCGTATGAAAGTAATGCCTGGACGCTCGAGGAGCGGTTGCAGCTGTATTTCCGCTCCCAGAGGGAGTCCGCGCGGGTACGGGACGGAGGGGTGATGGCCGCAGGCCCCGACTATCCCGCATCCTCCCTCATGGAGGGGCGACGTCCACTCTGCTTTGCCTCGGGAGCAGTGTATAGCTGCTGTGACCGTGCCTGTCCCTACCGTGCGGCCTGCGAGGGGGCAGTTTCACCTTGGTTGCCTTAGCCAAAAATGCACGTTGCCGGCACGGTAGCAACCCACGAGCCGCTACGGTGGTCGGCAACGATGCGCCGGAACTTGCGCCGCCTCGCTGAGGAACGCACCGGACACGCCGCATGATCGTCCCGCTGAGCTAGCCGGAGGCCGCCCGCCCCCGGCACTTTCCCCTCCCCCGCCGGCCCTAGCCGGTGACCGGCCGGCCCGCATGGCCTACCCCGCTCCCGGCGTCCCAAGCACTCTCGCCCTCGACCCAACCTCAGCACACCCCTCTACCCGGCGCGCGAAAGCCGCCCAACCTCGCCCCAAAACCCCGACCCTCCATACAGAACTCGAGAGGTTACCGACATCCAAAAGTCGAGAGGTCGGCATCCAAAACTCGGGAGGTCAGAACCACCCCTCCCGCATCCAAGAGTCGAGAGGTGCGCTATCCAACTCCCGAGAGGTCACCCAACCATCTCGCCCCCGCCCCACATCGCTGCCGCATGCTCGACAAATCAATGCGTTGTGGTTACATACCCCCAGACCCTTCTCCGCAGAACCCTGCCCACGACATCCCGTCGCAGGCACGTACTGCGGAGAACCGTATGTCCACCGACATCCAGACACTTGCTGATCAAGCTACCGCTTGGAAACAAACGGTGATCACGCTCCTTCTATCAGACGTCCTGAGGTTCAACGCCCTACGAGAAAAGCTGAACGCAGCCGGTTCCGTTAGTCTCGATCTTTCCTGCGCCCACCTCTCGAACGCCAACTTGTGCGGCGCCGACCTCGTCACGACCCGCCTTGCCAACGCCGACCTTCGCTGGGCGATCCTCCGTGGAGCCGACCTCACCCGCGCCAACTTGTCTGAGGCCATGCTCGCTGACGCGAACCTCACTGATGCCGACCTCACCGGCGCAGAACTCACTCTCGCGATCCTTCTGAGGGCCGACCTCACCGGCGCTGTGATCGACCGCTCCCAGCTGACCGATGGGCAGTTCTACTCGATCGTTCGTTGGATCGACGGTCGCCCGCCGCAATGACCTCCGTTCCTTCCCGCCCCGCCCCCACGGGGCTTCTCGTATATGCGTGTGCCCGTAGTTCCGTGGTGCCGTATGTACGGTCGTACGACATACGCACCGAACACCCTGCCCCACCGCAACGTAAGGAGCTCCGATCGCCGAGCGTCAACCGCAATTCCGGAAAAGCGTAACCACAGAAACACGACGACGCGTATTTACAGAAACACCCAATACCAGGATGGCAGCCATAAAAAACCCCGGCTCGGTGGCCGGGGTGATCTCGCTGCTGGCGCGTGCGGGTCTTACGCTTTGATCGTCGCCTTGTAGACAATGCTGTCTTTCGGCCCGTGCCGGTGAACGTCAGCTGACTACGGAAAAGCTGATTGTCAGCAATGGTGGAGTGGTCGCCGGTCGCGAGGGTCGGGACGTAATGCGGCCAACCCTTTTGCGTGTATCACACGCTGCTCTTAAGGATTGGGATAGTCAGCAAGCACGTCGGCCGCCCGCTGAGCGATGATCGCGTGTACTGCCTTTGTAGGGTGGATGCCATCCCAGAAGAAGAACTCGTCTGGTTGTTTGCACGTAAATGGTGGCGTATTGGGGGTTACGCAGGCATGTACGACGTCCGTCAAGCCGTAGTCGTTCTGGTGCTCGATTACGTCGGTCATTAGCGCATAGACGTCGAGTTGGGCGATCTCCATGTCGGGTAGCTCTCCTAGCTGTGACAATATTGTCTTCAACCCGGAGTTAAATCCGACCATTAGGCTCTCGGCAAGAGTGCGCGCTTCCGGGCCCAGGGCCCTTACAGCGGGCACCGAATCTATTCTTCCCGCGTTCCAGACAAGAAACTTCCTTGCGCCGTCCGTATAGAGCTCTTGAATCTCATTAGAGATCCCGTTCAGGGCGTTGGCTATGGCGGCTGTTGCCGCCTTTGTCGCCGTGTCTGTATCATTCGTATCTTGCAACACCTCGAAGAACGTGACCAGAGCATCACGGATGTCATTGTTTCCCATTTCGATGACGTAGAGGGCGTCTGAGGGGGCATCCTGGTCGACGTCGCCAAGAAAAGCCTTAACCTGCTGTGGCAAGTTGACTCTATCAGGGTAGTCGGTGGCTCGTGCTCCTCCCACGGCGTAGTTGCGCGCCTTGCCGCTGTTGCTGCGGAATGCGGGCCCGACGTCTGCCGCGAGGCCTCTCCCTCGGGCAAATTGTTCGATCCATGTCGCACCGTTAGTGAAATGGTGACCGCCCTTGGCATAGGGGGCACTCGGCACAAGATACTCATCAAGTGTATCGTAAGGCGGTGTGTTCTGGCTAACGTTGCCCTCTAGATTGAAACCGGCTGCTTGGTGCGCCAGAAGCGCGAAAGCATTGCCTGGATCGGACAGGCTGGTACCAAAAACCACGATGCTGCTGAAGGATAATTGGGCACTCGCCACACCGGGAAGAGCTAGTACGACAGTAGCCACAAGGAAGCGCGTCCATGTTTGGACCAGTGCGCCTTTCATGTTAGTAACCTCTGATCGATTGAAGTGCTGAATACAACCTGTGCGTCCATGGTGGCTCGGTGCATGGGCTCTAATACCGAACGACACGAAGCACTCTTAGTCCTTTCCAGAGCCAAAGAAAGCAACGCCAGTGTACACGCGCCTCCCCATCACAACTATTAAAATATGCAGCATCGTGACACGTGCCGAGAGATCTATTGACGACGATCAATAAAACTCAGAGGGTTACAGGACGGTAATAGAGCCAGATTACAAGATGGTAATAGAGAACCTGTCTAGCGGTCCCCGCAGGATTCGCAAGCCACGAATGAGAGGATCTCGATCAATGATGAGATCGGCAGAAGAATGCAACAGACGCGGGACTATGAAGAACGCGCCAAACAATAATGAATGCGATTAGCAATGAAGGCGACTAGCACCATAATGAAAAGGACGTTCGAAGTCGCACGCTGCAAGTGCGGAATAGGCGCGCATGGGTGGCTATCGGGTACCCTCCCCCGCCGGTCACGGCCGGCCCGCATGGCGTACCCCACTCCCCATGGCCCGAGCACCCCGACCCTACCGAACCCACCGCCTCCAGGCCGCAGCCACCACTTAACCACCCCGAACCGCAGAACCGCCCCCCACATCCCCGCCACGGCATACAGAACTCGGGAGGTGGGCATCCAACCCGCGAGAGGTCGAGCGTCTAAGAATCGGGAGGTTCGGCATGCAACTGCCGCGGCAGCGTATCACCGTAATGCCGCAAAGACAGAATTACAGAACGCCGGAAAGACAGAACACCCCCCAAAAGAAACCCGGCACTACGGCCGGGCGCTCGGAAGGAGATGGTTCAAAACAGGTCATGAGCCACGGCGTGGGCGTCCCTGCCTCCCGCAGCTCGACGTCGAGCCTCACGCAAATGCGAATCACATGCAACAAACCTCCTCCCTGAAGACCGTACATCCGCAAACACAGAAACACGACAAAGCGTCTTTACAGCACGACGCCCCGGTAATCCGTAGAACAGCCGAGCGGCCGTCTTGGCCCCCTGCCCTACACGTTCAGCGCGACCTGCAGCAGCTCGCGCACTCCGAGCAGGATTACGCCGACGCCCCCCACGACCGCGAGGAAGTACAGGATGTAGATGAGCGCCCACGGGGCGTCCAGCGCCACGACCCGCATGAGATTCGAAGGAGTGTCGCCGTGCTCGTGATACATTTTGGGACTCCATGTCCCAAAATGACTGCGCTCGGCGACAGCCTTTTGTGCCCCGGTTCGCCCTGCGTCCGTGGCGCTACGCCGACATCTCGCTCGCTCGATGCCGGCTTCGCACCACTCCCTCAAATATGGCTTGACGGCGTGTCGGATGCGCGTGCATATGGCCTCCGCGGCTCCGGGACCGCGTGGACCTTGCGGTCCACGACGACCCCTCCGCCACTCCGGCCATACGCACGCGCCTACGCCTACCGGGGACGTGCGA
>Ga0307440_1000751_pt1 | contig 16021 bp, 16 predicted proteins | sample SalMarWE160410MG_FD_202150 | JGI IMG/M metagenome (GOLD analysis project Ga0307440, IMG submission 202150) | Salt marsh sediment microbial communities from the Plum Island Ecosystem LTER, Massachusetts, United States - WE1604-10 | ecosystem: Environmental > Aquatic > Marine > Intertidal zone >... | reverse complement strand
CGCCGCTTTCCGGTACTCGCGCACCATCTTGATCACCGTCGGGATCCCGTCGAGGCCCTTGCGGTTGGTCGGCAGCGGCACGACCACACGGTCAGCGGCCACCACGGCCAGTGCCGACAGTTGGCCAAGGCTCGGAGGCGGGTCGATCAGCACGAAGTCATAGCCCTCCAGCCGCTGTACGGCCTCCCGCAGGCGCATCACGCCCATGAAGATGCTCAAGACCTCCCGCTCCACGATGGCGATGTTCAGATGGCTGGGGATGAGGTCGACCCCATGCACGTGAAGAGGCGCGGGCAGCCTGAGCTCGCCTTCAGCCTCGTCTTCGTCCTCCCGCTCCGGATCTCCGATCACGGCAGGATAGATCGTCTGGCTCAGGCCGATGTCTTCCTCCACGCCCATCCACTTGGTGAGGTTGGCCTGGGGATCGACGTCGATGAGGAGGACCCGCTTCCCCATCTCTCCGAGGACGTACCCAACGTCTCGCACCGTGCTCGTCTTGGCCACGCCGCCGGCATGATTGAAGAACGTCAGCACCGTCACTGGAACCCCTTCGTCGCCGGCCGGATCACGCCCCTCGCGAACCGGTCGGTCGCTGTTGCGCCGCCACTGGCGACCGCCGCGGGCCTTGCGGCCCCAGGCGCCTCATCGTCCACGTGATAGACATGTCTCCTTGCACCGCGGCGATTCTACCGCATCCCCCTGCGTCCTCGTTTCCACGCCTCGGGGCGCCGTTCGACCCGGCACCATGGGCGACCTCTCGCGTTCACCTCGCCATAGCGTTATGGCAACCTCTCCGCCGATACCGCCCTCGCGATCCCCCAGCCACAACTGGCTCGTCGACCCCAAGACTCCCATCCGCATCCGACCACGCGCGCCACGCGGGGCAGCGCGCCAGCCCTCGGCCTCCCATCCCGACCACCTGTGCCACGTCATCCCCCTCCGCAACCGACCGCACAGCTTCACGACAACGCGACCACCAACCCACATGCCGCGACCCGATCTCGTAGTCATGCGCCGACCGACACGAACTCCGTTCCCGCCATAACGTTATGGCGACCACATCTACCCACTCCAAGACGTCGCCCTCGCCAACGCCCGATTCCAGTACCCGTCCACTCCCACTTCGCCCCCGCTACCCCGACACCGCCCCCACGCGACACCGAACCACTCGTTGCACCCCGGACCGCACGGTCTCACTCCACGCGCGTCCCTCACGACCACCAGACCAGACGCGGTCCCGCTCAGACCGACGACGCCCCTTCGAGCACACGCACACCTCCCAACCCCCGGACCGACGCGGCCACCCCTTGGCCCTCACCACCATCGTCGCTGCCGCGATGCAGCACATGCCGAGCAGGGAAGGCGAAGTGGGGAAGCTGTGGAACCCTCCCAGCGCCTGTCCTCCATCAACCCACGTGTCCCAGGATCCACCGTGGCCCCTCGGCGCGCTCGCGGTTCCGTCCCGCCACGCATACAGTCCCAAGCCCTCGATCCCAGCGCCCAACACCCCCTCCTCGCCGCGAAGTGGGGAACGCACGGAACGGGCTGACGACCGCCCACCGCTGCCCTCGGCCACACGATTGGGAAACCTGCGGGACTCCCGGCCAGCAGAACTGGGAAACCTGTGGAACCTGGATGCCGGGTCGGCAGGCCTTCGTATGCTGTCGTCGGACAGCGCGTTCCATCGGCGTTCGGACATCGGAGGTGATCCGTCTTGTCAAAGGATCTCGACCCATCATCACGCTTGTTCTTGCTTGTTGTTTTGGGCATAGGCCCTTTCCTTTCTATTAATGAAGCGGTCGGGTGAGCGTGGTGGACGAGATCTATGATGATCGAGCGGGGAACCTTGGGAACCGTCGCGGGAGGGTGGCGGGACCGAGCCGGGGAACCCGGGGGACGTGACCGGGAAACGTGAGGTACCCAGTGGGGGGAGAGCGGGACCGAAGCGGGGAAGACCGGGTACCGTGATCCCACGTGAGTGCGCGAGCGGGGGGAACGGTTGACATGTGTTCCCCTCCTCCGTATGATGCAGCAATCCGGGTGGAGGCCGCAGCTTGATGAACCGCGAGGCGAGCCGAGAAGACGATGGGTCCGGCGGAGCCGGCACCCAACGAGATCAAGGAGCCCGCTCGACAGGGGAGAGGAAGACGGCGCGGCCGCGAAGCCGGGTTCGAGGTAGGAGCGGCGGCAAGCGGGGGGGAGCGGAGCGGCGGGTCCCCAACCTGGCGATCACGCAGGCGAACCCGCTGGCGATGAGCCGACAGGAGATGGGGATCCTGACGAAGCGCTTGTTGGTGCTGGCGCTCTCGGACATCACCAAGGACGATAGCGAGCTGGAGCCCATCCGGATCACGGCGTGGGAGTATGCCCAGCTGTTCAACATCAAGGGGAAGTCGATCTATTCCCGCATCGAGCAGTCGGCTCGCGAGCTGCTCGAGCAGACGGTGCAGATCAAGGAACCCAACGGCGACTGGGTGATGTTCCAATGGGTGTCCGAAGCGCGTTACGAGAACGGTCGCGACAACAAGGAGCAGATGGCGTGCATCGAGCTGAAGGTGCACGAGAAGCTCAAGCCGTACCTACTCCAGCTCCGGCGAGACTTCAGCATCATCCCGACCGAGCAACTGTTGAGCTTCGAGAGCTTCAACAGCATGCGTCTGTTCGAGGTCCTCTACACCGCCAGCTACGCCGGTGAGCGCAGTGAACTGGTGTTCGACGTCGAGGACCTGAAGCTCCGTCTGGGCCTCGACGGCAAGTACGATCGTTTCAAGGACTTCCGCTACGTGTTGGACAAGGCGCAGGTCGAGTTCAAGAAGTATACCCGCCTGGTCTTCAGCTATCGGCCCGAAAAGGTCGGCCGCAAGTACCGGCGTGTGCACTTCGCGATCCTCAAGAACGAAGTGTTCAAGCCGCGCGTGCAGCTGCCAGCGAGCCTAGCCAACCGGGTCCAGCGGCAGAGCGACAGCGAACAGCTCATGCGCGAGTTGCAGGCGCGCGACGCCCTCCGGGACATCGGCTGGGCGCAGGACGCGGAGCGTACGATCCAGCGCTACGGCGCTCAGCGGGTGGTCGACATCGTTGCCTACGCCAGGAAGCTCGCCGGCAAGGCGGAGGCCGCGGGTCGCCCCATCTTCAACCTGGCGGGGTTCGTCAACAATCTCCTGCAGCAGGGCGTGGAGCCCCCCAAGGCCGCACCGGATGAAGAGACCCAGCGGCTCTCGCGCGAGGAAGCCCGAAGCATCGCCACCTCCATCGCCGACAGCTTCCACCAGCAGAGGCGCCAACGGGCGGAGGCGGCCTGGCAGGACCTGAGTGCGGAGCAGCGCGAGCTGATCCACACGCTCATGCAGGCGACGCTGCACCGCTTCAGCCTGGAACGCATCGAGGCGGACGGTTGGCGCGGCGGGCTGTACGAGGGCAGCCGTATGGAGGTCATGGCCAGCCACAACTTCGTTACGTTCCCGACGCATCTCCAGGACGTGGGTGTCTTCGTGCGCACGCTCGACATGCTGAGCGAGTACGCCGACGACGACCGCAAGGCGATCCTTGGCGAACTCCGAGAAGCCGCCTGAAGAGCAGCGCTCCGCGGGGTAGGGGAGAGGGCGTCGTCGCTCCTATACTGGCCGTATGTGCGGTCGCTACACCCTGTACCACTTCGAGGAAGATCTCGACGCCCTGTTCAGGGTGGTGGGCCTGGCGGCGGCCCCCCGCTTCAACATCGCACCCAGTCAGCAGGTGCCCATCGTCCTGCAGCGGCCCGACGGCACCCGTGAGGCGCTGACCGCGCGTTGGGGATTGATACCGCACTGGGTGAAGGATCTCGGGAGCTTCAAGGCGAGCCTGTTCAATGCGCGGGCCGAAAGCGCCGCCGACAAGCCCTCGTTCCGGGACGCGATGCGTCGCAGCCGATGCGTTATGCCCGCCAGCGGCTTCTACGAGTGGACGAGCGCCGGCGGCGTCAAGCAGCCATTCCACATCGTCCGGCGTGACGGTCGACCGATGGCGCTCGCCGGGCTCTGGTCGGTCTGGAACCGGGGCGACGCCCCGCTGCTGAGCTGCACCATCCTGACGACGCGCCCCAATCGGGTGATGCGACCGCTCCACGACCGCATGCCGGTGATCCTCGCCCCGGACGAGCTCGATCGCTGGCTCGATCCTGCCACCGACGATCCGGAACACCTGCAGGACCTGCTCGATCCGTACGATGACGACGCGCTGGAGGCCTATGCGGTGTCCCGCGCCGTCGGCAACCCGTCGATCGATCGCCCGGACCTGATCGAGCGACAGGACGGATGACGCGCTGGCGCAGAGCGAGCCAGGCGGTTCCCAGCACTGGAGTGGCCAAGGAGACCGGTACGCCGGCGCCGGCAACCCCGACGATGCCCGCGCGGACCCAGGGCGTGCGCTGTCGGACGGCCCCCGTAGCCAACGATGTGGGCTGGCTCACACCGGCGCCTTACTAATTAAGGTACCTTCCATGGTATGGAAGTCGCGGCAACGTACCAACGGCGTCCGGAGCCGACGCGATGAGCGTCACGCTGCTGCTCGCCATCCCTTTCGCCGTCATCATCGCAGGCGGGTCGGTGGCGGTGTTCGTCAATGACTTGCTGGAGGGCTGCCTGCGGCGCTCGGGCGAGTGCGCGGACAGCGGTGGCGGCCGCACCGGGCCGGCCGCCGAGGACGGGCGGTGGCGGGGTGCTCGCGCGGGCGGAGGGCTGCCGGGGCGAACCCCGCTGCCGGCGGCACGGCCGCGCACCTTCGGGCGCGTCAGGGAACGCCGAGCCGGAGGCGCCCGCCCGCCGCAACGCTCACCTGGAGGCGTCCGCTAGCCGCACCGATGTCGCCGGGTGATGGACGTGGCGTCCGTGCAGGCGTCCGTATGATGGGCCATGGCCGATATCGAGGAGGCGTCACAACGCGCCGAGCAGCTGCGCGAGGCGTTGCGGCATCACGACTACCTTTACTACGTCCAGGCTGCGCCGGAGATCAGCGATGATGCCTACGACGCGCTCTTCCATGAGCTTCGCGCGCTGGAGAGCGACCATCCCGAACTGATCGCAGCGGACTCGCCGACCCAACGGGTGGGTGGCGCACCGACGCAGAGCCTCGACGCTGCCGAACATGCCGAAGCGATGCTCAGCCTCGACTCGAGCCCCAAGGAGGAGGATCTGCGAGCCTTCGACCGGCGCATCCGTCGCGCGCTCGATGGCGGGGAGGTGAGCTACTCGCTCGAGCCGAAGATCGATGGACTGAGCGTGGAGCTGGTGTATGTCGGCGGGCGTCTCGAGCGGGCGGTCACGCGTGGCGACGGCATTCGCGGTGAGGTGATCACGGCGAACGTGCGCACCATCGCGCCGGTACCGCTGAGGCTGCGTGGTGACGAGCGTGCCGTGCTCCCCGAGATCGCCGTTCGCGGGGAGATCTTCATGCCGCTGGAGGCCTTCGACGACGTCAACGAGGAGCTGATCAACGCTGGGAAGAACCCCTTCGCCAACCCGCGCAACGCCGCCGCCGGCAGCGTGCGACAGCTCGACCCCAAGCTGAGCGCGAGGCGGCCGCTGCACATCTACTGCTACGACATCCTTCGGCCGGGTGATGACCTCGCGAGCCAGGCCGAGCTCCTCGAGGCGCTGCGGCAATGGGGGTTGCCGACCAACCCCATGAACGGCGAGGCCGACGATGTCGAGGGCGTGCTGGCCTACTTCCAGCGGATCGTCGAGGAGCGCGACACGCTTTCCTACGAGGTGGACGGCGTCGTCGTCAAGCTGCAGTCGATGCCGGCGCGGCGCGCGCTGGGTTCGACCTCGCACCACCCACGGTGGGCGTACGCGCTCAAGTTCGCGCCGCGGGTCGAGACCAGTCAGGTGCTGCGCATCATCCCCAGCGTGGGACGCACGGGCGTGGTGACGCCCATCGCGCTTCTGCGGCCCGTTTCCATCGGCGGGGTCACGGTCAGCCGCGCCAACCTGCACAACATCGAGGACCTTCAGCGCAAGGACATCCGCGAAGGGGATACGGTACGGGTCGAGCGAGCGGGCGACGTGATCCCGCAGGTCGTGGAGCGCGTAGAGAGCGGGGGAGACCGCGGCGCGCCGTTCGCGATGCCCGATCATTGCCCGAGTTGCGGGACGGCCCTGACCAAGAGCGGACCGTACACGGTGTGCCCGAATAGCTTCGACTGTCCCGCCCAGCGCGTGGGTCGGCTCACGCACTTCGCCAGTCGCGGAGGGCTCGATATCGAGGGGCTTGGGGAGCGGACCGCACGACAGCTGGTCGAGACCGGGCTGGTCGCGCACCTACCAGACCTGTTCGACCTCACGAGCGAGGACTTCGAGCGCCTCGAGGGCTACGCCGAAGTCTCCGCCCGCAAACTGGCGCAGGCCGTGAGGGATGCCGGTACCCCCGATCTTGCCCGCTTCCTCTACGCCCTGGGCGTGCCTGAGGTTGGAGCGGCGGTGGCCCGCGAGCTGGCGCGCTACTTCGGTACCATCGAGCGCATCCGTGAGGCCGACGTCGACACGCTGGTCGCGGTCGATGGGATCGGGGAGGTGATGGCCCGGCAGATCCACGACTTCTTCGCCGAGCCTCGCAACGCCCGCGTCCTCGATGCGCTCCTCGACGGCCGCGTCCGGCCCGGCCGGAATGAGGAGACGTCGCGGAGCGGCGCCCTGGAAGGGCTCACGTTCGTGTTCACCGGGACCCTCCACCAGCTGTCGCGCGGCCAGGCGCAGGAGCTGGTGGTGCGGCACGGCGGCAAGGCCACCGGCTCGGTCAGCGGCCATACCAGTTACCTGGTCGCCGGGGATGGCGGTGGCTCGAAGCTCGACAAGGCTCGGCGCGAGGGCGTCGCCGTCCTCGACGAGGAGGGATTCATGGGGTTGCTTGCCGAGCTCGGCATCGAGGTCGAGGTCGGTGGCGCATGACCAACGCCGACCTGGCGAGGTTGCTGGAGAAGCTGGCGGCGCTGTCGGAGCTGAACGACGCCAATCCGTTCCGGGTCCGCGCCTTCCGAAACGCCGCGCGGACCGTACGCGACCTGGAGGAGCAGGTACCCGACCTGCTGGAGCGCGGTGTCGACCTCACCGAGATCCGGGGAATCGGCAAGGAGATCGCACAGAAGCTTCGGACGATGGTGGGCGAAGGGCGCCTGCCCGAACTCGACGAGCTGGCCACGAGCGTTCCGATCGGACTGATCGCAGTGACCGAGGTTCCAGGGGTTGGGCCCAAGAAGGCACGGGTCCTGTGGCAGGAGCTCGGCGTGCACAGCATCGACGAACTCGAGCGTGAGGCCAGGGCGGGTCGGGTCGCCGCGCTCGAAGGGTTCGGCGCCAGGTCCCAGGAGAAGATCCTGAGCGGCATCGAGGCCTATCGGCGACACAGCGGCCGAACCCGCCTGGGTGAGACCGATGCAATGGTGCAGCCACTGTTGCGGTGGTTGCGGCAGGTGGAGGGAGTCCGCCGCGTCGAGGTCGCCGGCAGCTACCGACGGCGATGCGAGACCATCGGCGACGTCGATCTCCTGGCTGTGGCCGAGGATGGCGAGACTGCCGCCGCTGCGCTGCGCGCGCGGGACGATGTGGCCGAGGTGCTCGGCAGCGGCGAGACCAAGACCAGCGTGCGCCTCATCAGCGGCCTCCAGGTCGACCTCAGAGTCGTGCCCGAGGAGAGCTTCGGAGCGGCGTGGATGTACTTCACAGGATCCAAGGAGCACAACGTGAGGCTCCGTCAGATCGCCATCGACCGCGGCTGGCATCTGAACGAGTACGGCCTGTTCGAGGGAGGTGAGCCCGGCGAGGACCGCGACGGTGCCCGACGGCTGGCCGGCTCGACCGAGGAGGAGGTCTACCGGGCCTTCGGGATGGACTGGATCCCGCCGGAGCTGCGTGAGCTCCGCGGCGAGATCGAGGCGGCGCGCGAGCACCGCCTGCCGGCGCTCATCACGACCGGATCGATGCGCGGCGACCTGCACATGCACAGCACCTGGTCCGATGGCAAGAGCTCCGTGCTGGAGATGATCGTGGCCTGCGAGGCGCTAGGCTACGCCTACCTGGCGTTGACCGATCACAGCCAGGCGCTGCGGATGACGGGTGGGCTCGACGCCGCCAAGCTGGCGCGCCAGTGGCGGGAACTCGACGCCATCCTGGAGGGCCGTGACGGGATCGCAGTGCTGCGCGGCCTCGAGGTCGACATCCTCGCCGACGGCAGCCTCGACCTCGAGGAAGCGTGGTTGGAGCGCCTCGATATCGTCATCGCTTCGGTGCACTCACGTTTCGATCTCGGCGAGGCGGAGCAGACCGCGCGGGTCGTGAAGGCGGTATCGCATCCCCAAGTGAACGTCCTGGCGCACCCGACCGGGCGCCTACTGGGGGAACGCGACCCTTACGCCATCGACCTCGATGCGGTGTTCGATGCCTGCGTCGCCAACGGAGTGGCGGTCGAGATCAACGCCTCGCCGGCGAGGCTCGATCTCAGCGACGTGCACACGCTCGCCGCGCGCCACAAGGGACTGACCATCGTCATCGACAGCGACGCGCACAACACGCGTCAACTGGGCGCGATGCGCTTCGGGGTCGAGCAGGCACGACGCGCCTGGCTGAGCGCCGATGCCGTGCTCAACACACGCCCTCTGGAGGAGGTGCGCCGCTTCCTGGCCAAGGAGGCCTGACCGCTCGCGCTGCGCCCACGCCTTCTCCGGGGTGCGTCCGGTGCTCGCCCCGGCCTCCGGGTGGGTGGACCGGTCAGCCGTCGGCGTGCGCGGGAAGCACGACCGTCACGCGGAACCCGTGTCCGGGTGAGCTGTCGACGCTCCAGTGCCCCCCATGGAGCTTCACGACGTGCGCCACGATGGCGAGGCCGAGTCCGCTGCCCTCGCCGGCACGGGCCGCATCACCGCGGAAGAAGCTCTCGCCCAGGTGCGGGAGGGCCTCGCTGGACACACCGGGACCCGCGTCGGCGACCTGGAGCGACACGCCGTCCGCGCGGCCCTCGACGACGACCTGCACCGGTGCGCCTCCGCCATGGCGCACCGCATTCTCGAGCAGGTTGTCCACGGCGTGGGCGAGCAACAGGGCGTCGCCGATCACGGCCGGCGCCGTGCGCGCGTCGAACTCGATGCTGACCTGTGGCGAGCGCGAGCGCGCACGGTCGACCGCGTCGCCAGCGATACGCCCCAGGTCGGTGGGGGAGGGATGGAAGGCGGTCTCGTCGTGCGCCAGCAGCAGGAGGTGCTCGGTCAAGCGCGACAGCCGTGACACGTCCCTGCCCAGCTCCGACAGGGTGTCGCGGTAGTGCCCCGCGTCGCGCGGCCGTGCCAGCGCGCCCTGGATGCGTGCCTGGAGCGCAGTGAGGGGCGTCCGAAGGTCGTGGGCAGCCGCCCGCGTGAACTCACGTTCTCGCTCCATCATGGCGTTGAGCCGTTGGAAGGCCTGTTGCAGGGTGGCGGCCAGGCGCCCCAACTCGTCGTGCGCCTCGGCGCCGGGTACGGGTTGTAGCAGGTCGCCGCTACCGCCGATGGAACTGGCGGCGCGCTGCAGGGACTTGATGGGGCGCAGCAGCCGTCCCGCCGTCAGCGCACTGGCCACGGCAGCCAGCACCATCATGATGGGGAGGGTCACCAGCAGCGCCCGCAGGTAGGCGCGCAACGGCTCATGGACGGCACCGAGGTCGGTTGCCACCTGCAGCAGGACCAACCGCTGGTTGGACATCACCTGGCGCGTCAACACCTGGTGCCCGTCGACGCGGGTGTAGCCGAGCGGGAGGTCCGTCGGCACGTTCGGGAATTGCGGGGTTTGGCGCAGGATCTTGTCGCCGTTCAGCACACGCACGGCCACGCCGGACGGGAACTCGCTCCCGAGGGTCAGCTCGGAGGGGTCGCCGTCGCTGTGCTCGAGATCGTGTTGCATGTCCACCAGGCCGACGGCGTTGTCGAGGCGCCGCTCCTCACCGACGACCAGGAAGCGCTGCAGTGCCAGGTACAACACCGCGGCCACCACGAGCAGCAGCAGGGCGGTCTGGAAGGCGACCGCCAGTGCCATGCGCCAGCGGATCGTCACGGGACCCGGTACCCCCTGCCACGGCCACTGTGGATCGCGTCATCGGCCAGCTTGCGACGCAGGTAGCTGACGTAGACATCGACGATGCGGGGCTCGCCCATGAAGTCCGGACCCCACACGCGGTCGAGCAGCTCCTCCCGGGTGAACCAGCGACCCGGCGTCAGCGCCAGCGTCTCGAGCAGCTCGTATTCGCGTGCCGTGAGCCCGATCTCGCTGCCCTGCCACCACACCTGTCGGGTGCGCGTGTCGATGCGCCCGGCCTCTTCGGCGAACGACAGGCGAGCGCTGCCGGCCGTCTCCGCGCGCCGGGCCACGGCCCGCAGGGTGGCCAGCAGTTCGGGAAGCTCGAACGGCTTGACCAGGTAGGCATCGCCGCCGAGATCCAGCCCGCGCACCCGGTCCTCCAGCTCGCCACGCGCGGTGAGGTAGACGATCGGCGTGTTGATCGCCTCGCGGCGCAGCGCGTGGGCTAGATCGAAGCCGTCGAGCTCCGGCAGCATCACGTCCAGCACGATGGTGGCATAGTTCCCCGAGCGCGCTTCGGTCAGGCCTTCGGCGCCGTCCACGACCCAGGTGACCTGGTGCCCCGCCTCGCGCAACGCCTCGGCCGTCGGCTCAGCGATGCGCGCATCGTCCTCGACGAACAGCAGCCTCATGCTCCAGCCTACTTCCGACGGGCGCTACGCGCGCCCCGGTCGCTTCCGTTCGCGGGGCTCCGCCAGCCGCAGCACCGTGGCGACGACCGCCAGGCCCGTGCCGGCGAGGTACATGCCGATCAGGTGGTCGCTGCCTGCCAACCAGCCATGGACCGTTGCCAGGGCGAATGCCGGGTACGCCAGTAAATGGAGCCCAGTCCATACCGGGCGGGACAGCCGCGAACGTGCGGCGAAGGAGAGGTAGACAGCCAGCGCAGCGTAGGCGGCGAGGGTGCCGAGCGCCAGCGCGAACGGCGCATAGGTCGCGTGCCCCGGGATCAAGACGGCGGCCAGCGACTGGGGTCTCTGGGTATCGACCGTCACGAACGCAACGTGCACCGCCGTGAGCGCCAGCCCGAAGCCGCTGAGTAGACCGTGCCAGCCGTACTGCAGCGGCCGCGCCAGCCAACCGGGAAGGTAGCGGCTCTTCAGCACCGCACCCAGCGAGACCGAGAGTGCGAGCAAGGCGTAGGCCGCCACCCCAGCCAGGCGGTTGAGGGTCCAGGCCAGTCCCTCAGGCGTGGCGCTGCGCGCCGCCATGGCCCAGGTGAGGGCGACGCCGACGAGCAGCACTGCGGCGAGCAGTTCGTTGAACGAGGCGATGCGACGATCTTGGGTCATGCGCGCTCCCAGCGTCCGGATGCGTGGTGACGCCAGGGTGCTCCCGCGGCGTCGAAGGCGATCAGCACGGCGGCGTCCTCCAGCCGTGCGGTGTCATCGGGCGCGAGCAGGGCCAGTTTGGCCACCACCTCCGCGCGTCGAAGGTCGGGGTGCACGGCCGTGGCCTGGACGAAGCGGGTGTCCGCCGGCCGGTGCGTGCGGGGGTCGATGAGGTGGTGGCCGCCCCGCCAGGCTCGCTCGACCACGCCGGAGGTCGCTGCCCCCCAGCGGCCCGGCGGGAGCACCAGCTGTAGCGGCTCGCCCTGGTAGGGGTTCGCCACGTCGATGGCGACGGTTCGTTCCGACTGGCTGAGGACGTCGCCGCCCGCATCGAGGAGCGCTTCGCCCGTGAGCAGGTGGAAGCACCGCTCCGCGATCCAGCTCTTGCCCGTGCCGCCCAGATCGATGGAGGCGCCCTCCGGCAAGCGGAGGACGGCGTCACTCACCGACACCGCTCGCCAGTCTGCGATGGCTGGGGCGGGCCCTACGCCGGGACGGGCCGGAGCCGGCCACGGGTCGCGGTAACCGGCCCAGCGCAGCGCTGGAAGGACCAGGGGCGTCAGCAGCCCGTCGGTCGCTTCGGCCACCGAGAGTGCATGTCGCACGGCTGCCGCCAGCTCTGGAGGCGGGTCGACCAGGAATCCCCGTTCGTTGAGGTGCGTCAGGGGAGACGGGTGGAAGCGCGTCAGGATCGCTTCGAGACGGCGCACTTCCGCCTCGACCCGGTCGCCACCCGTGCCGAGCGCGCGCAGGGTCGTGCCGAGCGCGCGGAAGGTCCGCTCCGGCAGGGCGGAACTCGCATCCGACTCCGGCGCCGGGCGAAGGCGCGGCGCGGTCGCGGGAAGGGGCTCGAGCCCGGGCATCAGCTCATCCGAGTGGTGGCGCGCGCCGAGAAGGTCCTCTGCGGCAGCACCATCACGCCTTGGTTCTGAGTCGGGGCGGCTATCGTCCCGGCTGTACCGTAACCGGCAACCTGGGTACGCTGCACGGCCAGCTGGCTGTTCGAGGCGGCCGCCGCGGTCGGGTTGCCGCTCTCGACGACACGAAGCACCGCGCCGAACCCCAGCCCCAGACTCAGGGTCAACAGCCACAGCGTGGCACGTTCCTTGTCGAACGGCGGTTTGCGCTTGCGGGAAGGCCGCGGTTCGGGCCGGGCGACCCTCGCATGGGAGCCGACGGTGGCGGGACCCTCGCCGTCGCGCTGTCGCGGAGCGTTATTCGTGTTCGTAGCCATGCTCGTATACTCCCTGGTTCTCGCGTTCGCGGAAGGCGCCGCCAGAGGTCGATCCGCCGGAGCCGAAGGTCCCGATCGGAGCGCGGATGGCGTACAGCGTGCCGTCAGGACCCACGGCGATGATGGTGCCTGCGTCCGCTTGCTGCGGCGCTGAAGCGATCTGCGAAGGCGGTGCGTGCTTGGGCGCTCGCAGGCCGAGCAGGGTGTAGCCTGCAACCCCTGCGGCGAGTGTGGTGATGGACAAAAGCAAGACGCGACGTACGTTCATGGTTCGCGCAACCTCCGACGATCAGGATGCACGCCGCGGGTTAGACGCCCGTTAACATGCCGGGCCGGATCGCTCAGCGCAGGCGACGGAGCAGGACGTAGATCGCCAGCGCTGCGCCGACGCCCACCGACATCAGGCCGAGCCACCGCCAGGCGGATGCCCACAGGACGACGCCGACGAGGACGAAGGCGAGGGCGAGGGACAGGGCGGTGAATCGTGGCTTCACGGGGGACCTCTCCGAGAAGGGTAGCTCTGTTCGACGAGCCGCAGCGGGAATGCGCGGCAGCGAGCAGGCGTGCGGTCGCTCAGACTGCCCTGACCGCCCCGTCCGCAACGATGGAACAGCTTGCGCAACCGGGCCGCCGCATAGTCATGCCCAACGATACGAAGTCGCGTGGGTGGCGGGGCTGCGTCGCCCTACACGGTCGCCTCGCGCCTGGCAGCGTCTAGAGGCGGGGCGTGTCCTGCAGCGGGAACTGGGGGATGCGCGCTGAGTAGCGCTCGAAGGCCGTGACCGGGAAGACCGGGACGTCCACGGCATGGCCGTAGACCTCGGCCCGCAGCCACGCCGCCTCGGCCTCGAGCTGGTCGGAGGGCAGGTCGCGGAACCACACGCGGCCGTTCCAACCGTAGCCACGGGCCTTGAGGAGGTCCTTGGTCCGGTACGGACTGTCGACCGCGTAGAGCCGGCCCCCTTTGCGGCGCGCGCGCTCGAGCAGCACGTCGAGCGCCAGGCGCTCGCTGGTGGGAAGCGGCATGCTGAGCAGGTGGATCCCCGCCAGACAGTCGCTCGCGGCACGGTGCCCATCGAACACGAAGCCTTGCTTCATGGCGAGGTATTCGAGCTTGCGTCCCTCGAAGCCCTCGGCGTGCCACGGAACGTCACGCTGCGAGCACGCCCAGGCCCGTCGCTCGAACGCCGGCAGGCGCCGTTCCAGGAAGGGTCGGTCGAACGCGGCGTTGTGGGCGATCACCAGATGGGCCCGGTCCACCCAGCCGGCGATCTCGTCCTCGGGAAGGCGCCGGCCTGCCACCATGGTGTCGGTGATGCCGGTGAGGCGGATGATCTCGGGTGGGAGCGGCACTCCCGGATCCTCGAAGGCCGAGAGCTCGTGGAGTAACCGGTAGATGCGGCCCTCGCGATCGAACTCGAAGGCCACCAGACCGAGCTCGATGATGCGGTCCTGCGAGGACGACAGCCCGGTGGTCTCCACGTCGACGTACAGGCCGGTTCGCACCTCGACGTCTTCCGCGGGCGCCGGCTGGTAGCGCGCAGGCTTCTCGTAGCGCTCGAGCACGCGGTACCGGCCGCTCGCTTCCAGCGCACGGCGCATGCGTTCGAGTTCGTCGCGATCCTCGCTCATCGGTCCCTCGGTGTCCGGAGGCTACCACGGCTCTGCGATGGCGGCCGACGCCGGGCCATGCCCGATGCTCCGCCGCGGTCATGCCTTTGACAGGCGCGCGCCGCAGCGGTATGCTTTTTTCGGCGCACCTAATTCTTGGGTTCGCCGAGCCGATATGCGGCGGCGCGCCGTCCCGCGGTCTCCGACCGAAAGGCGCCACGAGGACATCCGAAGCATGCAGCGACGAGCGAACCCCAGACCCCCTGCCGTGAGCGCTGCACGCGTGGTCGATGCAGAGCCGTCACGTCCGTCGCGCGAGCGTGTCATGGACCGGCGCGTGAACCAGCAGGCGCAGCGTGCACTCGAGGGGCCGAGGCGTCGCTGGCAAGGCCCCGGCAGGCTGCTGCCGTTCCTCGGTCCGGCTTTCATCGCGTCGGTCGCCTACGTCGATCCCGGGAACTTCGCCACCAATATCCAGGGGGGCGCCCAATTCGGCTACCAGCTGTTGTGGGTGGTGTTGTGGGCCAACCTGATGGCGATGCTGGTGCAGACCATGTCGGCGAAGCTGGGCATCGCCACCGGCAAGAACCTGCCGGAGGTCATCCGCGAGCGCTACCCGCGGCCCGTGGTCTGGTTCTACTGGGTCCAAGCCGAACTCATCGCCATGGCGACCGACCTGGCGGAGTTCCTCGGCGCCGCACTAGGGTTCCAGCTGCTGTTCGGCCTGCCTTTGTGGATGGGCGCCGTGTTGGCGGGTCTGGCGACGTTCGCGATCCTCACCATCGAAGGGCTCGGCTTCCGGCCGCTGGAAGCGGTCATCACGGTGCTCGTGGCGGTGATCGCGCTGGCGTACGTCCTCGAGTTGCTCCTGAGCCGCCCCGACATGGGAGCGGTCACCATGGGGATGCTGGTGCCCGGCTTCCGTGGCAGTCAGAGCGTCTACCTGGCCACCGGCATCCTCGGGGCTACCGTGATGCCGCACGTCATCTATCTGCACTCGGCCCTCACCCAGGGCCGGATCCGCCCGACGTCGGAGGAGCAGGCCAAGCGCATCTACCGCTTCACCAAGTGGGACGTGGCCATCGCCATGGGTGTCGCCGGGTTCGTCAACATGGCGATGTTGGCGATGGCGGCGGCGACCTTCCACTTCACCGGAAACCAAGGGGTAGCCGACATCACCACCGCCTACCGCACCCTCACCCCACTGCTCGGCTCGGCCGCGAGCGCCGTGTTCGCGGTGTCGCTGTTGGCGAGCGGCATATCCTCGTCGGTGGTGGGCACGATGGCGGGACAGACGGTCATGCAGGGCTTCGTCGGCTTCACCATCCCGGTATGGGTGCGTCGCACGGTCACGTTGCTGCCGTCGTTCGCGGTCATCCTGCTGGGGCTCGACCCCACCGCCATCCTGGTCCTCAGTCAGGTGGTGCTGAGCTTCGGGATCGCGCTGGCGCTGGTTCCGCTTCTTCTCTTCCTGCAGGACCGCACGATCGTGGGTAGCTTCGTCAACGGTCGGCTCACGCGTTTGGCGAGCTGGGCGGTGGCGGCGATGATCGTGGTGCTCAACGTGTACCTGCTGTGGACGCTGGTGTGAGCGACGGTTCCGGTAATCGACGCCTTCACACGGGGTGGCCACGCCCCCGGAGACGGCAGCTCAGGCCGACGCTCCAGGCGGTGGCAAGCGGGGACGGTCCGCCCCGCGGGTTTCGCTGAAGCGCGGCTCCCACGCCAGGCAGTCCACGAAGTTGGCGAGCAGATCCGCCAGCCCTCCG
>Ga0307440_1000750_pt1 | contig 16026 bp, 11 predicted proteins | sample SalMarWE160410MG_FD_202150 | JGI IMG/M metagenome (GOLD analysis project Ga0307440, IMG submission 202150) | Salt marsh sediment microbial communities from the Plum Island Ecosystem LTER, Massachusetts, United States - WE1604-10 | ecosystem: Environmental > Aquatic > Marine > Intertidal zone >... | reverse complement strand
CGCAATTCTATAATATGAGCAGATCGTTCAGTTTGATTATCTCCCTGGCTTTTTTGGTGAATGCCTTTTCATCAGTTACCGAAGCACAGGTGGCTGATACAATGACAGCAGACACTCTCGCCCCGGTAAGTTATAAAAAGAACATTGTTATAACAGGTGTGGGTGATATCATGCTTGGGACGGACTATCCGTCGGCCAGGTATCTTCCCCCGAATAACGATCCATGGCAGCTTCTTGTTGACGTGGCAGATTCACTCAGATCTTCAGATATTATTTTCGGTAACCTGGAGGGATCATTTCTTAATGAGGGAGATCCTGCAAAAAAATGCAGGGATACCACATTGTGCTACCTGTTCAGAATGCCAGAGAATTATGTCTCAGCTCTTTCATCAGCCGGTTTCAATATTCTCAGCCTTGCCAATAACCATTTTGGCGATTTCGGTCAGGCATCACGGAAAAGAACTATGGGTATACTTGATTCTGCAGGAATCCACTATGCCGGGATAATGGAAAAGCCATGGACTGTCTTTCGTAAAGATTCGTTAATAATTGGATTTTGTGCATTTGCACCGAACGCAGGAGCGGTCAATATTAACGATACAGCAAATGCATCTGATATAGTTAAGATGCTGGCAGACACCTGCGATATTGTAATAGTCTCATTTCATGGAGGAGCGGAAGGAGCAGATTTCCAGCATGTACCAAAAGAACATGAGATTTTTCACGGGGAGGACAGGGGCGATGTTTATGCATTTGCACATAAAATGATAGACAGCGGAGCTGATATCGTTTTTGGTAACGGGCCTCATGTTACACGGGCTATCGAGGTTTACCGGAACAGGTTTATCGGGTACAGCCTGGGAAATTTCTGTACCTACGGGCGTTTTAATCTTGCAGGTCCCAATGGTATTGCGCCGATTATTAAATTAAATACCGATATTACCGGGCGTTTTCTTTCAGGAAGGATCATTCCCGTATACCAGCTCTGGTCGGGAGGAACAAAGATCGACCCTCAGAAACGCGTTATCAGAAAGATAAGGGAGCTTACAACGGAAGACTTCCCCGGATCAGTTATAAGTATTGATGAGAATGGTGAAATAATTTATAAGAAATAACTATGCCGTACAAAGAAAAGAAGATCGAAAAGCTTTACTATTCCATAGGAGAAGTGGCTGAAATGCTCGACGTGCCTGTTTCAACCGTACGATTCTGGGAAAATGAGTTTGGTATCCTCAAACCCATGAAGAATAAAAAGGGTAACAGGCTCTTTACACAATCAGACATACGGAATATTAAGATAATTCATCACCTGCTCAAGGAGGAAGGTATGACTATAGCGGGTGTGAAAAAGAAACTTACAGGAAAATGGGAGGAGACAGATTACAAATATGAGATAAATGAGTCTCTCCAGAAGATAAAATCTATTTTGCTTGAAATAAGAGAGGATATTTGAGGTTGTTATGAATAGTAACCCGGCAAGCAGCCGATCAGGTTGTTCGATCCTTAAACGTTACATTACGGGAGAGATTACCGGTAAAGGAAAAGCCGCGGACAACTGAACAGGATATCGATATAATAAAGTCTCAAAGATCAGAGTATTATGAAATTAGAAGAACTTAGCAAATATCTCGACTCTGAGGTACCATTATCATTCCAGGAGAGTTATGATAACTCGGGATTACAGGTTGGATTGCCCGGGAGTGAAATCAGTGCGGCACTTTTGACAGTTGATGTTACAGAAGAGGTTATTGATGAGGCAATTGAAAAGGGATGCGATATTGTTGTTTCGCATCATCCTCTGATATTTAACAGCCTGAAAAAAATAACCGGACGGAATTTTACTGAAAGGATTATTTATAAAGCATTAAGGAATAACATAGCGATCTATTCATCGCATACAAGTCTTGATATGGTTAACAACGGGGTGAGCTGGAAAATGGCTGAAAAACTGGGGCTAACAGGAATAAAAGTGCTTTCTCCGCTACCGGGCAGGTTACTTAAGCTAGTAACCTATATACCAGAGGCATACCTTGACAAGGTGAGAGATGCTGTTTTTACTGCCGGGGCAGGGGTGACCGGAAAATATGATCAGTGCGGTTTTACCACACTCGGGACAGGAAGCTTCAGGGGAAAAGAGGGATCTGATCCTTTTGTGGGAGAAAAGGGGAAACTGCATTTTGAGAAGGAAATAAGATTTGAAACAGTTATGTATTCACATCTTAAGGACCACGTGATTGAAGCTATGCTTAAAGTACATCCTTATGAAGAAGTTGCATATGATGTATATGCTCTTACAAACAGTATTAGCGGTGCCGGAACAGGTTGCACGGGATATCTTCAAAATGAAATGACCGAAAAGGATTTTCTGGGATACCTTTCTGATGTATTTGGAGCCAGGGGGATAAGGCATTCAAAACCTTCAGGAAGGATTATCAGGAAGGTTGCACTTTGTGGTGGAGCAGGCATTACCTTTTTGAATGAAGCAATATCAGGCAAGTCAGATACCTTTGTGACCGGAGATATAAAATACCATAATTATTTTGATGCTGATAACAGGATATTACTGGTTGATATAGGTCATTTTGAGAGTGAAAAATTTTCAACAGAAATTTTATATCACTTAATTATCAAAAAATTCCCTAAATTTGCAGTCCGGTTTTCAGAAACAAATACAAATCCGATAAATTATTTGTAAAAATGGAAAAAGTTAAGTTGCACGATTCTGAAATTTCAGTTGAGGAAAGATTAAGAGCTTTATATAGTCTGCAGATGGTTGATTCAGAGATAGATAAAATCAAGACCCTGAGAGGTGAACTACCGTTGGAAGTGCAGGACCTTGAAGATGAGATCGCAGGTCTTGAAACCCGCCTGGCTAATCTTAAGGAGGAAGTGGTAAATCTCGAAAAATCAGTTGCAAAAAAGAATAACGAGATAACTGAAGCCGAAACGCTGATCAATAAATATGAGGAACAACAGAAAAATGTAAGAAATAACAGGGAGTTTGATTCTCTTTCGAAAGAGATTGAATACCAGAACCTGGAGATAGAATTATTCAACAAAAAAATTAAGGAATTCTCTGCCCTCATTGAGGAGAAGAAACAGGTTATCGAAGAATCCGAGACAATTCTTGCTGAACGAAAGTCCGATCTCGACACCAAGAAATCTGAGCTTGATGAGATAATAGCGGATACGCAGAAAGAAGAAGAGAGTCTTTACAAAAAGTCAGAGAAGATTGAATCGGTTATAGAGGAAAGGCTTTTGACAGCATATAAAAGGATACGTTCGAATGCCAGGAATGGCCTTGCAGTTGTACCTGTACAGAGAGATGCCTGCGGAGGTTGCTTTAACCAGATTCCTCCCCAGAGGCAACTTGATATCAAATCGCGCAAAAAAATCATTGTATGTGAGTACTGCGGACGCATACTTGTTGATGATGAGATAATAAAAGAAGGTCATCTTTAGATATAAAATGACATATAAAGGCCGGCTGACTGTTCAGCCGGCTTTTTTTTTACCTTTACGATACAAATTCATCATTTTTCAATATGAACTCTGCAGATTTCAAGAAGCTTGTAGCCGAAGGTATCCCGGAAACATTACCGGAGCCAGGGGAATATGATACCGGACTTAATCATGCCCCAAAGCGCAAAGACATACTAAATGTGGATGAGAAAAAGCTGGCAATAAAAAATGCATTACGCTATTTTCCTGAGAAGTTCCATAAGGTCCTGGCAGTCGAATTTGCTGAGGAACTGGCAAGCTACGGGAGAATATATATGTACCGTTTCAGACCGTCTTATGAGATAAAAGCTCGGCACATCGATGATTTTCCCTGCAGGACTAAAAGTGCTGCGGCTATCATGCTTATGATATCAAATAATCTCGATCACGCTGTGGCGCAGCATCCGGATGAACTTATAACTTATGGAGGTAACGGTGCTGTGTTTCAAAACTGGGCCCAGTATCGCCTGACGATGAAATATCTCTCAGAGATGACTGATGAGCAAACCCTTGTAATGTATTCAGGGCATCCGCTGGGACTCTTTCCTTCAGACAAAGATTCGCCTCGTGTTGTGGTGACCAATGGCATGGTCATACCCAATTATTCCTCGAAAGATCACTGGGAAAAATTTAATGCCCTGGGTGTGTCACAATATGGCCAGATGACAGCCGGATCATACATGTATATAGGACCACAGGGGATAGTGCATGGTACTACCATCACCATCCTGAATGCAGCGCGTAAAATAAGCAGAAGGGATGAAGGCAAGGGAGTTAAGTTATATGTTTCATCGGGACTGGGAGGTATGTCGGGAGCTCAGCCGAAAGCCGCCCGTATTGCAGGTGTTATCTCGGTTATTGCGGAGGTGAACCCGAAGGCAACAGGGACAAGACATTCACAGGGTTGGGTCGATGAAGTCTTTTCCGATATGGACAGACTGGTAGCCAGGTTGAGGGAAGCTATTGCTGACGGGACAGTGACTTCAATTGCCTGGCAGGGAAATGTTGTTGACTTATGGGAGAAGCTGGCAGATGAAAAGATATTTGCAGACATGGGTTCCGATCAGACTTCACTACATAATCCATGGGCGGGCGGGTATTACCCTGCAGGACTGAGCTTTGAAGAGTCGAACAGGATGATGTCGGAGGATCCTGACAGGTTCAGGGAAGAAGTTAAGAAATCCCTTGTTAGGCAGGTAGCCGCTATCAACCGGCATACAGCAAAAGGTACATATTTCTTCGATTATGGTAATGCCTTTCTTCTTGAAGCATCACGAGCAGGAGCGGATATTTTAAAGACGGGAGGCGAATTCCGATATCCTTCTTATGTACAGGATATTATGGGGCCGATGTGTTTCGATTACGGTTTCGGTCCTTTCCGCTGGGTCTGCTGTTCAAATGATCCTTCTGACCTGGCAGTGACTGATGAGATAGCTGCGGAAACGCTTTCAGGTCTTATGAAGAGGGCCCCGGATGAGATAAAACAACAATTGGCCGACAATGTACACTGGATCAAGGAGGCTGCAAGGAACAGGCTGGTTGTTGGTTCCCAGGCCAGGATCCTTTATGCTGATGCAGAGGGAAGAATACTGATAGCAGGAGCTTTTAACAAAGCAATAAGGGACGGCAGGATTTCTGCTCCTGTTGTTATTGGCAGGGATCACCATGATGTATCCGGGACTGACTCACCATTCCGGGAAACGTCAAATATTTATGACGGATCGAGGTTCACAGCTGACATGGCGGTTCATAATGTTATTGGTGACTCCTTCCGTGGTGCTACATGGGTGTCGCTTCATAACGGAGGAGGAGTAGGATGGGGCGAAGTGATAAATGGCGGATTCGGCATGGTACTTGACGGTACTGATGATACGGATCAAAAGCTGAAGAAGATGCTCTACTGGGACGTGAACAATGGGATAGCCCGACGGAGCTGGGCCAGGAACAAAGGAGCCTTATTTACTGTCAGAAAGGAAATGGAGCGTACGCCGGATTTGAAGGTTACAGTTCCTTACCTGGCTGATGATGATATAGTTGAACAGGCAGTTAATAAAATACAAAACAGGTAAACCAACGAAAATCCTGCAGAACAACTGCTTTTGTTAAAATTCACCGGAACTCAGCATAACAAGCATACATCCGTCGATAATTTCAATTCCGCGGCTTATGGCAAGACCTGCCAGTTCAGGATTCGAAGTTCCGGGATTGAAGATTATCCTGGCCGGCTTAAGCGAAAAAATAAGATCATAATATTCCTTCTGGTGCATGGCATTCATATACATGGTTATGGTATGTACTTTTGATAAATCATCCGGAATTGTCTTCCGGATCATCTGGCCGCAAACATCCGTTTCCCTTCTTCCAATAGCTATAACCGGTATGTTCCTTCTTTGCAGGGATATGATGGCTTTATAGGAATATTTTTCCGGCCTGGCGCTGGCACCAAGTACCAGGGTTGTTTTTTCAGCTGTCATAGCTGGATTTAGATATCAGTTTATTTTGTAAGAAGTGCAACGGCAACAGCCACAATCCCTTCCTCTCTTCCTGTAAAGCCAAGCTTTTCAGTCGTTGTTGCCTTAACTGAAACATTCTCCGGATCAGTTTCCAGTATTGATGATATGGTCTCTATCATTTCCCTGTTAAAGGATGCAATCTTTGGCTTTTCGAGGCAGACGGTACTGTCAATGTTAATAATGCTGTAACCTTTCTTTTTTACAATGTCGTGGGTACGTTTCAGGAGAATCTTGCTGTCTATATTCCTGAATTCCTCGCTGTTATCAGGAAAATGGGATCCTATATCATTCATACCGGCAGCTCCCAGTATAGCATCGCAAATGGCGTGAAGCAGAACATCCCCATCGGAATGTGCCACACAACCTTTCTCTGAAGGAATGTTAATGCCGCCAAGCCACAGTTTAAGCCCTTTTTCGAGCCTGTGAAAATCCATGCCCTGGCCTATCCTGATATTCATCCTTTTGATTTACCTGCGTTTCTCAGGGCATTGAAATCAAATGATAATGAGAACCTCAGAGTACGCGCCAGGGGATGATTCTGAGTCAATGGCATAAGGTAGGAAAAATCAAGTGTAAACACTTTCAGCCTGAAACCAGCCCCGGCTGTAAAATACTTACGGTTTCCCTTGGTCTCATTCTCATGAAAATACCCGCCCCTTATGGCAAACTGGTTGTTATACCAGTACTCTACCCCATATGAATATGTAATTTCGTGAAGCTCCTCCTTGAATCCGCCTGGTGCATCAATGAATGACTGGAATATAGCAACAGGAACTGCAACGTTCGGATCCTTACCTGCTATGATCTGTCTGGTGGAATCATAAAGCGGGGGAGTGGGTACAAGCAGCTTATTTAGGTCTATAGTAGCTGTTATTTTATTATACTCATCAAGATTAATTGTTGCGGCTGTTCCGAGCCTCATGTTCATAGGGATAAAATCGGATGTCTGGGAATCGGAATAGCTCATTTTTGAACCAATATTGGTGAATGCCAGCCCAAATGCGAGCTCTCCCTCCTTGTCCATGATTGATATGCCTTTATGATAATACCCTGAGATATCGGCTGCAAATGATGTTCCCGGTTTGGTTGCCAGACCTCCTGCATATGATCCCCCGGTGAGATTGGAATATATGAACCTGAAGGCAATGCCTCCCGAGAGATGCTCATTGAACAGCCTTGAATATCCGGCGTCTACTGCAAATTCATTTGGCTTGAACGTACGCTCAAGGTTACCAAAATCATCGGTGAAGGGGACATCTCCAAGGGAGGAATAAATAAGACTAGCACTCAATACCTGGCGTGTATCTATTCTTTTGTATCCGGCAAGATATGCAATATTTATATCGGGAACAAGATTTCTGAGCCAGGGTGAATATGACAGACCCACTCCGCTTTCACCGTCAATGAAGGCATACTTTGCAGGATTCCAGTGCATACTGTAGACATCCGGGGAGGTTGCAACTCCGGCATCGCCCATACCTCCTGCACGTGAATCGGGTGCTATAGTCAGGAACGGAACAACTGTCTGTATGGCGTTAAGCTGATCGCTGCTCGCCTGCGAATAGATGAATGAATTACTTGACAAGAATGCCAGTACTAAAAGTATTATAATGCTCTTTTTCATCCTAGTTTTATGTTAATAATCTGAATGAGCAACCGGATTAAGGTTATCAGGCTTCTCTTTTATCGTTAGTGTCCTTATTCGATTTTACAAATATAATAACAATTTTTAACCATTAATATTGTATGGTAGCTACAAAATGATCATACGTCCTGATACCCTTGCCGTTTCACCTTCGCGGGTAGTCACAATAACAACATAGGGATAAATTCCCCTGCCCACTCTCTGGCCACCATCATCATTGCCATCCCAGGTAACCGGCTGCAGGGTATATCCCGAAGAAAGAGAGCTTGTCCTGATTATTTTTATCAGTTTGCCACCCAGGTTATATATCCGGATCTCAATACTGAGACTGTATCCGGGTCTGTTATGTTCTGCAGTGATCCGGGTAAGGCCGGCGAAAGGATTGGGATAATTGATAAGGTGTTTCAGGATAAATTTATCTCCGGGTTCAACAATAAAAAGAATAGACTCCTGTGAGGAATTGTTGTAGTTATCCCAGGCTTTCAGTGTCAGTTTATGTGTTCCATTACTCAATCCTGAAAAACCATAAATAACTTTTCCCTTTGTATAATTATCAAATTCATTCTCGAAGTAGTTATTAAGGACTACGGTTTGTGAAGGATCATCGTCGAGCCAGGCTGTTATGTCGTGTCCTATTCCCGATCCTGTGGCATTTATTCCACCACTGTCGCTAATCATTGCCAGGAGTCCGGGATTATTGTCGGTAATACCTCCGCTCCTGAAGAGGGTATCATTCATGTAGAGTTGAATTTCCGGACCTGTGGTGTCCCCGGTAATATTGTCCGCAAAACCTCCGACAATTATATTTTCAAATTCCCCGTTCATATCTTCATTTTCATCTGAGGCATAATAGCTTATTTTGCCATTCCCAAACGAGTAGTTGATATCTCTCGGGACGATGAAAGAAAAACGGAACCTGCCATTGTCGGCCATAGTTTTTCCGCTGAAGACAATATTGTTTCTCACATAGAAATCCATCACCTGACCTCCGTCATTAGCCAGTGTGCTGACCCTGGTCTCCTTATCGAAAACCACGGGGGATACTGTCCCGGCGAAGTGGTCCTTCAGCTTGCCTTCGGTGTCTTCGATATGTCCGCTGACTGTTATAACCGACAGGGCTTTCAGGGTATCAATGTCGCCTCCAACAGATACCCCGTTTACGGAGTCAGTTACAACCTTACCATGCCATGGGTATGCAAGCTTTAGGGCCGGATCTCCCAGGAGTGTGAAATTCCTTTTGTTTGATCCGCTGCCGGAACTGTTCTTTGCCAGTCTTATAATATCTCCGAGACTCATTGCATTGCCATCACTGTCGCGGGTAAAGGCATAATTAAATATATTTTTATTCAATATATGGTTTGGAGCGGAGTATACAAGACGGGTTGTTGACATAAGAGCAATGGCCCCTCCATTCTTATTCAGCAATACCATCTCTCCGGCTGATGTTTTGCCTGTCATCTCCCTGGTTGCTACATTGAGTTCTATATCATCGAACCTGCTGAATTCACACGTTGCAGTTACGAAAAGAGGCAGCCTGCCTGCATTATTCCAGGAGTTGATGTCTTCAATCCTGACTACTCTTTCGGCTGCAAGACCTGTCTCGCTTCCATGACCAATGTAGTTAAAGATAAGGCATCCGGAGTTTATCCTGTCATTTATTGCTTTATTAACATCGGGGTATGAATCACCACTTACTGTTGACGATTGTTTAAAGGCATCAAGATATATTTTTTCCACGCTGAACGCAGGATTATCATTCTTAATCACGGCTGCAATATCCTCAGCATCTATCATATGCGTGTTTCCATCCTCATCGTCAGCTGTAAGGCAGATCATATTTCTCCAGTCTCCCATGGCTGAAGGGTCAAGATATTTTTTAATTTTTTCAAGCTGGATCCCGGCCTGAATCGTATCGGAAACAGGAAGGCGTCCTACTCCTATCTCCAGTGTTCCGTCAGCTTCTCCTTCACCATCCTCCAGCAAACCATAGAAATCATCTGAAGTAAAGGAAGAAACAACGACATTGGAGTTCTGCGACTGGTATGTTGGTATGAAATTGGGATTGGCAGGTGGGGGAGTCCTGTTCTCGTAGGACCCGTCACCAAAAAGAAGAAGATATTTTAATGGTCTGCCTGTATCCTTCTGTTTCAGGTATTTCATCCGCACGAAGTTCCTGATAGCTGCAATATCCGGCACGCCCCCGGAGAACTCGTTATAAATCTCATTAAGGGGTACTACCAGTGAGACAAGTCCGTTATTCTTAAGATGTAAATCGGCAAGTTTATCCGCATAGGACCTGAAAAGAGGATGGGTTATTATTATCATGTCAGCAGCAGTTGATCCATGGAGATCCTGGTTGGCCAGGGGTTCATTTTTGATGACAGGGACGGAGGCATTTCCGGAGGTGAATACGAGGAAGGTCCTAAGTGAATCAGTGGCAGATTTGAATGATATATTGTCACCATTAACATTATAGCTTATTTCTTTTACGTTGAAAGGATCGGATACATCCCAGATGATTGGACTTCCCACATCACTCTGTATTGAAAAGGAGGTTATTCTTCCCGTAGAGATACTCTTATAATCGCTGAACTGCCATTCTCCGCCGTGAAATATATTCTTTCTTCTTCCCTGGAGACGAAGATAATCGAGCCATCCCCTGGCACTAGCCTCTCCATTGTTAAAGAAAGCAATGCTGTAAGATGGAGATGCAGATCCCGGCATCATCGTTCCGGTTGAATCTGTTATTATGGCCTGGGTTCCGATATTATCAAAAAGGTTAAGTCCTGGTACCTGCAGGCTTTTTTGCAGTGTTTCCCCTTCATATAGCCTGAACTGTGTGGACACAGAGGCCCTGGCTACCACCCTGAGATCATACCTGACCCCTTCGGTTGTGACGAGATCAGAAAAACCAGGGTTTATATTTATACTGTTTACATATGATACAGGCTGAAACCATTCCCTGCCGGACTTGATTATATTATCATCATCCGATTCATGAGAGTATAATATATCTGATTCCGATGATATGTAATCTGCAGGTTGTGAGGTTTCCTGCTCAATCACTGTCATCTTACCCGGTGAAGTACCAGAAGTCAGGAAATAATATGCAGTATCTGAATAATTATGGTGCAGGAATTCATATTGACCGTTTTTAAAAAGCCATCGATCGGTACCCTGTGCATAAAACAGTATGTAATCGCCATCGTTAAATATACCATCACTGCCTTTTGATACATATATCGCCAGTTCTTTGAGATCATCCGGTGCATTGCTACTGCAGTAATATGAAAGCTGTCCCATATTATTACCAAATATTCTCGGGTATTCAGGATTTTCAAGTCCGAGGTTTTTGATAAGATTGTAATCAATTTTATAAACTCCGCCTTGAGTAACAGCAATCCTGAACCATTTGCCCTGAGCAAGAACCGACCTGGTAACAAAACCATCGGCCATAACTTCTGAGGGAATGAGCCAGAATATGACGGAAAACAGAACCAGGGTTAATATTTGGGATGTTCCTTTCATTGTTCCCAACAAAGATATGAATGTGATTAATCTTTGCTAACAGATTATCTCCTTTTGTATGTTTTTCGGGATGATAATAATAACGTTATATATTACATTAATATTGCTGCAGATCATCCCGGTAAAATTGTTTAATTTGTAAATTATGCCCGGATGTCTTTAGCCCGTCATAAAGACCTCCAGGTTTATCTATTATGTGCATGAGGAATGAATAAGCTGATCTGTAAGATATTACTGCTGTTTTTATTAATACCCGGATTATGTTCCGGTCAGGATACTGACATCGGACCGGGGTACCAGATTATGCTTGTTAATAATCCTGCTTTCTCGGGCAGTGACGGGGAAGGATCTTTAAGGATGTCGTATTTTAATTTTTATCCGGGTAATGGCTACAATATTCATTCACTTTATCTTACATATGATTCATATTTTTCTGGGATTCACGGAGGGGCATCATTATACCTGACAGATGATTATCTTGGAGGGATAATAAATGATATAAGAGGTGGATTTTCATATGCTTATTACCTGCAGGCAGGAAGAGAACTCTATATAAATGCCGGGCTTACAGCCTCGGTATTTCACAGGGGTTATAATTTCGGAGGCGCTGTGTTACCTGACCAGATCGATCCACTTGGAGGCGTCACTATGACTTCGGCTGATAATCTTGGTTATACGGGTAGAACGGCACTGGATATAGGAGCTGGTTTCCTGTTTCTCTACAGAAATTTTTCAGGGGGATTCTCAATTGCACATCTTGCCCAGCCCGATCTGACCGGTAATGGACTGCCCTGGGAAAAACTCCCGAGAAAATTACTGGTCCATATGTCAGGAGACTTCAATACGGGCACTGTTTCAGATATGAAAATTGATCCATTGCTCCTTTTTTCGCTGCAGGGTGGTTCAGTCTCTGGTGCTGCAGGTGCCTCGCTGGAGATAAAGCATTTTACTTTTAATCTCGCCGGTCTTGAAGATTATGGGCATAATCTGAATCTACAGACAGGATTTTCATTTCGCGCCGGTGGAATGACCATATACTATAATTACAGGTTTAACGTTATAAGGGGAGGAGAGATGATCCCATTGTCGCTTCTCCACCAGACAGGGCTTGCATTTAGTTTGAACAAAGCTGAAAAAAGAAATAATATCAAAACAATAAATTATCCTAAAATGTAGTTATATTTGGTGAGTCAAAAAAGATATTTAGTAAAAATTGTTATATTTGAGTGTTCATAAAAGCCATAAAACTAAAGGAATTATGTACAAATTCAGAGCCTTACCTATTGTTTTAATATCTGTTATTTTACTTTCTACATCCTGTATCTTCAAGAAAAAAGGTTCAGATGTTTCCACTGCTACAGGGTGGAAATACAATGATCCGGAGAATGGTGGATTTGAAGTTACTATGGGAGCTGAGCAGAAAACAGGTCCCGGCCTTGTCCTGATTGAAGGTGGAAGGTTCACCATGGGGCAGGTATCACAGGATGTTCTTTTTGACTGGAACAACTCACCAAGGACTGTTACGGTATCCTCATTTTATATGGATGAAACGGAGGTGAAAAATGTTGATTACAGGGAGTATTTGTACTGGCTGAGGCGGGTCTATAAGGACTATCCTGAAGTATACAGGCGTGCCTTGCCTGACACACTGGTCTGGAGAAGCCCTATGGGTTTCAACGATCCTTATGTTCAGTATTATTTCAGGCACCCATCTTATAATGACTATCCTGTAGTAGGAGTAAGCTGGGTTAAGGCCAATGACTTTTGTCTGTGGCGTACAGACAGGGTAAATGAACAGATACTTATTGATCAGGGAGAACTTAGTCCGGATCCTAACCAGGTTGATGAAAAGAGCTTTAATACGGAAGCTTATCTTGCAGGCCTTTATGAAGGTGTCGTTAACCAGTTGAGGGAAAGCCGTAACCCTAACCAGACTGAAAGAAGAACAAATTTTGAGGATGGCATTCTGCTTCCTGCTTACAGGCTTCCTACAGAGGCTGAATGGGAATTTGCGGCATTTGCCCTGAGGGGAAATACATATGAGGAAAGGATATATGAAAGAAGAGTATACCCATGGGACGGACATAATGTCAGGAATTCCTCAAGGAAAAACCGTGGAGAGATGATGGCCAACTTCGTTCGCGGAAGAGGTGATCTGATGGGAGTTGCCGGGAGTCTTAATGATAATGGGAGTATAACGGTTGACGTTAAGTCATACTGGCCTAATGATTACGGACTTTATTGTATGGCCGGAAATGTGAATGAATGGGTTGAGGATGTTTACAGACCTCTTACTTCTGAAGTTGTGGATGAGTTTAATCCCTTCAGGGGTAATGTTTATACCGATATAAGAAGAGATGCTAACGGACAGGTTGTCGGAAAAGACAGACTCGGAAGACTCTATATTGATACTGTAAAAGATGTTGATGTGGCCAACCGGTTTAACTATCAGAAAGGAGACTACCGGAATTACCGCGACGGAGATATTCAGTCATCAATACCTACCGGTGCCGACTGGACCACCGACGATGGTAAGACTGGTTCAACAAGGATGTATGCCCAGGATGCAACACCCGGCAGTTCGGATTATGTTAGCCTTATTAATGATAATTCACGTGTTTATAAAGGAGGTTCATGGAAAGACAGAGCCTACTGGTTAAGCCCGGCTACAAGAAGATTTTTGGATCAGGACGCTTCACGTGACGATATTGGTTTCAGGTGCGCTATGATAAGAGTAGGAAGTCCGTCGGGATTTTAAAACCTGGTGTTCATTGAAAATACAGGCCTCATTATGTACTCATAGTGAGGCATTTTTTTAATACCATGAAAACAGAACAGTTATACGAACTATTCAGGCAATCAACAGGTATTGCCACTGATTCACGGACAGTTAAGAAGGGAAATCTCTTCTTTGCCCTTTGGGGGGAAACGTACAATGGTAATAAATTTGCAGCTGAAGCATTGACAAAAGGAGCTTCATGGGCTGTAATTGATGACCCCATATTTGAAACTGAAAAAACTGTACTGGTTGATGACTGCCTGCTTGAACTTCAGGCTCTGGCAACATATTACAGGAAACAGCTGGATATACCCGTACTGGCTATTACAGGAACAAATGGTAAGACCACTACGAAGGAACTAATAGATGCTGTCCTTGCAAAAAAGTTCAAAACACATTCCACCAGGGGTAATCTTAACAATCATATCGGTGTTCCTCTTACAATACTGGCTGCTCCGCAGGATAGAGGTTTCATGATCATAGAGATGGGAGCGAGCCATATTGGTGAGATCAGAAACCTTTGTCTGATCGCCAGGCCCGATTATGGGCTGATAACTAATATCGGGACCGCCCATATAGAAGGATTTGGATCAAATGAAGGCGTTATTAAGGCAAAAACAGAATTGTATGAATACCTGAGGAAAGTTAACGGGGTGGCAATCTATGATGATATGAACCCGTTGCTGACAGAAAAGATATTTAAAAACATCAACAGGGCAGTGCCTTATTCAGATCCTGCCGGGATTGAACTTATAGTGGAAGCAGTGCCCTCTGATCTTAATCTTGTCTTATCAGTAAAATATCATCACGAGGATTACAGGGTAAATACCAGACTGTTCGGACATTTCAACATTGAGAACATAAAGGCTGCTATTGCAACCGGATTGTTTTTTGAAGTACCCATGAACGACATCGTTAAAGCTATTGAAAGCTATATACCGGATAATAACCGGTCGCAGGTCAATAAAACACGGGTCAATACACTTATATGCGACTCCTATAATGCAAATCCGAGCAGTATGAATGCCGCACTGGAATCATTTTCAGCACTGGTTGCCGAAAGAAAAATGATAATACTTGGCGATATGCTTGAACTTGGAGATAAAGCCGAGGAAGAGCATAGCAAACTGCTTACGACCCTTGAAAGATGCAGGGCCGACAGTATTCTCCTGGTCGGTCCTATATTCCGAAAGGTAGCAGAGAAAGCAGGATACATATCCTTTAGTGATGTTGATATGCTTAAGGAATACCTGAAAGAAGAGCAGTTCACAGGTTATACTGTCTTTATAAAGGGTTCGCGCGGCATAGGTCTTGAAAATATATATGATCTTATCTGATCACTGTGAACCATATGTTTTTTCCGGTGGTCCGAATTTAATATTTATCAGCAATACCTCCGATCTGCTTCCCGATCTTACTCGTGGTCCCCAGAGTCCGTATCCGGATGATACTATGAAATGAGAGTTTCCTTTCCTGAGGTATCCATAACTTAGCTCGTATACAGCCCCGGTAATATAATTAAGAGGCCACATCTGACCGTTATGTGTGTGCCCCGACAGCTGAAGGTCAACTCCTGCGGAAGCAACTTCATCTAGATGAAACGGCTGATGATCAAGAAGGATAACAGGTTTTGTCGTATCCACTCCGGATATCAGGTCTGCCAAAGACATCCTGTCTTTTCCGTAATAGCGTCTTGAATCCCTGTCCAGCCTGCCGATGATCTGTATTCCCCCTCCCGTTGTAACTATTTCATCCTTAAGCAGCCTGATGCCTTTACTTTCAATATACGGAATCGTCAGGGAAGCACCGCCTATGAACTCATGATTCCCAGTTATCGCAAAAAGGCCGTCGTCACAGTGAGGACACCTGAAGTACTGCAGAAGGTCACCTCTGAGGACAGGACCAATCTCGCCATCCACAATGTCACCAAGTAAAAAAACCATATCAGGATGCAGGTTCTGCAATATAGCCGATAACTTCCTGATACTCCTTTTCCTGATAATACTGCCCAGGTGTATGTCTGAAACAGCGGCAACCCTCAAGGAACTTGTATTTCCCGC
>Ga0307440_1000749_pt1 | contig 16034 bp, 12 predicted proteins | sample SalMarWE160410MG_FD_202150 | JGI IMG/M metagenome (GOLD analysis project Ga0307440, IMG submission 202150) | Salt marsh sediment microbial communities from the Plum Island Ecosystem LTER, Massachusetts, United States - WE1604-10 | ecosystem: Environmental > Aquatic > Marine > Intertidal zone >... | reverse complement strand
TAAATTTCATTTCTATGATAGAAAATAGTCCATTTACTATTTTCTGGTACAACGTTTCATAATTTGTCGATGTGTTAAAAAAATTATCACAGACAAGATTATGCCCTATACGAATACAGTGAAAAGCATTACGGTGAAAGGAACGGAAATCCGCTGGATTTCGAGTGAAATCTTTTCCGTTCAGCCAGCCGATGAATTAATTTTTCCTCTGGTAATTTTAACCCAAAATGATAATTAGCAGGTTCACCCTTCCTGATATGATTCCTGATTCTCGGGCTAGGGTTGCAGCAGTTTAATCCCCAGCGGCTGCTCAACCGCTCGTTTGGCTGTCGTATCCAGCAGCTCGAAGATCACCACCTCCATAACATGCCAGACCTTGACCCCGGCCCGGATGCAACCGGTGGTGGTCTTGTCCTTTCGTCCGCAGGCCATGTGCATATGGAGAAGGGGAGTGTCGTCTTCGCCTGGGAAAAGGGTGCCTGTGCCTGTGACCTCATGGGCGTTTTCCAAGACCCGTTCCATGGGGGTGAGCGGCAGGCCCCTGTCCGTTTCCGGACCCACCACCAGGCGGCTTCCATCGTCGGCACCGCCCAGAATAAGAAGCGTTGCCGCCATAATTTTTTGTTCGGCGGCAAAGGTTTCGATAACCTCGTGGACAACCTCGCCGTCCTCAAGTCTGAGTACAAATATTCTGCCTTGACGGGCCTGGGAATATTTCATAGTTTTCTCTCCTTTCTATTCTCTCCGGGCATTCCTGTGGAATGTTTGACCGTAATGGGATGTCGGATAACCGAAGGTAGTGTAACCCAGAAATGGATCACAGGCCATAACCATCCCATCCGCGACCTATTTTGCATAACAAATACCTGATCACCCCTGAAACTCAGTCCCTGAACCAGTAGCTGAACATTAGTTGTAATTAAAAATCAGCGACTGTCTGGTAACTAAGAGTACTTATCTATAACTATAACGCGGGAGGCGGAGGCCCGAAGGTGTTCCACACAAGGCCCGGAGGGGTGCGGACAGGACGTCCGCACGTGACAGCAGGCCAGAGGGACGGCCTCCGTCAGCCGTGGTGTACCGGCGATGAGGCCGCAGAGTAGTGTCCGGAAGCGATGCACTCTGCCGGATTGTTCCTTTCAGTTTTACAAAAATACGCTTTATTCGGATGAACCATAATTTCGATGGGAGGAAGACTGTCTTGCGTGCGAGAGAGTACTTTTTGTTGTCCCATCTCCGTCGGGGTGAGAAACCCATTAAATCTTGCAACGGGGAGTATATGATGCTATAAGGGGCTGTCAGAAAATAAGTACTCCGATTAAACGCTCAGATTTGGGTCGTATTTTGTCGATCCAATTGAGGCAAACCGCAGGCGTATAAGGGCTATGCCAACGGATTTGGCGATTGAGGAGCGACCAAAGACGACCCGAAGACGAGGTGCATACTGTTAGAGTCATTTGCAGACAGCCCCTAAGCGCTAAAGTTCTGTCGAGCCCCATCTACTGTTTGACTGCTCTTTTGGTTTCCTCTCGCTGTACCTTCGGCCGCATGGCATGACTATGTTTGGTTTTACGTTCCTTGCAGGAAATTAAAGGTATGAGTTTTTTATCTATCGTGACTCTCGAAGCATAGTTTTGTAGGATGTATACATGACGATCATTACAATTTCACGAGGGTTCTTCAGTAAAGGAGGTGAGGTGGCCGAGAAGGTTGCCCAGCGACTTGGCTACCGCTGTATAGCCCATGACGTCATTGCCGATGCAGCCAGAAGATTTGATATTTCCAGGAATAGACTGGAAAACGCTCTGCATGACGCACCTCTGATCCTCGAACGATTAACCTCGGAGAGGAGGAAATACATAGCCTATGTGGAGGCCGAGGTTTTTGCCCGTTTTAAAGATGATAACCTGGTGTACCATGGGCTGGCCGGACATTTCTTCGCCAGGGATATCTCCCATGTTTTGAAAGTGCGGATCATGGCAGATCCGGAGGATCGTATCGCTCTTCTGCTGGCAAGGGAAAAGGATATGACCCGCGGGCAGGCCACTGCGTTTATTAAAAAGGAAGACCGGGTACGCAGGTCCTGGAGTCGTCAGCTCCACGGCATGGACAATACCGACTTCACGCTCTATGATCTGGTGATTCACCTTGATAAGCTGGGAGTCGATGATGCTGTGGACCTGATCTGTGAAACCGCGTCAAAGCCGTTATTCAGGGCCTCAACCGCCTCACAGCAGGCCATCGAAGATCTGGCCTTGGCTGCCGAAATCAGGGCGGCTCTGTTGGACGATTATCCCGGCTGCGAAGTCCATGCCGAGGGAAGCTCGGTAGAAGTCTATGCAAGGTTCACAGTGCATTCGGACACCATGATTGCCGATAAGATTACTGGAAGGGTCAGGAAGATGCCCGGTGTATCGACGGTTTCAGTCATCCTGGTTCCGGGAGTCCTCTTTACCTGATCCCTGGCTTGGGTCTTCCTTTGACGTTACACTTCGACTTTATCCGCGTTATAAACAGCCTCCGGTGATGCCGGTTGCAACCTTGCCAATATTGACTCAAGGGCAACCTTGTCGGACGAAAAGAGATTGTTGCTCCCTATCGTCTCCTGGAGGCCGGTTCTCTTGATGATATCAAGAGCCTGGTTTTTTAATCCGCTGAAACAGAGATTAGTCCCACTGCTCTGGAATCGGTTTATCAGCTTGGACAACATGTCCACACCAGAGGCGTCAATTTCGTTGATTCCTCCGCAGGAGACCAGGATGGTGTTGATCCCGGGGGTGTCCCGCTCAAGGTTGAGGACGGCTTTCTCAAAGGAGGATACGTTAATGAACCGCAGAGCCCCGTCGAAACGAATAGCGCCCAGTTGAGGATGCAATTGGGGAAGGTTATGCCGCTCCGCGTCGCGCAGGGTCCCGTCTTCATGCATGCCGACCATGGAGATACGGGGGCGCATCATGCGGTACAACAGGAATCCCAGAGAAAGACCGATACCAATGAGGATACCATCTTGAATGTTTGGTGAAAAGGCCAGCGTCGCGACAAAGGTGGTGAGGGAGGCAAGCCCGTCATCACGGCTGGCCCGCCAGGCATGAATCATAATGCGAAAATTGATCAGACCGACCACCGCCACCATGATAATTGCTGCCAAAACCGGCTTTGGAAGGTGATAGAGCAGTGGAGTCAGGAAAAGCAGGGTAAACAATACGCAGATAGCAGAAATGATTGAAGAAAGACCGGTACGGGCATCCGAGGCCAGGTTGAGTGCCGAACGCGAGAACGATCCGCTCACCGGCATGGAATGACAAAATGCAGCCGCCACTTTTGCAAGACCCTGACCGATGAGTTCTTTGTTTTCGTTCCAGGGGATACGGGTATTGTTGGAGATTACCTTGGAGCTGGACATTGCTTCCATGAAACTGACCAGGGCGATTATAAAACCCGCGGGTATCAGACTTATGGTGGTATGCAGGTCCAGGGTCGGGACGCTGAAACTGGGCAGACCCTCCGGGATGCTACCGACGACTTTACCGCCGATATGGGCAAAACCTATGGCGTAACTGATAAAGGTCAGGACGGCGACGGTTATGAGAACCCCCGGTAGCTTCGGCGTGAATTTCTTGAAGGCCAGTATCATGATAATTGCCGTGACTCCGAAGCCGAGCGACAGGGCATGCAACATATTGATATGCTCGACCACATGCAGGATGTCGAGTAGAAAATGTGAGGAATGTGCGGCCTTCATGCCCAGAAGTGTCGGGAGTTGTGCGAGTCCGATTATCAGGGCGGCGGCATTGATAAAACCCATCAATACCGGATGGGAGAGGAAGTTAAGAATTGCACCTACACGGAATACGCCGAGCAGGATCTGGAACAGACCGGACAGCAGAGCCAGCATGATCACGCAGGAAAAGAACATCTCTGTATCATGGGCTGCCAGTGGGGCGACGCTGGCGGCGGATAATAAGGAGGTCATGGCCACCGGGCCGGTGGAAAGCTGGCGTGAAGACCCGAATATGGCGCCGATGATGGTGGGGATGAAAGCTGCATACAGGCCAAAATAAGCCGGGACACCGGCCAATCGGGCATAGGCCAGTGATTGTGGTATGGCAACAAGAGAAACCGTAATACCGGCGATTAAATCAAGCTTGAACGTAGATGCGTCAATCCAAAATGGCCCAAGAAACGGACGCGAAAGTGTACTGGTCGCAAATTTCATTTTCCATCCCTAATGATATCGGTGAAACTTCCGTAAGCGGTTATGTATTTTGCGGCTCACCTGATCGGAGTCGCGACAGACAACTATGAAAAGCTGCTCCTTTGTCCATGTTTTAGCAAAATTTTTGTACCAAACCGGGGAGCATACTAGAAATGGTTTATACATCTGGATGGCCTCCAGTGCAATACCCAAAATGAAGAAAAACAACCAAAGTTCCAATAAACGGTGTTCCTGGTGCTTAGGAAGAGATAAATGAGAATTTGGGCTTTGATTTGATCGGAAAATGCGTGTAGTATGAAAATGTTAAGGGCGTCCTGAACTCTTTGGGACAGGACATTATATTTGCAGGTCTTGGGTAAAGGATTTTGCCTGACGGGATGTGCGCTTGGGTTAGGGATGAGAGAAATCCCGTTTATCAGGAGTAATTCATGATTCGTATGTGGAAGCGTCTTCACAAAGAAAAGACGCAGGATACTCAGGCTGAAAAGGACTTGAGGAAGAAATACAATGAGTTCTTATCCGTACTCTTCGAAAACGAGCACAGCCTGGATTTGATGACCCGGCTGGAGGTAAAACTCTACAATAATCAGCTCATAAGCTTTCCTTACCTGAAGGCAATGATTAGCAACCTGTCTAAACGTATTGCCAATATCGTCGAGAGTCTTATCCAGCTCTCCGGGGGAGAACATGTGGCCTTGCGCGATGTATACGGGCAACTGGACAGAGACATCAGACAGATACTCACCGGCCGCAAAGAACCGGTCTATACCCCTACTATTATCCCCTTGGGGGAGATCAAAAAGGAACTGGCGGACAAGGTCGGGAATAAGATGGCGAATCTGGGAGAGATGCACAGCCAATGTGACCAGTTGATTCCCGAAGGGTTTGCTGCAACGGCCTGTGCCTATAATAATTTTCTTGATTATAACGGCCTGACGGCAAAAATAAATGATGTACTGTGCGAGTTAAACCCGGATGACAGCCGCGGGCTTCTTCGGGCGGAACAGGCGATTAAGACCCTGTTCGTGCAGGCCCACATACCACCGGAAATAGAAGATTCAATCCTTGCGGAAAGCAAACGTCTCGAGCAAAAGCGGGGCCGTCCCCTCTATTGGGCCGTTCGCAGCAGTGCCATAGGAGAGGATATGGCCGAGAGTTCGTTTGCCGGGCAGTTTTCAACCGTTCTTAATGTTCCCACCGACCGACTCCTGCAGACTTATAAGGAGGTGGCGTCGAGTAAGTATAATGCCAATGTCATTGTTTACCAACGCATGAAGAATATCCACGATGAGGATATTGCAATGAGTGTGGGGTTTTTGGAGATGATAAACCCCGTGTGCTCAGGTGTTATGTATTCCGTCAATCCCGTCCAGCCGGAGAGTGGGGAAATGGTGATAAATGCGGTGTGGGGGATTGGTGAGCTGTTGGTTGATGGGACCGTTTCGGCGGATGTGTATGTCGTGAGCCGGGACCAGGGGTTTGACCTGGTGCGGGAGGAAACGGCAGAGAAGGAAATCTGTCTTGCCCAGATGCAGGGAGGTGGCCTGCAGCAACTGGTCATGTCCAAGGAGAAGTCGGGGAGCCGGTGTCTGAACCGGGATCAGCTGCAACGACTGGCCGGTATGGGGATGCATATAGAGGAACATTTTCAAGGGCCCCAGGATATCGAATGGTGTTTTGATCAAGAGGATCGTCTTCATATGTTGCAGGCACGTCCCCTGCGGGTCTGCAGCAAGGTCGAGCGCACGGACCCGACGTCCCGCATTGATGCCGCGGTTATCGCTGACGATACCCAGCCGATCAGCCCGGGTGTCGGTTGGGGAGAGGTGTTTAAGGCAACAAGTGTCCACGACCTTGCCGGTTTGCCGCAAGGAGCCGTTTTGGTGTTGAGACACTCCTCGCCACGTTTTATCGGGGCGCTGGGAAGGGCTTCGGCGGTTGTTGTGGAAAAAGGGAATTGGACCGATCACATGGCCTCGGTAATCCGCGAATTCGGGGTGCCGTGTCTGGTTCGGGTAGCCGGGATTTTCGACCGGCTGGAGAATGGACTGGAGGTTACGGTTGATGCCGATGCAGGCATCATTTATTCGGGAATTGTTTCGGAATTGCAGAGCAGGGCTCCCTCGCTTCAGGAAAAAAGTGCCAAAATACCGATCACGGAATCGCACCGGTTGATCAAAAATATGGCCCACCATATATTCCCCCTGCATCTGACTGACCCGCGGCGCAATGATTTTTCCCCGCAATCCTGCAAGACCTGGCACGATATCCTTCGTTTTTGCCATGAAACGGCACTCAATGAGATGTTTCTGCTGAAGGAAAAAAGCGGTCTGCGCTCACTGCGAAACGTGTTCAGGGTTGCAACCGACCTGCCGGTAACTTTGTATGTGCTGGACATCTTAGGCAATGTGATCCAGGGTGAGCGCCAAAATCTGATCGCTGCCGAAAATATTCAAAGCCTGCCTTTTCAGAGACTCTGGGAGGGGATGACGGATCCAGCGGTTACGTGGAAGGGGCCTGATCACACGATGGGAACCAAGGACCTGTTTTCCGCCATGTTGCGTACCCCTACAGCTACACAACCCGTGGGCACCAGAAGCTATGCCGTAGTTGCCCCGCAATATCTCAATGTAAGTCTGAGCATGGGGTATCATTATATCGTCCTGGACTGTTATCTGTCCGACGATGCCTTCAACAACTATATCTCCTTGTCGTTTAAAGGGGGTGCCGCAGAGGTCAAGAAAAGGAATCTGCGGGTGGAGTTTGTTGCGGAGATATTACGGCATATGAATTTTAACGTGATCACTTCAAACGATTTTTTGAAGGCACGATTGAAAGCGGAATCTTCGGAGGAATTAGGAAAAAAACTCAATTCGATCGGTCATTTGTTTGGAGTGACCCGGCTTCTTGATATGGCGATGGATGATGAGGACATGGTCAAGGAGTGTATCGCCAGGTTTGAATCCAACGATTATTCTTTGGGGATTCTTCGCACATCCTGATGGTGTTGTTTCACCGAAGGCGAGAGGATACAGCCCACTATACCTCGTCGCTTTTGTGATTGGCATATGCCCATAGAGTTAAGCACAAGTCTCCTTGACGATCAGGCTGTCTCAACTCGTGAAATATTCAGGATTAATCCCGGTGAAAAACCGGGAAATCCAGGAGCAAGGCCGGCAAGTCGTCAGGGGAATAGCTGATATGGGCAAAGAGAAAGTTTTCAAGTTCCCGGCAGCGATGGAAATTTTTCTTGATCAGACTATGTCTGAACGGATCGTTATTGCCGTAACGCTCGAGGATATAGTCTAAGCGGGCATCCAGCGAGACCACCTGGTCATGCAGGACCCGTTTATCAGCATAGTGGACGAGTTCCTTGGCGAGAAAGACACCCTTGCGGAGTCGTTCCACAGGGAAATTTATGAGGATTACGTGCTCCAGTACGATCTCGGCGATTTCGGGATACCCCAGATCAAGGCAGATTGCATTGCCGACGCTAGAGTGATCGCAGTGCTCTTTAATGCACTGGGTCTTGGCGATATCATGGAGCAACGCACCCGAGATCACCAGGTCCCTGGGAGGCGGTTTGGCCCCCTTTTCTTCCATTCCGGTCAAAAGGGCATCGGCAACCCGGGCAACCATAATCGAATGGTCTCTGATATTGTCGAGCATGGAAAAGTCGTCCATCAACGAAAGGCATGTCTCAATGGAAGGGATTGAGCGGGTCATCGATTATTTGCCGCTGAGTTCATGTACTGCGTCCACTGCGCATTTCACTTGATCCGGTGGTGTATACTGATGTATGCCATGGCCCAGGTTGAAGATGTAACCGTGTGCTCCTTCTGCGGCATGCAGGAGTTGGCCGATGCGATCCCGGAGCCTGTCTTCGGGCAGCATCAACGCGAAAGGATCGAGATTTCCCTGGATGGCCTTTTGACCGACACGCCTCACTGCATCGCCGATATTGATCCGCCAGTCTATGCCTATGACGTCGGCGCCTGAACTCGCTGAGAGCTCAATGAGGGTGGCTCCGTTGTTGGCAAAGTAAATGATGGGCAGGTGTTTTTCCTGCAACCCGGCCACGATCCTCCGGACATAGGGGAGGGCGAACTGCTCGAAATCACAGGGGGCCAGGACCCCGGCCCAGGAGTCGAAAATCTGCAGCGCCTGGGCGCCTGCTTCTGCCTGGGCCTGCAGGTAGGACAGGGTAGTCAGGGTGATCTTTTCCATCAGGGCATGGAAAAGATCGGGTTGCGCGAACATCATCTTCTTGGTCTCCCAGAAGGTTTTCGACGTTCCCCCCTCAATCAGGTATGTAGCGCAGGTAAACGGGGCTCCGGCGAAGCCGATGAGCGGAACCTGCAGAATCTTTCTTAAAAGATCGATGGTGTCAAGGACAAAACCCATGGATTGGTGAGGGTCGGGAATCACCAGTCTGTCCACCGCTGCCCTGTCCCTGATGGTCTCATGAAATACCGGGCCTCGTCCCTCGTGGAAATCGAGGCCTGCCCCCATGGCCTCCATCGGGATCAGGATATCGGAGAACAGGATGGCGGCATCCATTCCAAATCGATCGACGGGCTGCAGGGTCACTTCAACACAGAGTTCAGGCGTTTTACAGAGATCAAGAAAGGAAATATTGCCTCGTACTTTCTGATACTCCGGCAAATAACGTCCTGCCTGGCGCATTATCCAGACGGGTGTGTAATCGGTGGTTTCACCACTACAGGCTTTGAGGAATGTATCGTTCATAGGTTGTCGGCAGGGAGTTGGGTAAAAGGAGCATCAAAAATAGGGTGTCAACGGTCTCTGTCCCGTAAGGGTTCATGGTTGCAGAAGGGCTCTTGAGCCAGATAATCGCCCGTGATTGCATAGGCCCTGGCCCGGCACCCCCCGCAGACCTGCAGATATTCACAGCGGCCGCAGGTTCCTTTATACCCTTTGAAATCCCGAAGTTCTAGGAATAATTTTGAATTCTCCCATATTTCCTTAAAGGACGCGGAAAAAAGATTACCGGCCGGTTTGGGAAAATAACTGCAAGGAAGAACGTCGCCGTCAACGGTGATCAGACAGATAAGTTGACCGGCCAAACACCCCTTGGACCCTCCTGTGGAAAAGTTCAGGTTCCGCCGTTTGAAGGAGATTCCGTCCTCTTTTGCTTTTTGGCGGACGATCCGGTAATAATGCGGGGCGCAGGTCGGTCGCATCAAAATTTCAGTCTCGTTTTTTTCAACCCGATAATGCCATTCCAAGATTTCGTCATACAGTTTTTCCGGGATCAGCTCATCCATGATTTCTTCGCCCCTGCCGGTTGGTACGATCATGAACATATACCACGCGCTTGCACCTAAGGTTTTGACAAGATTGAATATGTCTGGAATCTCCTTTTGGTTGCGAGCCGTAAACGATGAGTTGATTAAAAACGGGATTCCATGTTTGTTAAAGAGCTTGATGGCGTTCATCGTCCCGTCGAAGGCGCCGGTCTGATTCCGGAAGTTGTCGTGGGTTGCGGCATTGGCTCCGTCCAGGCTCAGGGACACCATCTTAATGCCCGTATCGGAGATTTTTTTACAGACCTCGTCCGTGACCAGCGTCCCATTGGTCGCAAGGCACATCCGGAGTCCCTTTTCGGTGCCGTAGCGTGCGATGTCGAAGACATCGCCCCGCAAGAGCGGTTCCCCGCCTGAAAGTACGAGCACCGGGCTTGCGTAGGAGGCAATATCGTCGATGATCTCTTTTGTCTGCGACAAGGACAGGTCGGGATGGTTCTCAACTACTGATTGAGAAGCTGATCGGCAGTGGATGCATTTCAGATTGCAGCGACGAGTAATCTCCCAGGCAATCCATTTTGGCTCAAATTCCATTATTTCTCCGGTGATGATAAGGGGCTGTCAGCAAAAATGTAACATATATTTCCTGACAGCCCCTAAGGATAGCGATATCAGTCCTGAGGTCCTGAAAACCATAAGACAAGATCGTTTTTAAATCAATTAATCAAATGCCATCGAGATGGATATACAAGAATATCACGGACCGGTAATCACGTATAATTGAGAAAAATTAAAATTCCTTCATGTCTGTATCAGGACCTGATACGATGGGTTCTAGTCGTACTGCCGGAGTGGGATAAGAAGAGAAATGGCTGCCCGGAATGAGGTTTTCCGGGCAGTAAAGTCGGATCAGGCAATTGCCTTTGGCATGCAGATATCTGCTTCGTCGGTTGCGATTCTGCCGCAGGTCTGGCAGGAGAACTTCATTGCTTCCAGTTTTCCTTTGCAGACATGATTAATACTCACATCGTCTGCCCCGCAATAGGAGCAGGATATCTTTTCGGTGGTCGGGTTACAGAGATGGCCGGGGTCATCAGCAACTGCGCCGCAATTTTTACATGTATGAGCCATTTGGAATCTCCTTCTATTATTCACTCTCAATGGGGTGCCCTTGTCACGACAGGAAGCATCCCGGACTTTTCTTGCCCGGTCCGGTCGGATTCCGGTAAAAAACCGGTTTGCCGTCACCGTCTTGGATGTCATAGTATCCTTTAACCAGGCATATCCATATACCTCAAATAAATTTTTGAAATCCCCTTGGATCCAATATCCTGTCTTGGTACCAATCCCATCCAGAGGGTTTTATATGAAAGTCTCTTTCAAGGCTTCCGCCTTCCCCTGCCGGAGCAGTGAGCTTTCATGGTTTGTTGTGGCTGGCTATTCTGGTCCAGCCATGCTGGTTAGGTAAAGACTAAGAAGCAAGACAGAGGTTGTCAATACGGGTGGTGTTTTTCCCAGCAAACGAGTTGCGTTGTATCGACAGAGGGCAGAAAAAAGAGGATTTTGTCTAAATCAGGCCAATACTGCATAAATTTTATTGCTATGGTGAAGAGGATTGAGTAAAATCATATATAGTTAGGTGATGTTAGATGGAGTGTTTTGTTTTTTTAGGAAATTTCAGCAGTGTATTCTCCACTTCAAGGTTTTGCACCTCTGTTGAATGCCTTCTGAGTTGGAAGCCGTGCTACACTGGGGGGTGTCACGTCTCGGCTTTTGGGATGCCGATGTCTGATCTTTCATGCTTATCAATGGTTTGGGAGAGCTTTTCGAATAGAATCAAATGAAATAAACCAGGAACCCAACGTGTTCCGATATTCTTTCTTGGGGCCGTTCTCCCTTTTCGAGTCGGTCCAATGCAGTACGCCATTCCGAACGTCCATGACTGAAGATTGAAATGATTGGATTTTTAGATGGCAATCCCGGTCCGAGTTGCTGCCGGGCTGTTTACCGGATTGTGCAGGAAAATCCGGGTATTTTAAAAACGGCTCGCTTTGAGCCAAGTACAGAGGAGTAGTTGAAATGGCAGAAGGAACAGTAAAATGGTTTAATGATTCAAAGGGGTTTGGTTTTATCGAGCAAGACGGGGGAAAAGATGTCTTCGTGCATTACTCCGCTATTCAAGGTGACGGATTTAAATCTCTCAAAGAAGGGGAAAAAGTTAGCTTTGAAGTTGTCGATGGTGCCAAGGGACCGGCTGCAGAGAAGGTTGTAAAACTGTAAATTCTGACGGAACGTCACTCTTCCTCAGCCAGGAGAACGACGATTCCAGTCTTCTGCCCCCTGCCAGACCCACGCCGGTCTGGCAGGGGGATTATATTTTGTAAGAGCGTTTTTCGAAAGCGACTATGTCTATAGCCGCTTTTTTTTATCTCCGGGATATTGAGGATAAACAAGGAGAATCTGCACGTGAAAAAATGGACTATAGACAAAGCTGCAGAGCTGTATGGCATAAATCATTGGGGTGCGGATTATTTTACCATTGATGACAAGGGTGATGTTGTTGTAATGCCTTTCGGGCGCGACAACGGACCCGAAATCAGCCTGTATACCATTGCCAGGGAAGTGGAAGATCGCGGTATGTCCATGCCCGTGTTGCTGCGAGTGGAAAACATCCTGGGGTCCCAGATTAAACTCCTGCACGAAACTTTCCGAAAGGTGATCAAGGAGACCTCGTACCAGGGCGAGTACAAAGGGGTCTATCCCATCAAGGTCAACCAGCAGGAGCAGGTAATTGAGGCCATAACGGAATTTGGTCAGGAGTATAATCACGGTCTGGAAGCCGGCAGCAAACCGGAGCTGCTGGCAGCCATCTCAATGCTGAAAAACCGAAATGCCTGCCTTATCTGCAACGGCTATAAGGACGAGGAGTTTATCGATCTGGGGCTGTATACCGTCAAGATGGGCTATCAGTGTTTCTTTGTAATTGAGGTCCCGGGGGAGATCGATCTGATCATTGAAAGGGCCAAGTATCTAGGGATCAAACCAAATCTTGGACTACGTATTAAACTTTCGACCCAGGCGGAGGGACATTGGACGGAGTCGGGAGGGGATGCCAGCGTTTTCGGCCTGGGCATGAGCCATGTGGTCGACGTCCTCGATCGCCTGAAGGCAGAAGACATGCTCGACTGTCTGCAGCTTCTCCACTACCATATCGGCTCCCAGATCCCCAATATCCGGGATATCCGGGCCGGAGCAATGGAGGCCTGCCGGATCTATGAAGAGTTGGTCAAGGAAGGGGCGAATATGTCCTATATTGACGTCGGCGGCGGTCTGGCTGTAGATTATGACGGCTCAAAGACCAACTATTCGTCCAGTCGTAACTATACGATGGAAGAGTACTGCTATGATATCGTCGAGTCGATCATAACGGTGCTCGGGAAGAACAATATCCGCCATCCGACCATTATCACGGAATCGGGGCGGGCCATTGTTGCCTATTACTCTGTTTTGCTGTTCAATATCCTGGATGTTTCATCACACGTGCCGCCACCGATACCCTCAGACATCCCACCATCATCAAACGGCCTGGTGGAAAACCTTCTCAGTACCTATGAGATGGTGTCCCCCAAGGACATACAGGAATGCTGCAATGATGCACTGTTTTATCGAAACCAGGCCCGGCAGCTGTTCAAACACGGTCAGATTAATATCCGTGAGCGGGCACTTGCCGAAAACCTGGTGCGCCATATCCTGATCAAAATATCCGAAGTGGGGATGAATCTGGATCATGTCCCGAAAGACGTTCTTGAGATCAATAAGCTTCTTTATAATATTTATTACGGTAACTTCAGCTTATTTCAATCGCTGCCCGATGTCTGGGCCATCGAGCAGATCTTTCCTCTGATGCCCATCCATCGTCTTAAAGAGCGGCCGAAACATCCGGCTATCATTTCCGATATCACCTGTGACTGTGATGGAAAAATAGATGCCTTTCCCGGGTATGCGCATGAAAAGAGAACACTTATGTTGCATGACCTGAAAGAGGATGAGGAATACTATCTGGGGGTCTTTCTGGTTGGGGCCTATCAGGAAACACTGGGTGATCTGCATAACCTCTTCGGTGATACAAACGTGGTGTCGATCCATGTTCAGGAGGATGGCTCCTATCAATTTGTCCGTGAATTGGAAGGCGATTCGGTTTCTGATGTTTTAAGTTATGTTGAGTATGATATCCGTTCAATAAAAAACAAGATCAAACTCAAGGCGGAAGAAGCGATTCAGAAGGGTTTTATCACCGCCAAGGAAAGAAAATCCATTCTACGAAGTTTTGATGAAGGATTGCGAGGGTATACATATTTTGAAAAAGAATAAGGGCTGCTGCATGGAATGTAGGGGCGTTACAAAGGGGAGGATACCTTGTCTCGAGTGTTGATTATCGGCGCAGGTGGTGTCGGAAACGTTGTGGCCAAAAAGTGTGCCCAACATCCCGAAGTCTTTGGCGAGATTTTTATGGCCAGTAGGACCAAGAAAAAATGCGATCTCATAGCTGTTGAGGTGGAAAAACTCTACGGAGTCACGATTTCGACGGCCCAGGTAGATGCCGATCGGGTTGCGGAGCTTTCTGATCTTCTCAATGGAATCAAACCGGAACTGGTTGTCAACGTAGCACTGCCTTACCAGGACTTGACGATCATGGAGGCCTGCCTGGCCTGTGGTGTTAATTATCTCGATACAGCCAATTACGAACCGAAAGATCAGGCCCATTTCGAGTACAGTTGGCAGTGGGCTTACCAGGAGCGATTTAAGGAAAGGGGATTGATGGCGGTTCTTGGATGCGGGTTCGATCCGGGTGTGACCAATGTCTTCTGTGCCTGGGCCCAAAAGCATCTCTATGATTCGATTGCGACCATCGATATCCTTGACTGTAATGCCGGCGACCACGGGCATCCCTTTGCCACCAACTTCAATCCTGAGATCAATATCCGGGAAGTGACCCAGATCGTCCGGCACTGGCGGCAGGGTTCCTGGATAGAGACCCCGGCGATCCTGGATGATGCGTGCGTCCATTTTCCCTTCGACTATCCGGTGGCCGGTCCAAGAGAAAGCTACCTGCTCTATCATGAGGAGATGGAGTCGTTGGTCAAACATATAAAAGGGCTTGAGCGAATCCGTTTCTGGATGACTTTTTCCCAGGCCTACATCACCCATTTGAAGGTTCTGGAAAATGTCGGCATGACCCGGATAGACGAGGTGGAATTTAAAGGATCGAAAATCGTTCCCTTACAGTTTTTAAAGGCCTTGTTGCCTGATCCCGGCTCATTGGGGGAAAATTATACCGGGAAGGCGGTAATAGGCTGTGTCTTTGACGGCAAGAAGGATGGAGAAAGGCAACGTAAATACATCTATAATATCTGTGATCATGCCGAAGCCTATCGTGAGGTGCAGGCCCAGGCCGTCTCCTATACCACCGGTGTCCCTGCGATGATCGGAGCGATGATGATGCTCAAGGGAATCTGGAGGGGGGAAGGGGTCTTCAACGTCGAACAGCTTGATCCCGATGCCTTCATGGAGGCCTTGAACAGCTATGGACTCCCCTGGCAGGTGGTCGATTTTGCTGGTGGTCTGCCGGATTAACAGCAGATGAATGCAAGAGATGCCAGGGCGCTCATCGATTTCCCGGAGCGGATCACCTCACGGGTTGAAACGCCCTGTTACCTGATAAGCGAGGAGGTGGTAGGGCGCAACTGTGCTATCCTCAATGAGGTACAGCAGCGTGCCGGAGTCAAGATCCTTCTGGCCTTGAAGGCCTTTTCCCTGCCTGCCCTCTTCCCGCTCATCGCCAGGACCCTGCACGGTGTCTGCGCCAGCGGTCCGATCGAGGCCCGGATTGGCAGGGAGGAGTTCGGGCGGGAGGTCCATACCTACGCACCTGCCTACACAGCCGACCAGATGGAGCGGGTGATTCTATACTCTGACCATATTCTGTTCAATTCCCTGGCTCAATGGCGCCTTTTCCGCGACAGGATTTCTGCTGCCGAACGGGACATTGAGGTTGGCCTGCGTGTGAATCCTGGACATTCTGAAGTTGCTGTCGATCTCTACAATCCCTGTCTTCCAGGATCGCGTTTCGGCATCCAACCTGAGGATCTGACAGGAGTTGATCTTACCGGCATCGACGGCCTGCATTTTCATGCCCTCTGCGAACAGAATGCCGATGTCCTGGCTCGAGTGCTTGCGAGTTTCGAGCGATCATTTGGCGGGTATATTCCAGGGATGCGGTGGATAAATCTCGGCGGAGGGCATCATATTACCAGGGATGACTACGACCGGGATCTGCTTTGCTCCCTTCTCAGCAACTTTCGCTCCATGTACAATAATATTTCAGTGTATCTGGAGCCGGGGGAAGCTGTGGTACTGAATGCAGGCGTTTTCGTCACCACAGTATTGGATATTATTGGTCGTGAAACCAGGATCGCCATTGTCGACTCCTCGGCCGAAACCCATATGCCCGATGTCCTTGGCATGCCCTATAGACCCGAGATCATTGGTGC
>Ga0307440_1000747_pt1 | contig 16043 bp, 17 predicted proteins | sample SalMarWE160410MG_FD_202150 | JGI IMG/M metagenome (GOLD analysis project Ga0307440, IMG submission 202150) | Salt marsh sediment microbial communities from the Plum Island Ecosystem LTER, Massachusetts, United States - WE1604-10 | ecosystem: Environmental > Aquatic > Marine > Intertidal zone >... | reverse complement strand
GGGCATGGTGGTCGCTCCGATTGGGTGGACCTGCGGCGAACATCGCTTACCCAATCGAGCAGCTTGCTCCACTGGTGGACCTTCGGGGGTCTGCTCCCGAAAGGGGTTCTTGCGGAGAGGCTGCGGGACGGGGGGCTACGACGCGACGAGCTTTGACGATCTGCGCGTGGGTGACTGCTGGTGGGGCGTCCCCTCTACGGGACCGAGGTGGTGCTGTGCACCTGGCCTACCTCGGCCCGGAGCATCAGACGAACGGTAAGGAAGGGGTGTGCCTTTGAAGGAAGAGGCTTAGGCCGCGATCGCTTCACGGGGGCGGTTTTGGAAGACATATTGCCCTGCCTCGCCGTGGGACTTCTGCACGGGAAAAGACGCCAGAATCACCGGCTTGAAGAAGACCTTCGCTGCCCAAGACGGGTGAGGATGGCACGCGAGATGGGTCTCTAACTGCCTGAAGGAGTGCCCCCGGCCGATGCCGAGCCTTTTTGCCCGTCGGCCTTCCTTACCCGCTCCGCCTCTTGCGCGATTGCCCCCAACCTGCTGCCGCTCTGCGCGAAGCTATTCTTCCGGGTCGGGTGTCATCGAAATAGATGTATTCCGCAGCGCGCTTACCCTAAAGCCACTGCTGGAAGAAGGGACCATGGCCGGTCTGAGGAGGTACCCCTCGGATTTCGTGTCCTACGGGTAGTCTTGGCTGGGTTGCAACGCGCCCAGCCTCGTTTAGCCCGATTGCCACAGCGAAGATCAGCATCGAATTGATGACGTAAGAGAAGAGCCGCTGGACGATGGACAGACTTGTATCCGCCCATACGACTAGCCCGATGAGGCAACTGACCGCGAGTCCCGTCCAGTTCCCAGGCAGCCCGAACTGGCTTACCAGTGTGCCTGTAATGAGCGTTGTGGTTGCTCCCGCGGCACCCGGGGTCAACATTGACCGGGAGTTCAGAAACTCGTCCATCGCAGTAACTGGGCCTTCCGCCCGTTTGGCTGTCCTCGCGCCTGTCGCTACGCCTCCCCAGTCTAGCATCCACTGCACCTCCGGTTCCAAGAAACTGAAGAGCACCCTAGGGCCGAGATGCCGCGTCAGGATCCCCGGGGTCACTCCTTAAGCTTTATGTGCGTTCTGCCGTGCTGGACGACTGCGGTTGCAATTCGAGCGTCTCCGAACTAACGTTAGCGGCGAGCGCGAGTCAAACGGCCTGTTGGCGGCCAATGGGCGTCACGCAGGCGTCAGATAATAGCGTGCTGACTGGCCGTGGTGCGGATTGCGCACGATGCAAGTGCTCGCACGCGGCAGGCGAGGGGACAGGGACTTGATCGAGGATGTCGACGAACGGCTCCAGGAATGGGCGAGAACGATCTTGCCCGGCGTCGAGATTCGATTTACGCCGCCTGACGATACCGAAGCGGTCCCAGCAATTCATTGTTACCTGCTAGACCTTCTTCCTGACGCATCTAGCACCGCGGCAGGGCGAGCCCCTCTTTTGCAGCTCGGTCTGCGCTACCTCGTCACCGCCCACGGGGATTCTCCGCGCGAAACTCACAAGGCTCTGGGGACACTGGTGTTTGCCGCAATGGAGCACCCCGATTTCAGGGTTGAGCTCGATCCGCCGGCGGCGGGGTTCTGGAGTGCATTGGGCATCGTTCCGCGCCCGGCGTTTATGCTGCGAGCGTCTTTGCGGCTTCAGCGGCCAGAGCCAAAGGTTGGCCGCGTGAAAAAGCGCGTTGAGGTCCGTCACGCAGAGGTCACGCCACTCGTAGGGCTTCTGCTCGGCCCGGGCGATCTGCCGGTCTGTGACGCCCGCGTCGAGCTCGAATCGCCGCGGTCAACGGCGTTCACGGACTCGCAAGGGTTCTTCCGTTTTGCCGCAGTCCCACCCGAACCGCGAGAGAAGCGATTGCAGATAGGCGCCAAGGGCTACCAGCAGGCCTTTACCGTGGAGCATCCGGCCGGGAATTCGAAGCCGCTGGTAATTCATTTCGAGACGATGGAGATCTGATATGCCTAGTTATCTAACCCCCGGGGTGTATGTGGAAGAGGTCTCGATGGGCACCCGGCCGATCGCGGCTGTGGCTACCAGTACCGCTGCGCTCGTCGGCGTCGCGCCGGATCCAAATGCACACCTGAACGAGCCTCTTGCGTGCAACAGTTGGTCCCAGTTTCTTAAGGAGTTCGCACCTGCGGGAAGCGTGGGCACGCACTTGGCGCGGGCAGTCTTCGGATATTTCATGAACGGCGGGGCCCGCTGCTATGTGGTGAACGTCGGGCAGAACAATCCAATTTCCGGCGATGCCCGTGCTCGGACCGGCCTTTGGGCCCTGGACGCAATCGACGAGGTCGCTATCGTGGCCGCGCCGGGATACACCGATGCGGCCTCGTACGATGCGCTACTCACGCATTGTGAGCGACTCGCCGACCGCGTGGCCATATTGGACGCACCGCTCGAGGTCGACAACATCGATTTGCTGAAACAAGTGGCAGTGGCAGAGGGAAACTCGGGCGGTGGCGACGGCGATGGCAATGGCAAGAAGGCCGCACGCAGCGGTGGCCAAGGGCGGGGAATGCGGCCTCGCAACTCAGATGGAGGATACGGCGCGTTCTATTTTCCCTGGATTGTGGGTCGCGATCCCATGAATGGAGCGACCGATGCAAGGATGCCCCCGTCGGGACACATTGCCGGCGTCTACGCGCGGACGGATGCCGCCCGCGGCGTACATAAGGCCCCCGCTAACGAGGCTGTGCGAGGGGCCGTTGGATTGACGTATCGGCTGACGCGGGCAGAGCAAGGCGAACTGAACAGTTCCGGTGTCAACTGCATCCGATATTTTCCTGATGCGGGTATCCGCGTGTGGGGCGCTCGAACGTTGGTAGCGCAGGCGAGTGAGTGGCGGTACATCAACGTGAGACGGCTTTTTAACATGATTGAGGAATCCATTGCTCAGGGAACGCGTTGGACGGTGTTTGAGCCCAACGACTTCGGTCTGTGGCGGTCGGTTACACGCGACGTAACCGCATTCCTCACCACGCTCTGGCGGGACGGCGCGTTGGTGGGTGCAACGCCAGCGGAGGCCTTTTTCGTTAAGTGCGATGCCGAGACCAACCCTCCGGACGTGGTGGACGCCGGGCGTTTAGTGATTGAGATCGGTATTGCCCCAGTTAAGCCCGCGGAATTCATCGTCTTCCGGATCGGCCAGTGGGCCGGCGGCTCTGAAGTGCAAGCGGCCGCTTAATGCCGAGATAGCCCTCACAGAGGATCCAGATTATGCCCGACGACGATATTTTCCGTGCGTACAGTTTCAAGCTCGACATACAGGGAGTGACGGCTGCCTATTTCACCGAGGTAAGCGGCCTCGGTGTCAGGGTGGAGGCGATCGAATACCGCGCCGGCGGTGATGCCCCCTGGGTGCGGAGACTACCGGGTTGGGCTAAGGTTGGCGAGGTAACGCTGCGTTATGGCCTCAGTAAGAGCAATTCGCTTTGGGACTGGTTCAAGGAAGGGCTGGAGGGCAAGGTTACAGGCAGAGACATTTCGATCATCCTGCTCGGGACCGACGGGGTACAAGAGGTGACCCGGTGGAACCTATTTCGTGCCTGGCTAACCGATTGGCGGGCAGCGAAGCTGGACGCGATGGTCCCGGCTGCCGCGATCGAGACTATGACGTTGGTTGCGGATGAGTTGACACGCGCCGAATAAAGACGCAGCTACGCATGATGAACACTTGGCGTTTACGGCTCGCGCACCTGCTGAGAGGCTGGGCCCGAAGGCTTCATCCTTCCTCCGACCGGCATGTCAGGGCAGGTGCGGTCGAATCTGAAGAAAGTGTTGCCAAGGGGCGAATCGAGCCTCGCCAGGCGGAAGGGGAGGGCCCGAGCTCAACTACCGGCGCCCCCGAACACTGGCTGCAGTTAGTGCGCCAGCACGTGCCGCAATTGCTTACTGCAGTCCCCTCCGGTCCCGGAATTTCGGCTTCCAATAGGAGTCGAATGTCGGTTCAGCCGACCGACAAAAGGCGTTTTGAGAGCGTGTCGGCGACCGGCTCTTATCGGGAGCCTGCCTTGGGGCCATCGCCTCCGAGGTCCGCCTCCGGTCTGGCGGACCAAGGTCCCATCGGAAGCCTTTTCATGGCGCCGGCGCGCCCTGAGCTTGGCGATGTCGATACAGCTGTCAAGGGGACTAAGGGGGATGCGCCCATAACTGGGGCACTGACAGCGGAGTCGAGTGTGCACGCGGTTCCGCCCAAGAAGCGAGCGCGTCTCAGCGAAAGTCCCTATGGCTCGATGGGAAACCGAGCAGCCAGGCCCGCGTTACCGCGTATCGAAGGGGAGCTTCACCACGGATACACGCCGGAACAACTGTCCGCGCACATCGATCGCATAGGACCCGAGGCACCGGTGCGCCAGGAGTCAAAAGCGCCCGAGACCTTAGCCATTGGATCCGACTCCACGCGCGATCAGCGGAATTGGCAGCGGCCTCCGCTGAAGGCCGTTGGTGCCACTCAGGTCAGTGATCGGGTGAAGCCGGGATCGCCGGCCAGTCGCGAAATAGGCGATTCGAAGGTGTTCACGACGCAGGGCAACCTACGGTGCGGGCGGGTAGCCTGGTGGATGCCCCCGCGGAAAGCGCGCGCAGCCGCTTCGGAGACGCCGGACGCGGCTGAGCCCAAAGGACGAGGAAACTTCCCCGAATCGACATGGAATCGACCCATGCCGGGACTCTCCACAGGATTTTACTCGGCGATTGCGAAGGAGCGTGCGCGGGCGCCCTCATCCAGGCTATCAGAGATGTCGCCGGCGAACGCCAACCCCGGTGCTGCCACCGGGGCGCCAACACCGGGCAAAGCAGGGGTTAGCCAATCGAAGCGGGCCTATCAGCCAGTGCAGTCCGGCCCTCTGCCTCTATTCCGGGTACAGCCGGCTCCCAACGCGTCGATGCTTGGGGCAAGAGCGAGCTGGCAAGAATACGCTCACCAGTGGCCGGACCTGAGTCCCTCACAGGCTGGCGAGAGCGAGCGGTCCGATCCGTGGCCCAGCCTTCCGGGACCTCCGCCGGGAGCCCATCGTGACGCGACCCCGCAAGCCGCAGCAGCCGCGGAGCAGCGCCGGCTACAGCGTGAGTTGTGCTTGGTCGCGGAGCAGAGGGGCGAGTGGTGGAACGTGTAGCTTTTCTGCTGGAGGACACGGGCGAGCAGCTGCGCTGTCTTCTGAACCCGGAGAGCCTCGTGGTGCGGCGGCGCGCGGGGATCGCGCCGCGTGAATCCGCCGGGGGCCTAGTTTCAGGCGCGGAGCTAGCGGACAACCCGCTGTTGTTCACAGGCGGCGGCAGCACAGAGCTGGACCTCGATCTCCTATTCGACGTGTCGCTTGCGGGCTCCTCGATCCCCAGCGATGACGTCCGTAACCTCACTGCGCCTATCTGGGATCTCGCCGAGAACACGCGCCGGCCCCGGACTTATGGGCAGCCGCCCAAGTTTCGTTTTGTATGGGGGAAGAGCTGGAACGTTCCGGCCGTCGTGATCGCAATCGCGGAACGCCTCGAGCACTTCACGCCCGGTGGGGTACCCACCCGGTCGTGGCTGCGCATGCGGTTGGCACGCGTCGCTGACTCCCCCGCACGGGAGCTTGGCACTGGTGTTCCTGGGCCCGAAGGCGTCGGGGCTGCCAGAGCTGACTCGTTGACTGAGCTGGTCTCGGAGGTCCGTGACCAGGCTAGCCAACGGGCCGCTATTCATGAGGTAAGAGGCGCTGCGGTCGTGGCCTCGGATGAGGAAGGGCCCGGCAGCTGCGACGAGCGTTTGGATCAGGTCGCTTACCTCGCGTATGGCGACCCTGGCTTGTGGCGTCTGCTTGCGGGGTTCAACGAGATCGCCAATCCGTTCCACCTGCGCTGCGGCTCGCTGCTGCAAATCCCGCGACTCTCGGACCTTCGGCTAGGGCAATGAGCGTTCTCGTCAGCCTCCCGAGGACGGTTGTGGATCTCGATGGCGCGCCACTCACGGCGGATACGGCGCGCACACTCGGTGAAGTGCGCGTGCAGCAACGATTGTCGCTGCCGAGCTTGTGCGAGCTGACCTTCGTGGACCCCGATCGCAGCTTCATCGAGCGCGCGTCATCATTGCCCGGAGCGTTCCTGCGGATAGGGATCGACTCCGCGGCCCGGGCGCTATTTGGCGGGCAGATAACCGCCGTCGAGTTTGAGCATGGGCCGGCGGGCGGGGCAATCTTGCGCGTACGCGCCTACGACGTTTTGCACCAGCTGCGCAAACGTCAGCCCGTTCGGCGCCATACCCGCGTGACGCTGAAGAGCCTTGCGAGCGAGCTGACCGCAGACCTCGGCCTGGCTATCGACGCGGCCGAGACCGGCCCCGAGTGGGACACCCTGCTCCAGTTTCGGCAGTCCGATCTGGACTTGATGACCGAGGTAGCAGCGCGCGCAGGACTCTATTTCACGCTTCGAGGTGAGACGCTGCATTTGATCACCCTCGAGGGCATGGGCGCAGAGGTTCCCCTTGCGCTCGGTCGGTCCCTGCTGGAGGCCCGCGTCAAGGTCACGGGCGAGACCGTTTGCCGATCCGTTGAGACATTGGGCTGGGATCCGTGGCTGGCGGAGACTCGCCGGGGCGCGGCTAGCGGGGCACGTTCGGGGCGGCGCATCAGCGCTGAGGTACCGCCGACGCGACTGGGTACAACGGGGGTCTGCACGTTGACGGATGCGACGGTGCAGTCGGACAGCCAGGCCAGCGGCCTTTCCCAGGCCGAGCTCGACCGGCGCATGGCAGGCGAAGTCTCGCTCAGGGGCGTGGCCGAAGGTAATCCGGATCTCCGCCCGGGGGCGTTGATCGCGGTGACGGGCCTCGTTCCGTCCCTCGAGGGGCGCTACGTCCTTACGGCGGTAAACCACAGGGTGGACCGGCACCGAGGGTACTTGTCGGAGATCGATACGATGCCGCCGCAGCCCCATGGGCAGAAGCGATCTACGCAATCCACCATGGGGCTCGTCACCCGTGTGGACGACCCCGAAGGCCTCGGTCGCGTTCGGGTCTCGTTTCCAAGTTACCAGGGCATCGAGAGCGACTGGCTGGAGGTGCTGACGCCTGGGGCCGGCAGCAAGAAGGGGCTGGTGAGTCTTCCGGACGTAGGCGATCGGGTGCTGCTTCTGACCTCAGCGGATGACCCGTGCCAAGCGGTGGTCCTGGGAGGTCTTTATGGTAAGTCGGGTCCGCCCGATTCGGGCGTCGATGGAGGTGCAGTGAAAAGGTACACCTTCGTCACCCCGGGCGGACAGCGTGTTCAGCTGGACGACGACAAGCGCCGGGTTCGGGTCCAGAGCAGCAGCGGGCACTCCCTGGAGCTCGCGCCTGGCCGCGCGCGGCTCGTAGCTAGCACCGGCAGCTACGTCGAGCTCGCAGATAAGGCGGTGCGGATCCACGCCGCAGCCGATATCGAGATCGAAGCCCCCGGCAATTCGGTGACCATCCGCGGCGAATCCATCGACTTCAAGAGGGGATGATGTACCTGCTCACTGAAGACGCGGTGCTGGTCTGCGCCCATGAGCTTGGCATTGTGAAGGTCATTGCCACGCAGGATTTGGTGACCGTGGAAGGCCGTCGCGTTCTGGTCGAGGCCAACCCGGAGAACCGTCCGATCGTCGGCTGCCCCAATGTCGGGCCCACCATAAAGCCTTGTGCTACCACTCTGCGCGTCCAGACGGGCTACTCGGATCTTCTGCGGATCGAAGGAAGGCGCGCTTGCCTCGTAACGGTCACCGGGCTGACCGACGGTACGCCCCCTGGGACTGTGCCATATAAGGTACGCAGCCCGGGCCAAGCCTTTGTGGAGCAAGGCTAGTGGTCGGGCCTCGGTACCGCGCCTGGCACTTTCTGCACCCGGATTTCGACGAGGGTCAGGCCGGTTTGCGCCTGTCCGCCAAGGGCGGAATCGAGATGGTGGAAGACCATCTCTCGGTGCGCCAGGCGATCTTATTGCTGCTGACAACTCGGCCCGGCGAACGCGTGATGAGGCCAGAATACGGCTGTCACCTCGGTCGAGTCGTGTTTAGCCCAAATGACAATACGACCGCGGGTCTCGCCATGCACTACGTGCGCCAGGCACTGGAACGCTGGGAGCCGCGCATCGACATCCTCCGCCTGGACGCGGGTCGCAACCCGGAGGACCCCGCGCGCATGGATGTCATGCTCGAATACCGCGTTCGCGCCACCCAGCAGACCGAGCGACTCCTCTTTCCTCTTTATCTTTCGGAAGCCGACGTGTGATGCCACTGCGTCCGCCAAATCTCGATGACCGTCGATTCGACGACTTGGTCGCAGAAGCCAGGCGTCTGATCGAGTCCTCCTGTCCCGAGTGGACCGACCTCTCGCCGGGAGATCCCGGCATGGTGTTGCTCGAGGTATTCGCGCACCTTACAGAGGTCATGATCTACCGGCTGAACCGCCTGCCGGAAAAGGCCTACGTGGAGTTTCTCCAACTTATCGGCGTCAAGCTGCAGCCGCCGGCGGCCGCCAACGTGACACTCCAGTTCAGCTTAGCCCGTCCGTTGGACCATCCAACCGTCATTCCGCGTGGCACCCGCGTGACGGTTGCACGGTCGGCGCCGGGGAAGGATGCCCCGGTGTTTGTCACGTTGCAAACCGTGGCCATTGAGGCCGGAGCGCTACAGGTGCCGGTGTCGGCGTGCAACTGCGAGCTGGTGGAAGCGGAGATGCTTGGAAAGGGCGGCACAGGTCTGCCTGGACTGGTGGTCAGGGTGAACCGGCCGCCCATCATCGCGCCCATCGGAGACGGTCTGGACCTGATTGTGGGCGTGGAGGCGAGCGGGGACGAGATCACCACGCAGGACACAGCGATACAAGCCGAGGGCCGGACGTTTCGTGTCTGGCGCGAGGTGCCAAACTTCACTGGCATCGGACCGGACCGCTACGTTTATGTTGCCGACCGGCTCGCTGGTATCATCACCTTCGCGCCGTCATTGCGTGCCGCGGGGCCGGAAGGCAGCCTGGACGATATGCCAGAGGCGCTTGCGGCTGTGCCCGGGGCGGGTCGCCAGATCCGCGCCTGGTACCGCCGCGGCGGAGGTGCCGATGGCAATGTGGCGGCCAACACGCTTACCGTGCTCAAGGACTCCATCCCCGGAGTCACGGTGACAAACCCGATGCCGGCCTCCAGGGGCCGGGCTGCGGAGACCCTTGACAACGCGCTCATTCGCGGGCCGCAGGAGTTGCACTCATTGCGTCGCGCCGTAACGGCGCGTGACTTCGAGCTCACGGCTGTGCGAAGCTCAGGAGCTGTAGAGCGCGCCCGGGCATTCACGCGGGCGACGCTTTGGGCGCACGCGCAGCCGGGTACCGTGGAGGTACTCCTTGTACCCCGTTTGTCCGGCGAGCCGCCGACCGATCGGCCGGTTACGGAGCAGGAGCTTCAAGGACAGCAGGCCGAACCTGTGCGGCGCCAGATCCAGGAAGCCGTGGACGAGCGAAAGCCGCTCGGCACCAAATGCATAATCAGCTGGGCGCGCTATAAGCCGGTGCGTGTCATGGCGCGACTCGTGGTTCATCGCGAAGAGGATCCGGCGGCGGTTAAGACCCGGGTGCTGGGCCGCCTTTACGAGACTATCAACCCTCTGGGGCGCGGCCCGGATGCAACCGGCTGGCCCTTCGGCCATTCGTTGAGCGTGTGGCACATCTATAAGTTGATAGGCTCCGAGCCTGGGGTACAGTCGGTGAGCCAGCTGCGGCTCTGCGTGGACGATGCCCCTGACGTGAAGGTTGTCGCTTTAGGTTCAGACGCCTTCCAGCCGCGCGCCTGGTATGCAGGGAGTGGAGAGAGACTATTTCGCTCCATGAACAACGGCGCTGGATGGGAGCTCGTCGGCCGTTTCCCGAATGAGGAAGTCGCTGCAATCAAGGCGTTTCCCCGCGAGGCGCTGGTCCGAACGGGACGTGCTGGACTGGTGGCAGTGGCAACGCGGCTGCAGGATCCGCCTGCGAGCTCTCGCGTCCACTTCTCCGCAGACTGCGGGGAGACTTGGCGTCAGGGCCCCCGGACCAAGTTTCGCGTCGATGATATGGCCTGGGTGGAGCGCGAGGGCGGTCCCGCCTTGCTGTTTGCGGCAGAAGCGGGATTGTACGAGCTGCCCTCAGGGGACAACGCCGTCCCGGTGCCAATCTTGGTCGACCCCCAGGACCAAAACCTCGGCTTTTATGCGGTGGCAGTCTCTACGGACGTCTGGGGACAAACGAGCGTAGCGGTCGCAGCCCGGGGTGACCGCGGGGTCTTCCTGTCGAGCGGCGGCGGCAGACCAGGAACCTTCACCCTCGTTGGGCTCGATCATGAGCTCGTGCGGGTTCTTACAGTCCAGCACCGCGGCCCTGACCGCTACCTCTGGGCCGGGGTCGATGCGCCCGGAAACTCGCCTGGAAACGGCTGTTTCCGGTGGCGCCTGACCGGGCGATCGCAAAGTCCAGAGGGGTGGGTTTCGTTTCGGAAGAAGTGGGTCGCAGGGGGCTGCCGCTCGTTCGCCTTCCAGGACTCAGTCGTCTACGCCGCCTCATTCCGCCGCGGCGTACTCAAGCTCGACACCGATGTGCAGGAACCCGCGTGGACGGAGCCTGCAATTGACTGCGGTCTGCCACTGCGCGACAGGGAGCGGTTGCATCAGCCGGTAGATGCCGTAATAAGTGACCGGGATGGCCAGCTGGTGATGGCCGCCGGGAACGCCGGAGTCTATTGCAGCGATGATCGGGCCGAGCGCTTCCGAAACTGCTCCACCACGGAGTTCACCGAAGAGGTGACGCTTCCGACCACCTGGCTCTTCTGCTCGGCTGAGCATCAAATCGAGGTGGTAAGCGAGGATGAAGCGCAGAGAGATTGAGCGTCTGCTCCCGGAGGTCTTTCAACGCACCCTGGATCCGGGGCAGCCGATCACGGCACTGGTCGAGTTGATGGAGGCGCTGCATCGGCCGGACGAGCAAGCGCTTTTGACGGTGGATAGTTTCTTTAATCCGTACCGTGCCCCCGACCGCTTCGTGCCATTTCTTGCCAGTTGGTTGGACCTCGACCGTTTCTTCGCTCCGCTGCCACCGGGCACGCCGCGAGAGGAATGGCCCGCAAGGCCGCTTCCCACCGGCCTCGGGCGCCTGCGCGAGCTGATCGTTGCCGCCACCTTCCTATCACAATGGCGCGGGACCGCGAGAGGGCTGTGCTCGTTCCTCGAGACGGCGACTGGCATACGTGGATACGAGATCTACGAGGATGTGTTAGGGGAAGGCGGGCTGCCCCGCCCCTTCCATATCCGCGTCCGGGCGCCGCAAGAGGCCGCGATGCAGCGGACGCTGATTGAGTGCATCATTGCACAGGAGAAGCCCGCTTACGTTACGCATGAGTTACTGTTCGGCCCCGAGGGCCGAGGGGAAGATCAATGAAGAGCATTGTGACCATATCCTCGGTGAGCGAAAGCGTGCGTGCCAGCGGAGAGGGCATAGCGGCGCACGCTTTTTCGGTTACCAATATCACCGCAGCTCGGCTCGGTGTAGGTGCAAGGGTCATCGTTGAAGCCCCGGCCGAGGACGACTGGTTCACCGTTGAAGGAGCCGGGGGGGAGCTGGCTTCAAACGAGACCGGGCAGATCATCGTAACGGCCAGGCTACCGGCAGATACAAAGCCCGGTAAGTATAAGTTCAAGCTGCAGGTGTACTCGACGGAGCGCGGACGCGCTGGCGAGGATTTCGTAAACGGGCCCACTGCGGTCGTGGAGATGCCCGAGAAGGAGATTGTGCCGAACGGTACCGGTGGCGGCGGCGACAAGAAGTGGGTATGGATAGCGGTAGCAGCGGCGGTCGTTTTGCTGATTGGGGGACTGGGCGGCTGGCTCCTTTGGCCTTCGGGTGGAGTCACAGTCCCCGAAGTCGCCCACAAGATGATGATCGACGAAGCCCGCAAGGCTCTTCAGGCCGTTGGACTGCGCAATGTCAAAGAAGAGCCGATGCAGACATCTGATGCGGCACCCGACTCTGTGGTCAAACAAGAACCGAAGGGGGGCACAAGGGTGACAACGGGCACGCTGGTAACCCTGTGGGTGGCCAGATCGGCCGGGCCTGTGACGACAGCGGTCCCAAATGTCGTGCGGTTGCCGCTTGATGTCGCCGAGCAACAGCTAGAGGCCGCTGGCCTGAAGGCGGTAAAGAAAGGCCCCTTGGTAGCAACGCTCGAGTTTAAGGCAGGAGTAGTCACGAAGCAGAGGCCTGCGGCCTTCAGCCAGGTGCCGCCGGGTGCCGCGGTCGTGCTCTCGGTTGCTGGAGAATCGGTCAAGATCCCGACCGTGAAGGGAAATAGGTTGCAGGACGCGTTGAGGAAGATGACCGCGGCACGACTCCTGGTCAAGGTTACCGGTGACCAGGACAAGCTCAACCAGCGCGTCGTATCGACAACGCCGCCGGAGGGACAGGCGGTGCTGGCCGGCTCCCAGGTAACAATTCACATGCCGGGCCACATAACCTGGATCCCCTTAAGCAAGTTTCCAGCTCAGATAAGAAAGGAATTGAAGACCACGCGAGGGATCAAGTAAACCGCCACGACGGCGTACGGATTCGAACAGACATTATCAAGTGAGGTGGCGGGCCGCCTCTCACCCTTCGGATAAGTCAGGCCACGCCATGAAGCGTTTGCTCATTGTCGGTCTCGTCATCCTTGCGTTGTTGTACCTGATCGCGCTAGGGGTGGGCGTTCCCAGGAACGCCCAAATGTCGATCAACCTCGCCACGATCAAGAACAGCTGGGTGAGCATGCTGGGCCGCTGGCTGGCAAGCTCCGGCCCCCGGCTAAATCTGACGGGACTGGTGTGCAGCCCCAAAACGCCCGGTGCGACCACTGCTCGCCCGCAACCAGCCGACCGACCCATCAGCCTTACCGCGGCAAATCCTTCTTGCGCGATTGCATTTCGCCCAGTTGGGTCTGACGAGCGCGCGTATCGGAAGACGTCGGTTCGGATCGAAGGCCGTGCGAGTCTTTATATATTCTCGAGCTTCGACGAGAAACAGTTTCCCAAGACGGGCAGAGACCCACAGTGCTTTCTCAACAAGCCCCCAGCCGGCTTCAAGCTCAAAGTGATATACACCCCCAATGCGAAGCAAAAGGGCAAGCTGTGGAGCTGTTGGCTACGTAAGGGTCCCGACGAAACCGCGGACATCGTGGTGATGAGGGATGGCGGAGAGCTCACTCTGACCTGCGAAGGGTGCTGCGCCAGCTGCAATGCGGGGCGACCGAGGGTCCTGCGGCTGAGATTGGAGTAGATCTGACGGAAACATTAGAGGGAGGGAATAGTGGCAAGCATCGTCACCATTACGGCTACAAGCCCGACGGCTCAGTCCGGCGCTGACGGAACGGCGGAATACGCTTTCACCGTAAGCAACACCTCTGGGGCGCGGTTGCGCGTGGGGTCGAGGATATTGCCCGAGGCTCCGGCACGAGAAGAGTGGTTCAGCGTCGAGGGATCCGAGCGGGAGCTTGGGCCTCGAGAGACGGACCAGATTACGGTCAACGTGCGCGTGCCGGCGGGTGTCGCGGCCGGTGAGTACAAGTTGCGACTGCTCGTCTTCTCTGCCGAGCGCGGGCGCTCCGGGGAGGACTTCACGGAAGGGCCCGTGGTCACGCTAGAGGTGCCAGGCGCAAGTAAGCCGACGCACGTGCCTGGCGCAAAGGGTGGTTTTCCCTGGTGGGCAGCGGTCATAGCGGTGCTGGTTCTGGGGCTGGGTGGCGGGGCCGCGTGGTGGTTGTGGCCGCGCGACGTCCAAGTGCCGCAGCTCACACAGCTCCCCAAGACCGAAGCAGAGTCGGAGCTTCAGCAATCCGGGCTGACACTCGGTGAGGTGCGGACCAAGGTCACCGGTACCGTGGCAGGTGACATCGTGCTGGAGCAGGACCCGACGGCGGGTGCCAAGGTCAAGAAGGGCAGCGCGGTAGATCTGACCATCGAGGCGGCCGCCGTCGAGGTCCCCAACGTGGTCGGCAAGCTCATCGCTGAAGCCAAACAGGCGCTGGCTTCGGCTGGGCTGGCGGTCGGCGATGTCAAGCAGGAGCGCACCGGGCAGAAGCCCGGCGGCACGGTGCTTAGCCAAGAGCCCGCCGGTGGTCAGAATGTATCGGGGCAGACGGCGATCGCACTTACGGTCGAGGCCGCGTCAGTGCGGGTGCCACGGGTTATCGGACAGACGCTGGCTGATGCGACGAAGGCGTTGGAGGGGAAGGGCTTGAGCGTCGGCCGAGTGACCCAGCGGCGCACCGGTGCTACCCCCGGGGTGGTGCTCAATCAGGCCCCGGAAGAAGGGCAGACCCTGGCGCCCGGCGGCGCGGTGGCGCTTGTCGTCGAGCAACAGACGGTTAGGGTCCCCAAGTTGACGAACCTGCCCCTAGCTCAGGCGACGCAGAAGCTAGCCGGCCAGGGCCTCAAGGCGGGACAGATCACCCGACAGCCGAGCGATCGGCAGGCGCCCGAAACCGTGCTGAGCCAGCAGCCGAAGGCTGGAGACAGTGTCGCCCCCGGGACGGCCGTGCAGCTGGTGGTTGCAGCACCGATGCCGCGGTCGGTCTTGACCGGAACGTGGAGAGGCAGCGACGGGGGTACGTACTACATGCGCGAGGACGGAAACGCACTTTACTGGTATGGGGAGCGTTCGGCGGCCAACCCCGCTTGGTCGAATGTGTTCGAGGGCAAGATCACTGGCGACACGGTTAGCGGTACTTGGGCAGATGTCCCGAAGGGACGGAGCACCGGGCAGGGGAAGCTGAAGCTCGAGGTGCTGAATGCTGGCAAGGTGTTGGAGCGGACGGGTGTGACAGGGGGATTCGGAGGAAAGCGGTGGACAAGACAGTGAAAAGCTTGGTGGCGAAAGAATGGAGGATAAGGGTGCGGACCCGCCCTGGGGCAACAACGCGCCGCTGGGCGTACGTTCTCGTTCTCGCCGCGCTCGTTTGGTCGCCCCTGTGCAGCGCCGACCTGACGGGCACCTGGTACTGCGACGACGGCGGCACCTACTATCTGCGTCAGCTTGGCGGAAAGCTCTTTTGGTATGGAGAGAGATCCGCTGCGAGCCCCGGTTGGGCGAACGTCCTTGTGGGGACCGTGCGCGGGCAAGACGTTTCCGGACACTGGGTAGACGTCCCCAAGGGCCGTACAGGCAACAAAGGGGAGATCCGACTACGGGTCTCGGCGGGCGGAAATGGCCTAGAGGCCACGAGCAAGACGGGCGGCTTCGGTGGCTCGCACTGGACCCGGGCTGGTCGCATGCAGGCGGCCATCGATCGACCGGGTCAGGACTATCGCTCGTTCGATCTGGACTCAGCTACCCCGGCCCTGTGTGAGAAGGCCTGCGCCCAGGAGGCCCGGTGTCGCGCCTGGACCTACGTCAAGCCCGGCGTCCAGGGAAGCAAAGCGCGCTGCTGGCTCAAGAAAGGGGTACCACCGGCGAAGCGCGACGGCTGCTGCATTTCGGGCGTGAAATGACCGGTCGAGGGCGACCGTGTAGCGCGGGCTATGCCCGCCAACCCCGGAGCCTGAGGGCGGCCACGTAGGGCGGGCTCCGCCCGCCATCCGGGCATGTAGGGCGGACTCTGCCCGCCATCCCGGGAGCCGCCCGGACATCGGCCGCCTTGGCCCCCCGCGCAACAAGACGCGGAGAAGGTCGGACCCAGCGATCACTGCCATGGCCCCAGTGAGTCACGCTTGCAGGCGCGCTACAGGTACCGCGCTGTGAACGCTGAACCTCCTCTGGGTCCACCGACGCCTGTCCCTGGGCCGGAGTCCTCCGATACTCCCCGAGCGTATTGGCCCAGAGCCATCCTTCATCACTTCGACATCCGTTGCCGGAACCCAGATGCCGTAGAGGCCAGGCAACTCCGGCACGTTGCGGGTGATCGGTCGTAGCTGAGGAGCAGCCCGATTTCCTCGAATTGCGCTGGGCTTCCTTATCGGGAGGTGGTTTATGAGCCCACGTCGGATCCTACATCGCTTTGTATTGTTGCTGCTGCTGCTTCTTCC
>Ga0307440_1000746_pt1 | contig 16053 bp, 14 predicted proteins | sample SalMarWE160410MG_FD_202150 | JGI IMG/M metagenome (GOLD analysis project Ga0307440, IMG submission 202150) | Salt marsh sediment microbial communities from the Plum Island Ecosystem LTER, Massachusetts, United States - WE1604-10 | ecosystem: Environmental > Aquatic > Marine > Intertidal zone >... | reverse complement strand
ACACCCGCCTGATCACACTGGGCCGCACGTTCTGCGCACTGGCGCCCGGCGCCATGGAGCCTTTGCAGAGTGCACTTAAGTATTTTGAAGACGATTTCAAACGCCATATTCATGAGAAACGCTGCCCCTGGAGAGACCTTTGAAAAATGCTCATTTTTGTACAAGTTCAAGGAACGCGAAAATTTTAACCGCAGGAATACATTGAGTATTTTGAGGATTACAAGTTGAGTGTGACGCAGAAATCGGGCAAAAAGGGGCGTTTTGCAAAGGTCTCGTGGAGATAGTGTATGGTAACGATCTATATCGAAGGAAAAGCATACAAAATTAAACAAGGGCAGAATCTGCTTCAGGCCTGTCTGAGTCTGGGCTTTGATTTGCCGTATTTTTGCTGGCATCCGGCCCTCGGGTCGGTGGGTGCCTGCCGGCAGTGCGCCGTTAAACGTTTCAGGGACGAAAACGATACGCGGGGCGAAATCGTCATGGCCTGCATGACACCGGCCGCTGACGGGACCCGTATTTCCATCAGCGATCCCGAAGCCATGCAATTCCGGGCTGCTGTGATCGAGTGGTTGATGACCAACCATCCCCACGACTGTCCGGTCTGCGATGAGGGCGGAGAATGCCACTTGCAGGACATGACGGTGATGACCGGTCACAATTCCCGGCGTTTTCGCTTCCCCAAGCGGACCCATCGCAACCAGGATTTGGGACCCTTTATCAATCATGAAATGAACCGCTGCATCCAGTGCTACCGGTGTGTGCGTTTTTACCGCGACTACGCGGGCGGCAGCGATCTGAATGCCATGGCGAGCCACGATCATATCTATTTCGGCCGTTTTCAAAACGGTTCTCTGGAAAGCGAATTCAGCGGCAACCTGGTTGAAATTTGTCCGACGGGCGTTTTTACCGATAAATCGCTCAAATCCCATTTCACGCGAAAGTGGGACCTGCAAACCGCACCGTCGGTTTGCGTGCACTGCGGACTGGGATGCAATACGATTCCGGGTGAACGCTATGAAGGGCTGCGGCGGATACGCAACCGCTATCACCACCAGGTCAACGGGTATTTCTTGTGCGACAGGGGGCGCTATGGCTACGAATTCGTGAACGGTACGCAGCGTATCCGACACCCCTTGGGGCAGACCGGGAGCAGGGAAGGGACCGAACCCATGAGGGAAACGGAGGTCCTGGAGATGGCGGCCGCCATGTTGGCCGATCCCGGTAAAGTCATCGGCATCGGATCGCCGCGCGCCTCCCTGGAAAACAACTTCGCCCTTCGCGCCCTGGTGGGACCCGAACGGTTTCATGCCGGTCTTTCAGACAGTGACTTCAAATGCCTCAGCGCCGGGTGCGACATTCTTCAGCGAGGTCCGGTTCCCGCGGCGACGCTGCAAGGGGTCGGTCTGGCCGATGCGGCGTTTATCCTGGGTGAAGACGTGACCCAAACCGCCCCTTTGATGGCCCTCAACCTGCGACAAATGCGCTATGGGAAATCCGCCCGGATCGCTTCGGACTTTCAAATACCGGACTGGCACGATGCGGGGGTGCGGGAAATCGCCCAGCTCCAAAAACCCGCCCTTTTTAGCGCGACGCCATACCCGACGCGATTGGATGATGAAGCCATGGGGGCTGTTTATGCTGCCCCCGATGACCTGGTCCGGCTGGGATTTGCCGTGCTTGCCGTACTGGATGCCAATGCTTTTCCCATGCCCGATGTGAGCGATGCCATGCAATCGCTGGCCAATGAGATCGCACAGGCGCTCCTTAAAGCCGAGCGTCCCCTTTTGGTTGCCGGGACCGGCTGCGGCAATCCGGCGCTGATCGAGGCCGCCGCCAACATGGCCTGGTATCTGGGCCGCAAAGGGCGAGCGGCGGCTTTTGCCTTGTGTGTTCCCGAATGCAACAGCCTGGGACTGAGCCTGATGGGCGGTCTTGACCTGAATTCGGCGTTTCAGGCGGTCAGCGAGGGCAGGGCGGATACGGTCGTCATTTTAGAAAACGATTTGTACAGACGGGCCGATGCCCAAGCCGTGGACGCCATGCTGCAAAAGGCCCGAAATGTCATTGTTATCGATCATCAGAAGACCGCAACATCTGAAAAGGCGCATCTTGTTTTGCCCGCAGCCACATTCGCCGAGGCTACCGGCACCCTGATCAACAATGAAGGACGCGCCCAGCGCGGATACGCGATAATGGTTCCGAAGGGGGAAGTTCGGGCCGGCTGGCGCTGGCTGCAGATGTTGATGAAAGCGGCCGGCCATACCGGCGCTTCATCCTGGCTTCGTTTGGAAGACCTGACGGCGGATCTGGTCAAAGACATGCCGGTGTTTCAGCCTGTTGCGGGACTGGACCCCGAGGTCGCGATGCCGACACCGGGTGGTAAAATTCCCCGCCAATCGCACCGCTATACCGGGCGAACATCCATGCATGCCGATATCGACGTGAGCGAACCCAAACCGCCGGCAGATGAAGACGCGCCGCTGGCCTTTACCATGGAGGGTTACGATGGCCGGCCGCCGGCAGGACTCATTTCACGGATATGGGCGCCGGGTTGGAATTCGGAACAGGCGTTGAACAAATTTCAAAGTGAAATCGGCGGGCCATTGCGGGGAGGAGATCCCGGCCGGCGGTTGATCGACCCGCCGGCATCCGATGACGGCCGGTACTTTGGCATGCCGGAGCAGAAGATTTTGCCGGGAGAGGATGAATACCTGCTGGTACCCATCTACCATATTTTCGGCAGCGAAGAACTGAGCATGGCGTCGCCGGGCATCGCCCGGCAGGCGCCTCAGCCGTATCTCGCCTTGCGCCCTGAAGATGCTCCGGCCGGCGACGGCGAGCAGGTCCGGTTGCTGGTCAGCGGGAAATCTCTGGAACTTCCCCTAAAGCTGCTGCCGGGGATGCCGGAGCGAACGGTTGGTCTGCCCGACGGTCTTCCCGGTGTGCCGAAGATAGCATTGCCTGCGGCGGTCAGGATCCTTGGGACTGGAAAAAATGAGAAAAAATAAGGCGGATCGATTTGTAAATTGTGCTTGGCTAACGATGTATTTTTTATGCAAGAAATTCGAAATCCGAAACACGAAATCCGAAAAAACGACCCAAATACTAATTTATTAATGACCAAAACATCATATTTTGTTTGGGTTTGTGTCTTTTTGTCATTTGATATTCGAGTTTGTTTCGAATTTAAGATTTCGATATTCGGATTTTCTCCGAAAAGTCGATGAGAACCGTTTAATGAACCCTATTCTTCGCCAAATCATCATTATCGTCGTTGTCATAGCCGCCGTGCTGACGGCCAGTGCCGGACTGATCTGGCTGGAGCGCCGGCTCCTGGCCCTGTGGCAGGATCGCCGGGGGCCCAACCGCGTCGGTCCGTTCGGTCTGATGCAGGTTATGGCCGATATGATCAAGATTTTTTTCAAAGAGGATTGGATTCCCCCCTTTGCCGACCGGCCGGTGTTCGTCATTGCACCGGCCCTGCTGGTGGTGACTGTTTTGATGTCTTTTGCGGTGGTTCCGTTTGCCCCCGGCTTTGTGGTGAGCGATCTCAATGTCGGTCTGCTCTTTTTTCTGGCCATGACGGCCCTGGGTGTTTACGGCATCGCCCTTGGCGGCTGGTCTTCCAACAACAAGTACGCGTTGCTGGGCGCCATTCGCGCAATCGCTCAGATGTTGAGCTACGAGGTGTTCATGGGATTGGCGTTGATGGGCGTGGTGATCCTTGCCGGCTCGTTCAACCTGAGCGACATCGTAGAAGCCCAGAAGAACTTGTGGTTTTGCATTCCCCAGTTTCCGGGTTTGGTGATTTTCATCATTGCGGGTTTTGCCGAAACCCACCGGCTCCCCTTTGACCTGCCCGAAGCGGAAAGCGAGCTCGTGGCGGGATTTCACAGCGAATATTCCGGCATGAAGTTCGGGTTGTTCTTTGTCGGCGAATACCTCGGCATCACCCTGATTTCGGCGATGATCGTCATCTTTTTCTTCGGCGGCTGGCTCGGTCCCGTCCTGCCGCCAATTTTGTGGTTTGTGATCAAAACCTTTGTATTTATCTGCGGATTTATTCTGCTCCGTGCATCCCTCCCCAGACCCCGTTACGATCAACTGATGAGCTTTGCCTGGAAGGTCCTTCTGCCTTTGGCATTGCTGAATCTGATCATCACGGGAGGGATTGTGCTGGCAGTAGTGGGTTGAGGAGGAAAAATTGCTGAGTCATCTTAGAACCATTTGGGAGATTCTGCGCCATAGTTTTCGGCGGCCTGAAACCATCCAGTATCCGGAGCAAAAGCCATATCTGGCGCCGCGCTTTCGGGGACGCATTATTTTGTCACGAGATCCCGACGGTGAAGAGCGCTGCGTGGCATGCTATTTATGCGCTGCGGCTTGCCCGGTGGACTGCATCGCGCTTCAAGCTGCGGAAGACGAGCACGGCCGGCGATACCCCGCCTTTTTCCGAATCAATTTTTCCCGCTGCATTCTATGCGGTTTCTGCGAAGAGGCTTGTCCGACACTGGCCATCCAGCTCACACCCGACTATGAAATGTGTGAATACGATCGCCAGAACCTGGTTTACGAAAAAGAAGACCTTTTGATCAGCGGGCCGGGAAAGTACCCGGACTATAATTTTTATCGGGTGGCCGGACTGGCCATCGCCGGAAAGGACAAAGGCGAGGCCGAGAACGAGTCCGAGCCGGTGGATACGCATACGCTATTGCCGTAAGGTTTGTTCGATTTGTTGATGGGTCAATTCGTTCAATCGTCGAATCGACGAAAAAAGGAAGCTATACATGAACGTTTTATTCTACATCGCGGGAGCCGTTGCCGTTTTTTGCACCATCATGGTGATTACGAACTTTAACGCGGTGCATGCGCTGCTTTATCTGATTGTTTCGCTGCTGTCGGTGGCGCTGATCTTTTTTCTCCTGGGAGCGCCGTTTGCCGCTGCGCTGGAGATAATCGTTTATGCCGGCGCCATCATGGTTCTTTTCGTTTTTGTGGTCATGATGCTCAATCCGGAATCCCAAGCCATTCGAAGCCGGAAGCAGTTGCTGCATCCTTGGACGTGGTTCGGTCCGGCAGTGCCGGCCGCGATTCTGCTGGGAGAGCTGATCTATGTCCTGACCGCCGGCTCAAGTACATTTCCTGTCAATGCCGGCGTCGGACCCCACGCGCTCAGCCGGACCCTGTTCGGCCCTTATGTACTGGGTGTTGAATTGGCGTCCATCCTCTTGATGGCCGGACTGGTGGGTGCCTATCACCTGGCCCGGCCCGAAGCGCCAAGGGCACCCGAAGGAGATGACCGATGATAACCGTTCCAACGTCACATGCGCTGTTTTTGGCAGGCGTTCTTTTTCTTCTGGGTCTCATGGGTGTCATCGTGCGCCGCAACATTATTTTCATTCTGCTCGGTTTGGAGATCATGCTGAATGCCAGCGGTCTGGCATTCATCGCCGCCGGGTTCCACTGGGGCCGGCCCGACGGGCAGATCATGTTTTTATTCATATTGGCCATGGCCGCAGCCGAAGTGTCCGTGGGGTTGGCCCTGGTGCTGCAGCTCTATCATCGCATCCACACGCTGGATGCCGATCAGGCCGATAAAATGAGAGGTTGAAATGGTGCAATTGCTCTGGCTGATACCTGCCTTGCCCCTGGCCGGATTCGTGATCCTGGCGCCGGCGGGCGCCCGCCTGCCGCGCCGCCTGAGCGCCGTGATAGGTGTCGGCACCGTGGGGGTATCTGCGGCGCTGACCGCCTGGATCGCCGCCGGCTTTTTGCACGGCCTTCCCGACCATCCCGCTTACAGCCGGGTTGTGTGGTCCTGGTTGGCCGTGGGCGGTCTGAAAGTCGGCATTTCCTTTTATCTGGATGCCCTGACCCTGACCATGATGCTGGTGATCACCGGTGTGGGGTTTTTCATCCATCTGTACGCTGCGGAATACATGGCCGAAGATGAAGGATTCAGCCGTTTTTTTGCGTATATGAACCTGTTTGTTTGTGCCATGCTGATCCTGGTGATGGCCGACAACCTGCTGCTGCTCTATCTGGGATGGGAAGGTGTGGGGTTGTGCAGCTATCTGCTCATCGGGTTTTGGTATGCTGACCCGGCGAACGGCTACGCGGCACGAAAAGCATTTGTGGTCACCCGCGTGGGCGATACCGCTATGGCCGTGGGCCTGTTTCTGCTCTTTGACCGATTGGGAACACTCCAGATTCAGGACCTGATGATCCGGGCGCAGGGGGCCTGGACCGTGGGCGCGTTCCTGCCGACCATTGCCGCTCTGCTCCTTTTGGGCGGTGCCGTGGGAAAATCCGCACAACTGCCCCTGCAAACCTGGCTTCCGGACGCCATGGCCGGTCCTACCCCCGTCAGCGCGTTGATCCATGCCGCCACTATGGTAACGGCCGGGGTCTATCTGATTGCCCGCACCCATGTGCTGTTCACTTTGGCGCCGGCGGTGATGACCGTGGTGGCCGTTGTCGGCGCAGCCACGCTGGTGCTGGCCGGTTTCAGCGCCTTGACCCAAAAGGACATCAAGCGCGTGCTGGCCTATTCCACCATCAGCCAGATCGGCTACATGTTTCTGGCGCTGGGTGTCGGGGCGTGGGCGGCGGCTGTTTTTCATTTTATGATCCATGCATTTTTCAAGGCACTGCTCTTTTTGGGGGCCGGGGCTGTTATCCAGGCCATGAGCGAAGAGCATGATATGTTCAAAATGGGGGGGCTGCGGCGGGAGATGCCGCTGACATTCTGGACATTTTTGATCGGTTCGGCATCGTTGGCGGCGCTGCCGCTGGTGACGTCGGGATTTTACAGCAAAGATCTCATTATATGGCAGGCCTTTGCTTCGGTCCAGGGCGGTATCGGACTCTGGGCAGCCGCTCTGGCCGGCGCTTTTCTAACCTCTTTGTATACGTTCAGAATGGTCTTTTTGACATTTTACGGCCCCACGCGGACACCGGTGGCGAAGCAGCCGGGTCAGGGTATGAACATCGCCATGGTCGTACTGGCCGTGCTTTCCCTGTGTGCCGGGTTTCTGGAGATTCCCAACACCTTGGGCGGCGGCGTGCATCTGTTTTCAGGATTTATCCAAAACGCGTTGCCGACAACCGTACTGGCGGTTTCGCGGGAGGCTTACGAGGGCCTTTTTGAATGGATTTCCGGCGGTACGGCCCTGCTGGGTGTGGCAATCATTTACGTATTGATCCTGAGAGTGCCGGATTTCACGGCGGCGCTGGCCGGCTCTCCCACAGGCAAAGTGTTGCATCGGTATTGGTTCGGCGGTTGGGGATTCGATGCGCTGTATGACCGAATACTGGTGCGTCCCTATGTATTTCTGGCGCGCATTGACAAAGACGACATCATCGACAGTTTCTTCGACCTGATGTCGTGGTTTGGCGGTTTGGCACACCGTGTGCTGAGCACGACCCAAAACGGAAGGATGCGCACATACGCCGCGGGCCTTGCCATTGGCGCGGCCGTGGTGGTTGGAATGGCGGTGTTGTTATGATACTGGTATGGCTTATCGGTATCCCGGTTGTCGGCGGCTTGCTGGCATGGCTTGCGGGTATTTATTGGTCCGGATCGTCCCGCTGGGTGGCCCTCGGCGGATTGGTTCTCAACCTGATCATTTCACTGATGCTTGTTTTGCCCGGCACCGGTCCCATCATCCCTGGTCTTAACGGCCCGTGGCTGATAGATATGAACGTCCCCTGGATTCCCTGGTTCGGCATCCGGTTCCACCTGGCCGCCGACGGCCTTAGCCTGGTGTTGATTCTGCTGACCAATTTTTTGGGCATTGTGTCAGTGGCCTGCTCCTGGACCGAGATTACCGAACGAACCGGATTTTTCTTTTTCAATCTGATGTGGGTTTTGGCCGGCATCATCGGTGTGTTTACCGCGCTTGATCTTTTTCTTTTTTACTTCTTCTGGGAATTGATGATGGTGCCCATGTTTTTGATGATCGCGATCTGGGGCCATGAAAACCGCATTTATGCGGCCATCAAATTTTTTCTGTTCACCCAGATCAGCGGTTTGCTCATGCTGGCGGCCATCATAGGACTTTACTTTGTCCATGGCCGCAGCACCGGCATCTATACGTTCGACTATCCGGCATTGATCGGCACCGTCATGTCTCCCCACACGTCCATGTGGTTGATGCTGGGATTTCTAATTGCCTTTGCGGTGAAGCTGCCGGCATTTCCCGTGCACTGCTGGCTGCCCGACGCCCACACCGAGGCGCCGACCGCCGGCAGCGTTATACTGGCCGGCCTGTTGTTGAAGACCGGTGCCTATGGAATGCTGCGCTTCGTGATACCGCTGTTTCCCGATGCTGCCAAAACATTTGCTCCGGCGGCCATGCTCCTGGCCGTTATTGCCATCCTCTACGGCGCCTTGCTGGCATTTTCACAAACCGATTTGAAACGGCTGGTGGCGTATACCAGTGTCAGCCACATGGGCTTTGTCCTATTGGCGGTTTTTGCCTGGAACGATCTGGCGCTTCAGGGCGCTGTCATCCAGATCATTTGCCATGGCCTCAGCACCGGTGCTCTGTTCGTGCTGGTGGGCATTATGCAGGAACGGCTGCATACCCGGGACATTAAGCGGATGGGCGGGTTATGGGCTGCCGTGCCGCGCATGGGCGGTATGGCCATGGTATTTGCCCTGGCGTCATTGGGGCTTCCCGGCATGGGCAATTTTGTGGGTGAATTTCTGATTCTGATCGGCGCCTATCCCATCAACCGGCCCATGACGATTCTGGCTGCCCTGGGCTTGGTATCCGCCACGGTGTACTCCCTTTGGATCATGCAGCAAGCCTTCCATGGCACGGACAAAGAAAAGCGACACATACGCGATTTGTCAAAAAGAGAGACCGCGACCCTTGGATCTATGATGGTGCTTCTTCTCTGGCTGGGACTTTACCCCCAACCGGTTTTTAAAACCACCCGGCCTGCTTTGAATCATTTGCAGCAAATCGCGCCCATTACACCACAGTCGCCGGAACAGGTTTCAGACACTGTGACCGCCAGGTTGCTGTTGCCGGCAGCAGACAAAGAGATTGAGAAACAGATGAAAAACAAACGAGTGATGTTTTCAGGAGAAATCCATGACCCGCACTGACTTTTTGGCTCTGGGTCCGCTTATCGTTATTACGCTGACGGCAGCGATCATCATGCTGCAGATTGCCGTTCGGCGCCATCATGCGGTCACGCTTGTTTTGAGCGTAATCGGTTTGGCGGCGGCATTTGTATCTTTGCCGGTGGCCGGCAAATGGTCAACGGGCCCGGTGACCGGGTTGATGGTGGTCGATTCCTATGCGCTTTTCTACATCGGGCTGATTCTGATGGCGACCATGGCCACCGTTTTAGTCGGCTACGGCTATTTGAAAAGGCTGGGCGGACATTTCGAAGAGTTTTATCTGCTGCTGCTGCTGGCCGCCACAGGGGCGATCGTGCTGGTCATGAGCCGGCATTTTGCATCTTTTTTCATTGGTCTGGAAATTCTCAGCATCGCGTTGTATGCGTTGATCGCTTATTCCCGTCAAAGGGTGCAGAGCGTGGAAGCCGGCCTTAAATATCTGGTTCTGGCCGCTGCTTCGTCTGCTTTTTTGCTGTTCGGCATGGCATTGATTTATGCAAATACCGGCAGCCTCGATTTTGTCTCTATGGCGGCGCGGCTTCCGGCCCTGCCAATGCCCGGCGGTCCGTTGATTCTATGGGCCGGCATGGGGATGCTGATGGTGGGAATCGGATTCAAACTGGCCCTTGTGCCGTTTCATATGTGGACGCCCGATGTCTATCAGGGTGCACCGGCCCCGGTGACGGGCTTCGTGGCGACCGTATCCAAAACCGCCATGGTGGCATTGCTGGTGCGCCTGTTCGTACCCGTTAACCTGTTGAGCCATCCATCTGTTTTCTGGATGTTCGGCGTCATTGCCTTTGCTTCCATGGTGGGCGGGAACCTTCTGGCGTTGTTGCAGAACCAGGTCAAGCGCATTTTGGCTTACTCTTCCATTGCCCATATGGGGTATTTACTGGTCGCGTTTATGGCCGGCGGTCGCATCGCGGTGCAGGCGGTGGCATTTTATATAACGGCCTATACCATCACAACCCTGGGCGCTTTCGGCGTCATCTCCGTTCTTTCTCAAAAGGAAAGAGATGCGGATCGTCTGGAAGATTTTGAAGGCTTGATCTTCCGGCATCCATGGATTGGCGGTGTTTTTATCGCCATGCTGCTGTCTTTGGCCGGAATTCCGCTGACCGTGGGCTTCATGGGCAAGTTTTACGTTGTGGCGGCAGGCTTGCACAGCACCCTCTGGTGGTTGGTCATTACCCTTCTGATCACCAGCGGCATCAGCCTGTTTTACTACCTGCGTATCGTTGTGGTCCTGTTCAGCCGGCCCGGCGACAAGCAGCCGGTTTCCCTTCTGGAACCGGCCATGGGTTTTTCAGACGGATTGGTGCTTGCGGTCATCACGGTATTGCTGATCGGGCTGGGCATCGGGCCGGGGCCCCTGCTGGCTCTGATCCATTTTTAACCTTTCACACCTAAAATTCTCTTCTGATTATTTAAGGGATCTCCATGCCCAAACTAACGGTTACAACCCTCGACGTGGCTATTCTCATCACTTATGTTCTGGGGAGTCGCATCATTTTCGGATGGTACATTGTCCGAAAGCGGCGACTGGGCGACACAGAAGGTTATTTCCTGGGCGGGCGTAACATCAATTGGGTTTTCATCGGTCTTTCTTTCTATGTGTCCAACATGAGCGGAAGCACTTTTGTGGGATTGCCCGGCAGCGGTTACTTGAACGGCATCGCCGTTTACAATTATGAGTGGCTGCCCTCGATCATCCTGATTTTTTTCATCACCTTCTTTTTGCCGTTTTATCTGGAAGCAAGGATATACACCGCTCCCCAGTTTCTGGAAAAACGCTACAGCCATCATGCCAAACTTATTTTCTCGGGTTTTTTACTCTTTGCCAATATTTTCATCGATGCAGCCTCTGCGCTCTATGCCGGCGCCATGGTGATGCAGGTGTTGTTTCCGAATATCCTGTTGTGGCAAACTGTTGCCGTTACCGCCCTGATTGCGGGCATCTATATTTTCTTCGGCGGGCTTGATGCAGTGGTGCTCAACGATACGGTTCAGGCGCTGCTGATTCTGGCCGGCGGCACCGTGGTCTCCGTCATGACCTTTAACCGTCTTTCTTCCTGGCAGACCTTCAAACAGGCGGTGACCCCCGCCCAATTGAGCCTGATCCGTCCGGCCTCCGATGCTGTGATGCCCTGGCCGGGTATTTTCACCGGTGTTCTGATCGTGGGAATTTACTTCTGGTGCACCAATCAGTTCATTATTCAAAGGGCTTTGGGTGCCCGCTCTCTGGAACACGGGCGGCGGGGTTCCCTGCTGGCCGGTCTGCTCAAACTGCCCAATCTGTTCATCCTTATTTTACCGGGTGTGATGGCCCGGACGCTCTATGCCGATCTGAACAATCCGGATATGGTCTTTCCTTTGCTGGCATTCGATCTGCTCCCCATCGGGCTGCGCGGGCTCATGCTGGCCGCCCTGGCTGCGGCCATTCTTTCAAGTCTGGAATCCATTTTCAACTCAGCCGCAACGTTGTTTACCATGGATTTCGTCAAGCATTTTTACCCGCGCCTGTCGGAAGCCGCACTGGTCCGAACCGGAAAGACGGCCACCATCGGCTTTATGTTTCTGTCAGCCTTGTGGGCCCCCCAGATCGCTCGATTTCCTTCTCTGTGGCAATATCTGCAGTCCATTCTCTCTTATATTACGCCGCCGGTGGTAGTTCTATTTACCCTGGGGATCTTCTGGCGCGGCGGCACCTCCGCCGCAGCCACTGCGACCCTTGCAGCAGGCATCCCCTTGGGTCTTTTGGGTTGGGTCATCAACGAGATCGCCGCCGTATATCAGATCCAGTTCCTGTATGCCTGCGGCCTGATGACCCTGATCAGCGCAATGATATTTATCGGCACCAGCCTGGTTACGGCCAAGCCGTCTCGCCGCCGGGTCAATGCTTTGACGTGGGACAGTGATTTTTGGCGGCACGAATCCAGGCATCTGGAACATCTGCCCTGGTACCGGAATTACCGCTACCAATCGGCCGGGCTGCTGGTTGTCGTCCTAATAATTGTTTTTTGCTGGTGGTAAGGGAAAATAAAATTCCCAACCGACATGTCCAGACAGTTGTGAATATTCCCGATTTTTATCAGCCTTCTTGCAAATGAATTGCCGGTTGATGTATAGTAAGTTTGATTTGCAAAAACGAGCTTCCGAGCTGGACATAATTTATCATGTTATAAGGAAACAATGCCGATGAAATTCAAACTGTTTTGTCTCGTCTTTACAACTTTCATAGTGGTCGGGTTCTTTTTTTGGGATTCAGCGCAGTCTGATACAACCAAACCCATGAAAAACGAATCCGATTTTTACTTTAAAATGGGATTGGTAAAAGAAGGGCGCCACCTGATTAAAAAGCTAGGATGCAATGATTGCCATACAGCCGGATATTTAAAATTAAAGGGAAAGGTTCCGGAGAAAAAATGGCTGACGGGTGATACCTTTGGTTGGCGCGGCCCTTTGGGGACGTCGTACGGATCAAATCTTCGGCTTTTAATCAATAATTATAATGAAGACGAATGGATAAACATGGCAAAAACATTAAAGAGCAAGCCGCCGATGCCGCATGCCATCCTGAATGCTATGAGCGATGAGCAGCTTCGGGCGATTTATTGGTTCATTCGATATCTCGGTCCCGGCGGGAAACCTGCGCCGGCCTTTAAGCCGCTGACTAAATGAGAAAGCGGGCGGGCTTTAATTTGAACATGTATCTTGCTCTTGCCTGATGCTCAATACTCTCGAACAGGGAAGATGCTTTGCTTGGGCCTTTATTCTGCAAGGCACCCTTTTCATCCGGGTTGAAACGAAGGATGGGAGGTTCCTCATTTTCGTCACTCGAGACTTATGTATCATAAAAGAATATCTGATTTGGCCTGAGCAGCTTTTTATCATTTTCTTATACCAGAAGCGGTTTTAAGTTTATCATTCAGCCTTGAACTAAAACGGCGGTCATTCCACCTGCCACTCCTATAATATACCACAGTGTAGTATGTCAATAGGTTTTTGAGCCAAAAAATCCTCGGAATAGGGGGGCGTACGGCTAAAAGGCAACCATATCCGCGATTCATCTTTAAAGATATCGGCTTTTTGCCCAATAAAAGGGGTTCTTATTTGACATCCCGGCATCCCGACCCTATTTTAATCTCCAATTGCTGGAGGTGGTTTCAAAATCCAAGGAAGTTGATCTGTATCTCGCTCGCAACCTGTTAAAATCAAAATGTTTTTCATTAATCCCATTTCTGCTAGGAGGGTAATCTTTTCGGCTCTTTTTATAAAGTTCTTCGATAACAAAGAGAGGTGTCATCAATGAAAGAGAGACGTCAATTTGCAAGATTTAATATTCCACTCCCTGTGAAACTGGAATCCATGTCATCAAACAATAAAAAGGTATTGGATCTTATAACCAGAGATATATCCTATACCGGAACATTTATTACGACCCTAACATCTTTTCCGGAAGGAACACGGTTTATTATGGATTTCACCATTCCAAGTGACAACCTTAAAGAATTCAAAGATATAAACAGCTTGAAGGGTTGTACGGGAAAAATGGTGCGGTCTACGCGGCATGGTATTGGGATTCAATTTGACAAAGTATGCAAGATCAAGGGGTTAAAATCATTGTAACATAATGCTAATCGGATTTTTTACTGATTGGCCAACCCATGGTGCGGCTTTTCCATCATCGAATCCCATAAACTCCAGATCATGTCTTGTTCTATCTCGGACCCATAATGGAAGCTGTTCAGCAAACGGCGCTCGGCATCGGTTATCCCTGCAAATTGGATGCCGAGCGCCGCGGTTTTTCTCCCTTCGAGCGAAACTCCCGTACTCCAAACAACCGTGCCCAAAATAGAAAGAGAAACAAATGCTACGGCTAAATATATTTGGATCTTAACTTTTTTTCCGGCCAAGGTATCAAAATAACCGGTTTTATAATTACCACCCAAAATTATACAAGCGCCGCCTAGAGAAATGTTCTCTGTGAATCCATTGAGGTTTAAAGGGGCTTTGTCCGGTTTCTCGCTATATATTTTAATATTGACTTGTGTCGGAAGCCGGTGCCGGACCGTTTCCCGGAGGATTTCCGGAACATGCGTTAGATCGGATGTCGAGCGGCTCTGATACAGCGCATTGATAATAAGCTCGATATTAGGATATTTGCGGCAAATCGCCATCAGGCTTGATTTGGAACATTTCGCAAATTCAACGCGAGTGACGGTTTCGACAGTTGATCGAGACTCCTTTTCTTCATCAAACGGGTAAATTTCACCAAAAAAGTCGTTTTCAACCAAGGTTTTTGTTGATTTCTTTTGGAGTTTTCCCCTTTGTTTTGTGCGATGGTAGATCGTTTCTTCCAAAGTACCGGACACAACAAAATAAAGATCATTTTCTACTTCACCGAAACTTTTTAATGTGTTGCCTGCAGGAAAATGTCGGATCTCCAGTATATCCATAATCGCCATCATTTCAGGATATGTCATTTTGATGATAAAATCATGTACCCCGGTGTTTTTGGATTTGCGCTCATGAAGGGATGAATAAAAGGCCAGCGCCTCACGAACAGACGGCTTAAGAATTTTCCATTCGAGGATTTTGGATACAATCGCCTGCAACAACATATCTTTTTTGATAAAAAGTCCGGCGGCTGTACCATATGCATCGGCAGCGGCATAAAACGATTTGTCGCGTTTCAAAAGATCGGCAAAGAATCTATGCAGCCACGGATCATTTGGAAATGCCTTGAGAAGATTTTTAAGCTCCGCGGGAGTGTCTATGAAAACAGAACCGTCGACAATTCGGCTTACAATCGGTTTTTTGTCGGTTTTTTCGGTCATGTCACTTTAAAAAATGCCGGTTATCGTTGAGCGTAATCTTAACGGCCATTCTTCTCCCATCGATATACTCGATGCGGCGGTATGTTAAAAAGCTCCACCTCCATCTTTCCTTGTCCGAGGATGGGCCGGCACAGATAGGCGACACGGCTGCTTACCTGGTATGCTACAAAGCGTCCCCCCGGCGCGAGCACCGAGGAGATCGTCTCAATGATCCGAGATCCTGAAGCCTGGCTCATGGTGGAAAATGGAATACCGGAAATCAGGACCTCCGGGGGATCTATCCCGTAAATCGAGAGGATTTGCATCAAACCGTCAGCGTCACCAAGATGAGTGATAAGTCGATCGTCTTCGATACGGTTTACCAAGCTGTGTAAATGTGGATTTTTTTCGATGCTCAAGAGTTTAGAGCGCGGTGTCATTGCTTTCAGTATCGCACGGGTTGTGCGTCCCGTGCCGGGCCCCAGCTCTACTATGGTCTTGGCAGAACCGATCCCTGCACTTTCCACAATGCGGAACTCAAGGAAACGGGAACTTGAGATGACCGATCCGATTTGACGAGGGTGTTTAAGAAATTCTTGAAACAAGGCCAATCGGCCATCTATTAGGGCATCAAGGGTTTTTTGTTTTAACATTCGCTGGACTCCAGCCGAATCTGCAGATTCGCCGTCAATTGACTATAAGACTATTGCCCATTTATCCTGTCTCTCAATTTACCGGAACATTTAAACGTTACAACCTTCCTTGGTTCCAGCATCAAATCTTCACCGGTAGCCGGATTTCGGCCTTTACGTTCATTCTTTTCCTTAACGCAGAATTTACCGAATCCTGAGATCATAACATCTTCTTCGGATGCCAGTGTGCTTTTGATAATTTCGAGGAAGGTTTCGACAATTTCTGATGATTTGTTTTTAGAGAAACCGGTTTGATTCTGGACTGACTCTACGATCTGAATTTTGGTAAGTGTCATGAATAAGAGGCTCCTTATTGAATAATAGGTTGTAATTATAACCAATCTATCTCAGTTAAAACTGCGAATGTCAAGAAAAAGGCTAATAATGTTGCTTTGCAGGTCTT
>Ga0307440_1000745_pt1 | contig 16065 bp, 12 predicted proteins | sample SalMarWE160410MG_FD_202150 | JGI IMG/M metagenome (GOLD analysis project Ga0307440, IMG submission 202150) | Salt marsh sediment microbial communities from the Plum Island Ecosystem LTER, Massachusetts, United States - WE1604-10 | ecosystem: Environmental > Aquatic > Marine > Intertidal zone >... | reverse complement strand
CGGGCAGTCTGGAGCCCGTGCTCAAGGGCGAGCTGGCCACCGGCATCGTCATCGGCGCCATCACCTTCACGGGCTCGGTGGTGGCCTTCGGCAAGCTGCAGGGCCTGATCAGCGGAAAGCCCGTCAAATTTGCCGGGCAGCATGCACTCAATGCCCTGATCGCGCTTGTTACGGTGGGCCTGGGCATCCTGTTCGGCGTGACCGAGAGCTCCGCAGTGCTTTTGCTGATGACCCTCCTGGCCTTTGTGCTCGGCGTGACCCTCATCATCCCCATCGGCGGGGCGGACATGCCGGTCATCATCTCCATGCTGAACAGTTATTCCGGCTGGGCGGCGGCGGCGACCGGTTTCACGCTGGGCAACGATCTCCTGATCATCGTCGGGGCCCTGGTCGGGTTCTCCGGCGCCATCCTTTCCTACATCATGTGCCGGGCCATGAACCGTTCGATCATCAACGTCGTCTTCGGAGGCTTTGGCACGGAAGGCGGCGAGTCGAGTGCGGGGGCGGTAGCGGCGCAAAAAGGGGTCAAATCCGCGGCGGTGGAAGACGCCGTCTATTGGATGGAGGATGCGGGCAAGGTCATCGTAGTGCCGGGCTATGGAATGGCGGTGGCGCAGGCGCAGCATGCCCTGAAGGAGCTGATGCTGCTGTTGGAGGCGCGGGGTGTGCAGGTGCTCTTTGCCATCCACCCGGTGGCCGGTCGCATGCCGGGGCACATGAACGTGCTGCTCGCCGAGGCCGACATCCCCTATGACCATGTCTTCGAGATGGACGAGATTAACCCCGAGTTTCCGTCGGCGGACGTGACCCTGGTCGTTGGAGCCAACGACGTGGTGAACCCGGCGGCGAAGGAGGACGCATCGAGTCCGATTTACGGCATGCCGATCCTGGAGGCGGGCAAGGCCCGGCAGGTATATTTCCTCAAGCGCTCGATGCGCCCCGGCTACTCCGGTGTCGACAACCTGCTCTTCTACCAGGACAACACCTCCCTCATCTTCGGTGATGCAAAGGACACCTTGGAGGGGATGGTGTCAGCCCTGAAGGGGGCCGGGCACTAAGGCGATTTCTGTCGAATCCCGTACCAGCTTGCTGGTCCTTTCGCCCACCTTCGGCGTTATGCCGGCAAAAATCACCGGGCCACCTTTGTAAGGTCCGCTGTGCGGACCTTACACAGTGCTGCCTGCCACCTTGGCGCGTGGTCGGCGCAGCGGATCCGACCAGAGACGGTCTCAGATGCTTACAGGGGCTCCGGGCGCTCGCGGAGCTTGTGCCACAGCACGACCGAGCCCAACGCGAGTGTGATCCCATTGGCGAGAATGATGGGCCAGGAGTGGAGGAAGGCCCCATAGATCCCCCAGAGGGCGACCCCAGAGCAGAAGAGAAGGTACATCCAAAGGGAGATGGCGCGCGTGTCTCCGGTGCGAATCGTTCGCACCACCTGAGGGACGAAGGAGACGGTAGTCAGAACGGCGGCCAAAGAGCCAACGACTTCTTGATAGGGCGCGGCCATAGTCGCGTTACCGGCGTATTTGAGTGGGGAGGCGAAGACCGCCAGATTTTAGCGCAAGGTGACTAAGGCGCCGCTTTCCAACGACATTGCGCACTCTCGCCCTCCGCATGTTTGGGCGGGTTGCGGCGCAAGGTGTTAGACTCCCTGCCGAGAGTCTGAATTTGCAGCGGCCCCGCCACATCTGCGGCCGGATTGACCAGATGGCGGACGATATGGGTACGATGGAGCTGTAGCTCTCGTCGCTTGATGGGCAGGTCGCCGATTTGCATGGGGACAATGCAATCATGCATCATCGGGTGGGTCCCATTGAGGGCCGTCTCGAGAGAATCGAGCCGCGCCTTGATCCCTCTGAGCCGGTCTAAGAACCGGGGCTCATCCTGATTTCCTCTCTCTGAGGTTCGAGCTTCGGAACCGATAGCGTGTTCGGCCATCTTCGCCCCCTGCTTGAATAACCTGCCTTTTCCGTCTTACGACGAGCTCGACCGTTGCCTGCTGATTGACCGACCGCCGCTGCGCCGGCGCCTGCGCGGTTTGCGGCATCGTGAGCGCCAGGGGCAGCCCTTCGATCAGCGACTCGCGAAGCTCTGGGAGGCCATCCAGGGGTCCCAAGCCCTGGTGGAGCGGCGCCGGACGCAGGTCCCCCGGATCGAGTACCCGCCGGAGCTTCCGGTCAGCGAGCGCCGGGACGAGGTGGCGGAGCTGATTCGGGCTCATCAGGTCATCGTGCTCTGCGGCGAGACCGGCTCCGGCAAATCCACCCAGCTGCCCAAGATCTGTCTGGAGCTCGGCCACGGTCTGTTCGGCCGCATCGGGCACACCCAGCCGCGACGGATCGCCGCACGGAGCCTTGCCGCCCGGGTTTCCCAAGAGCTCAAGGCGGAGCGCGGCACGGTCGTCGGCTACAAGGTCCGCTTTCACGACCGGGTACGGCCGGAGACCTTGGTCAAGCTGATGACCGACGGGATTCTGCTGGCCGAGATCCAGCATGACCGGCTCCTGCGTGAGTACGACACCCTGATCATCGACGAGGCCCACGAGCGGAGTCTCAACATCGACTTCCTGCTCGGCTACCTGAAGGGTGTGCTGCCTCGGCGGCCAGAGCTGAAGCTCATCATCACGTCTGCCACCATCGATCCCCAGCGTTTCTCGCGGCACTTCGACGGCGCTCCCATCATCGAGATCTCCGGGCGCACCTATCCGGTGGATGTGCGCTACCGGCCGCCGGAGGAGGAGAGCGCGGGCGAGCGAGGCGAGTCCATGCAGCTCGCTATCACCCAGGCGGTGGACGAGCTCGCGCTGGTGGGACGGGGGGACGTGCTGATCTTCCTCTCCGGCGAGCGGGAGATCCGGGAGACTGCGGAGACCCTACGTAAGCACCATCCGCCGTCCACCGAGGTCCTGCCCCTCTACGCGCGCCAGGGCCCCGGGGACCAGGCGAAAATCTTCCAGCCCCACGGGCGCCGGCGCATCGTGCTGGCCACCAATGTTGCCGAGACCTCACTGACCGTCCCCGGCATCCACTTTGTGATCGACCCGGGCTTTGCCCGCATCAGCCGTTACAGCCACCGCACCAAGGTGCAGCGGCTCCCGGTGGAGCGGGTGTCCCAGGCCTCGGCGAGCCAGCGCAAGGGCCGCTGCGGCCGGGTGGCCTCGGGGGTCTGCATCCGGCTTTACACCGAGGACAATCTCCTCGCCCGCGCCGAGTACACCGAGCCGGAGATCCAGCGCACCAATCTGGCTGCGGTCATCCTACAGATGAAGCTCCTGGGCTTCGGGGCGATCGAGACCTTTCCCTTTATCGATCCGCCAGACCAGCGGCTGATCTCGGATGGCTACCGCACTCTGGAGGAGCTGGCGGCGCTGGATGCCACTGGTCATCTGACCGCCTTGGGCCGGCAGCTGGCGCGTCTGCCGGTCGATCCGCGCGTCGGACGCATACTGCTCGCTGCCGCCGAGCACCATTGCCTCAGGGAGATGCTGATCATCGCGGCCGCCCTGAGTGTCCAAGACCCCCGCGAGCGGCCTCTGGACAAGCAGCAGGCCGCCGACGAGATTCACGCCACCTTCCATCACGAGGACTCGGATTTCCTCGCGCTGCTGAACCTATGGAATTTCCTGGAGAAGGAGCGCGCCCGGCTCTCCAAGAGCAAGTTCCGAAAGCTCTGCCAGCAGCACTTCTTGTCCTGGAGCCGCGTACAGGAATGGCACGACGTCCACATCCAGCTGCGCGCACAGCTCCAGGAGATGGGGTTGCGGGAGAACGAGGCCGCCGGCACCTTCGACGAGATCCACCGCGCCCTTCTTGCCGGCCTGCTCAGCAATATCGGCTTCAAGGAGGAACAGCGGGAGTACCTCGGAACCCGCGGGAGTCGTTTCTACATCCACCCCGGTTCGGGCCTTTTCGAGAAGTCCCCTAGGTGGGTGGTGGCGGCGGAGCGTGTGGAGACCACCCGCGCCTACGCACGCACCGTGGCGCGTATCCAGCCCGGCTGGATCGAGGACGTCGGCAGGCACCTGGCGCAGCGGAGCTACTCGGAGCCCCACTGGCAGGCGGCGTCCGGCCAGGTGGCCGCCTACGAGAGGGTGACCCTGTACGGGGTGACCATCATCCCCAAGCGGCGGGTCAACTACGGGCCGATCAATCCGGCAGAGGCCCGGGAGATCTTCATCCGCTTTGCCCTTGCGGAGGGGGATTTTCAGACCCGTGCCCCCTTCTGGCGCCACAACCGGGAGCTGATCGAGTACGTCCAGCACCTGGAGGCGAAGTCCCGGCGGCGGGACATCCTGGTGGACGAGGAGGCCATCTACGCCTTCTATGCCGAGCGCGTGCCGGAGGGGATCTACTCGACGCCCCTGTTCGAGCGGTGGCTACGGCGCGCGACCCGCAGCCAGCCAAAGCTCCTGCACATGCGTATGAGCGACCTCATGCGGCGGGAGGCGGCCGAGGTGACCCAGCAGGCTTTTCCGGATCGCCTGCGCGTAGGGGCGACGGAGCTCCCCCTCAAATATCACTTCGATCCCGGTCACACCGCCGACGGGGTAACCCTGGTGGTGCCGCTCCCGCTGATCAACCAGGTGTCGCAGGAGCGCACCGAATGGATGGTGCCGGGGCTCCTGGAAGAACGCATCGAGGCCTTACTGCGGGGCCTTCCCAAGCAGATCCGCAAGGGCTTCGTGCCCATCCCGGACACGGTCTCCCGCGTTGCCCGGCGCGTCGTGCCCTCGGACCGGCCCCTGGTCCAGGCGGTGGCGGAGGCGCTGAAGGAGATGACGGGCCTTCACGTACCGGAGGATGCCTGGGATCCGGCTGCAGTTCCTGCGCACCTGAATATGAAGTTTCGTCTGGTGGACGGGGATGGACGCAGGGTCGCAGTTGGCGACGACATCATTAGTCTAAAGCAACAGTACGGGAGCAAAGGGCAGGAGATCTTCACCCATATCCCCGCGAGCGACCTGGAGCGGGAAGGCATCACCCGTTGGGATTTCGATCAGCTGCCGGAGAGCGTGGACTTGACCCGGGGTGGTATTCGTCTGCGGGGCTATCCGGCGCTGGTGGACCGAGGCGACAGCGTTGCGATCCGGGTGCTCGACTCCGAGGAGAATGCCGCGTTCGCCATGCGCCAAGGGCTCCGGCGTCTCATCATGCTGCATTCGCAGTCGGACATGCGCCATTTGCGCAAGAGCCTGCCGGGCCTCGACCGGATGCGGCTGCAGTATGCGAAGGCGCCCGAGCCGAAGCCGACCGGCGGGGGCAAGTTGCTCGACCTGGCGGACGAGCTGATTGCCCTCATCCTGGACCTGACCTTTGTGGAAGGTCGCCCCCCCCTTCGCGGGCGCCAGGGATTCGAGCAGCGCCTCGCGGAGAACAAGCCACGGCTGATGACGGTCGCAGGGGAGGTCTGTGCCCTGGCGGGCCGCATACTGGAGCATTATCACGTCATCCGCCAGCGGCTGGCGGGCATCACCCAGGCGAACTGGATGCCCTCGGTGAGAGATATGCAGGGGCAGCTCGACAGCCTGGTTTTTCGCGGCTTCCTCCAGCAAATCCCTTACCGGCACCTCAAGGAGTATCCGCGCTATCTCAGGGCAGCCGAAATGCGGGCCGACAAGCTCTTCCATGCGGCCGGCCGCGATCAGGAGCGGATGCGGGAGATGGCCCCCCTGTATCGCAAGTGGAAGGAGCGGACGGAGAGCGCGCGAGCGACGGGGCGGGAGGATCCGCGGCTGGAGGAGATCCGTTGGCTGCTGGAGGAGCTTCGGGTTTCCTTCTTCGCCCAGCAGCTCGGGACCGCGGTCCCGATTTCGGTCAAGCGGATAGAGGCCCGGTGGAAGGAGTTGGGGCTGTAGGCGACTACCGGCTTCTTGCCGCTGGCGTTTAGCTTGCTCGCCTGGCAGGCGTTGTTGGACGCGCCTATGCCGCTGAGCCCTCAAATGGGATCGCCAGGGCCTGTCGGCATCTATGGCCGGCCTGCACCGCAGAGGCTGTCGTCTCTTGCGATAGCCTCTTCAGCGGCGGGACAAGAGGATGAGCCGGTTTCCTCGTTGGACCTGAAGGCTGTAGAGTCCCCCGGCGTCGCGCAGGACGGCCTTCAGGTCGCGCAGATTACGCACCCGGCTCCCATTGGCATACAGGAGCATGTCTCCCTCCCGAAGCCCTGATTGCCAGGCCACACTGTGCTCCTTGACCGGCCCCACGGCCACTGCCATCAGGCGCCCATCGGTTGACTCCTTAACCAGGTCGCCGAGCATGGCCCCCCGGAAATCCTGGTCAACCTGCTCGCCGGCGACGAAGTCCTTGTAGGGATCGGCGATCTTGCCGTGCAGGGCCAGGGTGCGGCCGGAGCGGATAACTTCCATGTCAACCGGTGTGCCTATGCTCATCAGACCGATGCGGTTGCGCAGGGCGGCCGCCCCCTTGATCGGCTCTCCGTTGACCTCCGTGATCAGGTCCCCGGGGCGCAGCCCCGCGTCCGCGGCCGCAGAGTGAGGCTCGATGTAGGAGACCACCGCCCCCTCGTGCCCTGACACGCCCAGCGCGGCGGCCAGATCGGGCGTGAGATCCTGCGCCCCCACGCCGAACAGACCCCGCCGTACCCCGCCGTGGGCGATGATCTGGTCCATCACGGCCCGAACCATGTTGGCCGGAATGGCGAAGCCGATGCCGATGTTCCCGCCGCCGGGGGCCAGGATGGCGGTGTTCATCCCCACCATCTCTCCCCGGAGGTTGACCAGAGGCCCGCCGGAGTTACCGGGATTGATGGATGCGTCGGTCTGAATGAAGTTTTCGTACCCCTCGATCCCGAGACCGGTACGCCCCAGGGCGCTGACGATGCCCGAGGTGACCGTCTGGCTCAGGCCGAAGGGGCTACCGATTGCCAGGACGAAGTCACCCACACGCAGCTTGTCCGAGTCCGTAAGCTTCAGGGCAGTCAGCCCTTTCGACTTTATCCGGAGAAGGGCAATGTCCGTCTCCGGGTCGGAGCCGATCAGGTGGGCCTTGAGCTCGCGGCCGTCATGGAGCTTGACGGTGATCTGAGATGCCTTTTCGACCACATGATAGTTGGTGAGCACGAGTCCCTTGTCGGCGTTCACGACAACGCCCGAGCCGAGGCTCTGGCGGTCCTCCTCCCTGGGTCGACCCGGCGCCTGGAAGAACCAGCGGAAGAAGGGGTCGCTCAGTAGAGGATGGTCCTGAACCTCGATCCGGGTGACCGTGGAGATATTGACGACCGCCGGGATGACACGCTGCAGCATCGGCGCCAGCGTGGGCAGCGGCTGGCCGTCTGCGGCCGGCGGCAGGGCCGCTGTCGCGGGAGCCTGGGAGCCCATGGACAGCAGGAGCAGGGCAGCTGCCGCGGGGAGAAGATGGACTCGCTTCATGATGCGGTGCTTGGTCTTGTGGAATTCTGGGGAGCGGAAACCGTGCCGCTGGGGCATCCGGTGGAACCTGCCGGATGACACCCGGCGCACCAGCTTCTCGCGCGCTCGGCTCGAAGATCGGCCGTGCATGACTGCCGGGCCACGGGCACGCGAAAAGGCCGGGCACCGGCCCGGCCTTTCTCCGCGATTTCAAACTCGCCGTCAGGCGGCCTTCTCAACCTTCGTGTCGTCGGTCTTCCCTTCGATGTAGCGGCCTCCGTCGGTGCGGATCTCGATGTGGCGCGGCTTCATCGCCTCGGGGATCTCCCGGACCAGCTCGATGTGCAGCAGCCCATCCTGCAGCCGGGCATCCACGACCTTCACATAGTCGGCCAGCTGAAACTGCCGCTCGAAGCTTCGGGTGGCGATGCCGCGATACAGAAACCGCCGCTCGGCCTCCTTTTCGTCCTCCTTACGGGAGGCGGACACCGTGAGCAGGCTCTCTTTCACCTGCAGGGTCAGATCTCCGGGAGCGAATCCCGCTACCGCCATGGTGATCCGGTACTTGTCTTGCCCCGTAACTTCAACGTTGTAGGGCGGATAGCCGCCGGGCTCGGACCGATAGGCGGATTCGAGCGCAGAGGCGAGGCGGTCGAAACCGATCGCGGAACGGAATAGGGGGGTGAAGTCAATGGTCGTCATTTGCATATCCTCATCGTTGAGCAATATGATTCGTGGCGTTCGCATGCGAACCGCCGGCCTGCAGGCCTCATCGAGCGCCTGCATGATGTTAGATGCGGACACCATGGAAAAGTTCAAGGCCCGTCCGTGGCACGCGCCGTCTGTTCCGGAGGGCGCCGTTGGCCGTCGAGCCGGGGGCGAAAGGCTTCTGTTCGGCAGCCGGGGAAGCACCGACGCACTTGGAAGTTGGTCGCGCGCAGGGCATGAAATCAATCCGCAGCAAGGCCCGCGGCGTGAGAAAGGACGACGGATCGGCGCCTCCCTGGAACTACCCCCGGGACCGGCCGGAGCTCAGCGGCAAACCTCGCGCCCTAATGCTGCGCTGCGCGCAGATACTCTCGTGCCGCGTCGAGCAGGCGGGTGCGGCCGAACAGTATCCGCCAGCGGCTGCCGCCGACCTGGCGCCAAAGCCAGGCCGCGCGAATCCCTGCCAGGAGCAGGGCGCGGATCCGGTGCTGATTCTGGTTATCCTTTAAATACTCAGGCTCCCCGCTGACCATGATGCGCGGCTGCAGGTGGCTGACTGTGCGGGCATAGACGTCGGCCAATCGCTTTATCAGCTCTGGATCCATCAGGGGCGTGCCGGCCAGCAACGGGCGGATCTCCTCGATGCCTTCGGCGATCATCTCGACCATCGCCTTCCGCAACTCCAGGACCCGCTCCAGCTTCAGCAGGGAGACCACGTAGCGCGTGAGCTCCAGCTCCCGATCGGGTCCGCCGCTAAGCTGACCGGTGAGCTCACGCACACCGGCGGCAACTGCTCCAGGCGCCCCGAAGACGTCCGGAACGCTCGCGGCGTCCTTCTGGAACAGGCTGTAGATGCAGGGTGTCATCTCGCCCTCGTCGACATTGCCCTGGCGCGCCGCCTGCCGCACGCAGCGGGCCGCCTGGTAGATTCCTCCCAAGGCAATGAGCCGGTCGCGGTCCGTATAGGCCATGGCACAAGCTTCCTCGTCCGATCGTTCAGTTCCATGCCCGGTCGATGACGCCCCCGCCGAGACAGCGGTCGGCCACGTAGAGCACGACGGCCTGGCCCGGTGTAACGGCGCGCTGGGGGCGATCGAACCGGATCCGAGCAGACGGTCCATCGAGCCCTGTGACCTCGCACCGCTCCAAGGGTGCCCGATGGCGCAGGCGGGCGCGGCAGAACAAGGGCGGTGCCCCCGGCGGTGAGCCCGCGATCCAGTGCAGCTGGCTCGCGTCCAAGAACCGGGTCATCAGCAAGGGGTGGTCGTGTCCCTGAACGACGATCAGGGCGTTACGCTCCAGGTCCTTCCTGGCGACGAACCAGGGCTCCTCGGAGCCCCCTGTGATGCCTCCGACGCCGAGTCCCTGGCGCTGCCCGATCGTGTAGTAGGGCAATCCCTCATGCTCCCCGAGCAACCGCCCATCCGGCGTCTCGATCGGGCCGGGATCCCGGGGTACATAGCGGGCGAGAAACTCCCGGAAGCGGCGTTCCCCGATAAAGCAGATGCCCGTGCTGTCCTTCTTGGCGGCAGTGGGCAGTCCCGCCCGCCGTGCCGTCTCCCGGACATCCGTTTTGCGCAGGGCGCCCAGCGGAAACAGACTCCGCTCCAGCTGCTCCTGGTCGAGCCGATAGAGAAAATAGGTTTGATCCTTGGCTGGGTCGGTACCCAGCCGGAGCTGCCAACCCCCACGTTCGGCAACGATGCGCGCGTAGTGACCGGTCGCGATTCGTCCCGCCCCCAGGGTCAAAGCGTAGTCGAGGAAGGCCCGGAACTTGATCTCCTTGTTACACGATACATCGGGGTTCGGCGTGCGGCCCGCGCGATATTCGGCGAGAAACTCGGCAAACACCCGATCCCAGTACTCGGTGGCGAAGTTGACTGAATGGAGCACGATACCGAGCCGCTCCGCGACGGTCTGAGCGTCCGCGAGATCCGCGGCGGCCGCACAGTACCCCGGATCGTCGTCCTCCTCCCAGTTCTTCATAAACAGGCCGCGCACGTTGCAGCCCGCCTCCAGTAGCAAGAGGGCGGCAACCGAGGAGTCCACCCCGCCGGAGAGGCCGACCATGACCGCCTCTTTCCCGCCGTGGCTAAGCGGTGTGCCCATGTTCGCGGGACGAAGGCCGATCGGTCATCGCCGATCGCCGTTTTCGGCGGCTGCAAGCCGTTGAGAACCCGGGGGCCGGGACATCGCAACTTTTCGGCCCCGCGTCGCAAAAGCACATGCAGGGGCATTTGCGACACCCTCTTCCAAAGAGGGGAGGCGGGGTGGAGCAAGCCCAGTCCCTGCTCGGAGGCCGGTCCGGAACCGATGCCCAAGCGGCGAGCGGGATGCTATCCTCGGCACTTTGCCGCACCCGCGAAGAATCAAGATGGTATACGAGAAGATCCAAGTCCCCGCCGACGGCGAGAAGATCGGCGTTGCCGCCGATTCGACCCTCCAGGTTCCTGACCGCCCGATCATCCCATACATCGAGGGCGACGGCATTGGCGTCGACATTACCCCCGCCATGCGACGGGTCGTCGATGCGGCCGTGGCAAAGGCCTACGGGGGTCGGCGACAGGTACGCTGGATGGAGATTTACGCCGGCGAGAAGTCGACACATGTGTACGGCGAAGATGTGTGGCTCCCGGAAGAGACCCTCGATGCAGTGCGCGATTTCTCGGTGTCGATCAAGGGGCCGCTGACGACGCCCGTGGGCGGGGGTATCCGCTCCCTCAACGTGAGCCTGCGCCAGCAGCTCGATCTATACGTGTGCCTGCGTCCCGTCCGTTACTTTCGAGGCACACCGAGTCCCCTCAAGGAGCCCGAGCACACCAACATGGTCATCTTCCGGGAGAACTCGGAAGACATTTATGCCGGCATCGAGTGGGCAGCGGGCTCGCCGGAGGTCCGAAAGGTCATCGATTTCCTGCAGACGGAGATGCAGGTTACCAAGATCCGGTTCCCGGAGACTTCGGGGATCGGGATCAAGCCCGTTTCTTCTGAAGGCACGAAACGGTTGGTCCGCAAGGCCATCCGGTACGCGATGGACAATCAGCGCGGAAGCGTCACCCTGGTGCACAAGGGTAACATCATGAAGTTCACCGAGGGGGCCTTCAAGGCTTGGGGCTACGAGCTCGCCAAGGAAGAGTTCGGGGCTACCGAGATCGGCGGCGGTCCCTGGTGCCGCATCACCAATCAGAAGACGGGCGGGGAGATCGTCATAAAGGACGTGATCGCCGACGCATTCCTGCAGCAGATCCTGTTGCGCCCGAAGGAGTACGACGTGATCGCCACCCTGAACCTCAACGGTGATTATATCTCGGATGCCTTGGCCGCTCAGGTGGGGGGTATCGGCATGGCCCCAGGGGCGAACCTCTCGGATTCCGTGGCCATGTTCGAGGCGACCCACGGCACGGCGCCCAAGTACGCGGGAAAGGACATGGTGAACCCCAGCTCGCTGATGCTGTCTGCGGAGATGATGCTCCGGCATCTGGGCTGGACCGAGGCGGCCGACTGCATCATCACGGGCATGGAAGGGGCGATCGCAGCCAAGACGGTGACCTACGACCTGGAGCGGCTCATGCCGGGTGCAACAAAGCTCAGCTGCTCCGGATTCGCGGAGGCAATCGTCGCCAATATGTAGAGGACCCGGGTCCAGGTGGGATCGCGCCGCCCGGACCAGGGGTCCCGAAGCCGAGTGGAGGTGGTGGGCCTAAGCCCCCATTTCCGGGGACCTCAGGCTACGCGCAGCACGCGGGCTGCATGCAATCCCTTGGGTCCTTCGCTGAGCTCGAACTGCACCTTCTGTCCCTCTTTCAGGGTCTTATAGCCGTCCATGTCGATAGCCGAGAAGTGGACGAACACGTCCTCATCTCGCCCGTCAGGCTTCACAAAGCCGTAACCCTTGGCATTGTTGAACCACTTCACAATACCCGTCATCATCGTACGCACTCCTCCGGCGGTTTGCAGGGGGGGATTCCTCTTGGTCGGCAATGGTTCCTGGCGATCACTGTGAAATCCCGCCACCGGAATCGACAGCGGAGTCCTTGCAAAGGCCGCCAGGTTCGTTATGCGGCGAGGTGCCTTGAATACGGCAGGCCGCGCCTTATGTGGCTAGTATAGTGACCTGATTTCATTGGTCAAACCCTGGAGAAGGTCCGCCGCAGGCGGGGAACGGTCGGGGCGGGCAGCTTGACGGCATGCACGAGGCCGATTCCATCGGCTCTCGGCCACGACGAACCAGACGGTGCCACCTCCCTTGGCCCAGGGTTCTGGGTGGCACAGCAACCGGGCGGTTTTTGTCTAGACTCGAAGAATTATGAGCGAGCAGACTCCCCAGGAAGAGCGTGAATCGGGGCTGTCAGTGCAGGAGGCGAAGCCGGAGGTCAGGCGCCCCCCCCTGTACAAAGTCCTCCTGATCAACGACGACTTCACCCCCATGGAGTTTGTTGTGCAGGTGCTGGAGACCTTCTTCCGGATGAGTCGGGAAAAGGCGACACAGATCATGCTGCACGTGCACACCCGCGGGGTCGGGGTTTGCGGCGTTTTCACCCGCGACATCGCCGAGACCAAGGTGTCCCAGGTCAACGACTACTCCCGCAGCCACCAGCACCCGCTGCTGTGCACCATGGAGGAGGCGTGAGAGCACCGTTCGATTGGGGTGGACCGAGGAAGAGGAAGGCGCGGAGTTGGTGTGCATCTGCTGGGGGGCAGGAAGCTCCCCCTTGGCGGCACCTGCGGGTGCTGTGGATCAGCGCATCCGAAAAGGGCGCCTTGCCAGGATGCCGTGCGCTGAAGAGATTCGGGACGGATCCTTTCGGCGCATCCTGACGACGCAGTAGGGTTCTCTCGGTAGGGTTCTCTAAGGTTCTCGTCCCTTCTGGATCGATCAAGCCATGTTAAGCAAAGAGCTCGAATTCACGCTGAACCATGCCTTTAAGCAGGCTCGCGAAAGGCACCACGAATACATGACCGTGGAGCATTTGCTGCTATCCCTGCTGGACAACCCGACAGCGGCCCGGGTGCTGCGAGCTTGCGGCGCGAACTCCGAGCGGCTACGGAAAGAGATCGCCGCCTTCATCGAGGAGACGACCCCTCTGATCCCAAGCAACGACGAGCGGGAGACTCAGCCGACCCTGGGCTTCCAGCGGGTGCTGCAACGGGCGGTCTTCCACGTCCAGTCGGCGGGAAAGAAGGAAGTCACCGGAGCCAATGTGCTCGTAGCCTTGTTCAGTGAGCAGGACTCCCAGGCCGTGTATCTTCTGAATCAGCAGAACATCACCCGTCTGGACGTCGTCAACTACATCTCCCACGGGATCTCCAAGGTGCCGGGGGAAAGTCAGGGCGAAGAAGGTCAGGGCGAGGGCGAGGAGACGCGCGGAGAGGACAAGGAGACCGCGAGTCCCCTCGAGAGCTTCGCGAGCAATCTCAACGAGCTTGCCCGGCAGGGGCGCATCGATCCCCTGATCGGACGTCAGCTCGAGGTGGAGCGGACGATCCAGATCCTGTGTCGCCGGCGGAAGAACAACCCCTTGCTGGTCGGGGAGGCCGGCGTCGGCAAGACCGCCATTGCGGAGGGCCTGGCCAAGAAAATCGTCGACAAGGAGGTTCCGGATGTCCTTAAGGATGCGGTGATCTACGCGTTGGATCTCGGCGGTCTGGTGGCGGGCACCAAGTACCGGGGCGACTTCGAGAAGCGGCTGAAGTCTGTTTTGGCCCAGCTGCGCCGCCAACCCCATGCCGTGCTCTTCATCGACGAGATCCACACAGTAATCGGGGCCGGGTCGGCCTCAGGCGGGGTCATGGATGCCTCCAACCTCATCAAGCCGGTGCTCGCCTCGGGGGAGCTGCGCTGTGTCGGCTCCACCACCTACCAGGAGTTCCGGGGCATCTTCGAGAAGGATCGGGCGCTGGCGCGCCGTTTTCAGAAGATCGACATCAACGAGCCGAGCGTGGACGAGACGGTGGAGATCCTGAAGGGGCTGAAGACCCGTTTCGAGGAGCATCATCAGGTGACCTATACCCTCCCGGCCCTGCGGGCGGCCGCCGAGCTCTCGGCCAAATACATCAACGACCGGCACTTGCCCGACAAGGCCATCGACGTTATCGACGAGGCGGGCGCCAACGTGCAGCTGCGCCCCGTCGGCAAGCGCAAGAAACGGATCGACGTGGTGGACGTGGAGGCAATTGTCGCCAAGATCGCGCGAATTCCGCCGAAGAAGGTCTCCGTATCGGACACAGAGGCCCTGCGCAACCTCGACCGGGACCTCAAGATGGTGGTCTTCGGCCAAGACGCGGCCATCGACGCCCTGACCTCTGCGATCCGCATGAACCGCTCAGGCCTAGGTCCGGATGAGAGGCCCATCGGCTCCTTCCTGTTTACGGGGCCTACCGGCGTTGGCAAGACCGAGGTGACGCGGCAGCTGGCCCGCGTTCTCAGCATGGACCTGATCCGGTTCGACATGTCGGAGTACATGGAGCGGCACACGGTGTCTCGCCTGATTGGCGCACCCCCGGGCTACGTCGGCTTTGACCAGGGCGGACTCCTGACCGAGGAGATCAACAAGCATCCCCACGCCGTGCTCCTACTCGACGAGATCGAAAAGGCCCATCCAGACGTGTTCAACCTGCTCCTCCAGGTTATGGATCACGGGACCCTGACGGACAATAACGGGCGCAAGGCGGATTTCCGCAACGTGGTGGTGGTGATGACGACGAACGCGGGCGCAACCGAGACGAGCCGGCGCTCGATCGGCTTCACGGAGCAGGATCACTCGTCAGACGGCCTGGAGGTGCTGAAGCGCTATTTCACACCGGAGTTCCGAAACCGGCTTGACGCGGTTGTGCAGTTCGGCCCCCTGTCGCCGGCGACCATCGCCAGCGTGGTGGACAAGTTCATCTTCGAGCTTGAGCAGCAGCTGGCGGACAAGAAGGTGGCGGTCCGGGTGGATACGGCCGCCCGGACCTGGCTGGCGGAGAAGGGCTACGACGCGCAGATGGGGGCCCGGCCTATGGCGCGGGTCATCCAGAATCAGATCAAGAAGCCACTGGCGAACGAGATTCTGTTTGGCTCCCTGGTCAACGGCGGCTCACTGGACGTGTCTGTCAAGGATGGCGAGTTGTTCCTGGAGTACGGGGACCGGCAGCTGCACTGACGCCTGCTGGTTCCCGGCCCCCTTCGGGACGGGGCGGCTTGTGGGGGGACCTAGCCTCCGCCCCTCAACGGGCACGGTACGTGATGCGGCCTTTCGTCAGATCGTAGGGGGTGAGCTCGACGGTGACCTTGTCGCCGGTGAGGATACGTATGTAGTGCTTGCGCATTTTGCCCGAGATATGCGCGGTCACCACGTGGCCGTTCTCGAGCTCGACACGGAACATGGTGTTCGGCAGGGTCTCGACCACCGTGCCTTCCATCTGGATTACGTCTTCTTTTGCCATGGGTTCGCGTTCTAGTCCGCCAATACGGTTCCTTCCGAAAAACCGGCACAGTATAACATAGCGGAGCACAGCGGCCGCGGCAGGCGATCGGGGATAGAGGGCCACATGAATCGCTGCGAATGCCGGGAGCGGCGCGCCTTCCCGGTGGTTCGAGAGGTGCTCGTCATCATCCCGGGCAGCCCTCGAACGAGTCAGAACGCTTTGTTTTTTCGCCCTTGGAGGCTCGGCAGCTCAACCTGCCGCATCCGGGATCAGGCATCCTTGTCTGGGGCCCGCTCCCCAGGCCACGGGATAGGCTCCCCCCGACCCAGGTGCCGCCAGGCTGCCCCGTTCCACGCCTCGGTTGGGCGGTACCGGTCCTTGTAGGTCATCTTGCGACAGTCCTCGATCCAATAGCCCAGGTAGAGATGCTCCAGGCCGAGCCGGCGTGCCTCCTGAATCTGGGAGAGGATGGCGCAGGTGCCTGGGGCACGATCGGAGAGGTCGGGATCGAAGAAGGTGTACACGGCAGAGAGGGCGCCGGGCAGGAGGTCGGTCACCGCCACGGCCATGAGTCTGCCCCC
>Ga0307440_1000742_pt1 | contig 16110 bp, 30 predicted proteins | sample SalMarWE160410MG_FD_202150 | JGI IMG/M metagenome (GOLD analysis project Ga0307440, IMG submission 202150) | Salt marsh sediment microbial communities from the Plum Island Ecosystem LTER, Massachusetts, United States - WE1604-10 | ecosystem: Environmental > Aquatic > Marine > Intertidal zone >... | reverse complement strand
CGCACGGCAAGGTCGCGCTGATCAACAAGGGCGGGCTCAGCGATTCGAACACCTATTACTCGCAGGGCGGCATCGCCGCCGTCGTCGACAAGGAGGATTCCGTCGAGTCCCACGTGGCCGACACCCTTGCCGCCGGTGCCGGGCTGTGCCACGAGGATGTGGTGCGCGAGGTGGCTGCCATGGGGCGCGCCATCATCGATGAACTGGTGGCCTTCGGCACCCCGTTCGATACCAGGGTGGACACCAACGCCGCCGCCCTCGACCTGACCCGCGAAGGGGCCCACAGCCACCGGCGCATCGCCCATGTCCAGGACGCCACGGGCAAGGCCATCGGCGAGGCCCTGCTGCGGCACGTCGATGCCCATCCGAACGTGCGGCATCTGCAGAACCATGTGGCGGTCGACCTGATCACCTCGGCCCGGCTCGGCGGCAGCCCGCAAGCCAACACCTGCATCGGCGCCTACATCCTGGCCCCGGACGGCCAGGTCCGGACCTTCACCGCCTCGCACACCATCCTGGCCACCGGCGGCGTCGGCAAGGTGTACAAGGTCACCACCAATCCCCATGCGGCCACCGGCGACGGCATCGCCATGGCCTGGCGGGCCGGCTGCGAGGTCATGAACATGGAGTTCATGCAGTTCCATCCGACCTGCCTGTACAACCCGCAGGGGTCGACGATGATGCTGACCGAGGCCCTGCGCGGCGAGGGCGCCCTGCTCGTGGACAAGAAGGGCCGCCGCTTCTGCTTCGATTACCACGAGGCGGGCGAACTGGCCCCGCGCGACGTCGTGGCCCGTGCCATCGACCATGAGATGAAGAAGTCGGGATCGGACTGCATGTACCTGGATGCCCGCGGCATCGGCGAGGACAAGATCCGCCACCAGTTCGTCAACACCAACCAGCGGCTGCTGGCGGCAGGCATCGACATGGGCCGCGACCTGATCCCGGTGGTGCCGGCCGCCCACTACATGTGCGGCGGCATCCGCACGGGTCTGGACGGCACCACCGGCATCGGCCACCTGTACGTGATCGGGGAATCGGCGTGCACCGGCCTGCACGGCGCCAACCGCCTGGCCAGCAACTCCCTGCTGGAATGCCTGGCCATGGCCGAGCAATGCGCCGCGCACATCCTCGAAAGCGGCAGCCTGCCGGCCCGCGACCGGGTACCGCTGTGGGACACCAGCGGCATCCGCCCGGAATTCGAACGCGTACCGATCAAGCACAACTGGGACGAAATCCGCGCCACGATGTCCAACTACGTCGGCATCGTGCGTTCCAACGAACGCCTGCGCCGGGCCCGGCGGCGCCTGCACCTGATCCAGGAAGAGATCATGGCCTATTACTGGCAGCACCCGGTCAGCCAGGAGTTGCTGGAGCTGCGCAACCTGTCGATCGTGGCCGAGCTGATCGTGCGCTGTGCCCAGCAGCGCCGCGAATCGCGCGGCCTGCATTATTCCACGGACTATCCCGAGACCCTGCCGGTGGCCATCGACACCATCCTGGCGCCGGGGACCGGCAACCATTGAACGACCCAGTCTGCTGCCTGGTGCGCATCTCCGGCCGGGTGCAGCAGGTCGGCTTCCGCATGTGGACCTTGCGCGAGGCCAGGCGCCTGCGCATCCAGGGCTGGGTGCGCAACATGCCGGACGGGCGCGTCGAGGCCTGCCTGGCCGCCACGCCCGGGCAGCTGGCTGAGATGCTGGAGGCGTTGCGCCAGGGCCCGCCACTGGCCCGGGTCACGGCGGTCGAGCGCCTGGACATCGACCCGCCGGAACCGCTTGAGGACTTTACGATCATGGAATAAAAAAAACGGGCCGCGAAGGGCCCGTTTTCGATGCATCGGATGGGGACGCTTACTCGGCGTCGGCTCCGCCCACCAGCTCCACGACCGCCATCGGCGCCGCATCGCCGGCACGGAAGCCGGTCTTGATCATGCGGGTGTAGCCGCCGGCACGATCCGCGAAGGTCGGGGCCACGTCGTTGAACAGGCGGTCGACGATCTGGCGCTGGCGCAGCGCGCCCAGGGCCTGACGGCGGGCATGCAGGTCGCCGCGCTTGCCCAGCGTGATCAGCTTCTCGACATAGGGACGGACGGCGCGGGCCTTGGCCTGCGTCGTCTCGATGCGGCCATGCGTCAGCAGCGCCGTGGCCAGGTTCGCCAGCAGGGCCCGGCGGTGCCCGAAATCAAGGCCCAGACGGCCGGAATGGTTACGATGTCTCATCGTGCGTTACCTCGTCAGAATTCTCAGGAATCCGCCAGCTCGGACATGTCCTGCGGCGGCCAGTTCTCCAGCTTCATGCCCAGGTGCAGGCCCATCTTCTCCAGCACTTCCTTGATCTCGTTCAGCGACTTGCGGCCGAAATTCGGCGTGCGCAGCATCTGCTGCTCGGTGCGCTGCACCAGATCGCCGATGCGGAAGATGTCGTCGCTCTTCAGGCAGTTCATCGAGCGCACCGACAGGTCGAGGTGGTCGATCGGCTGCGCCAGCAGCTCGTCCAGATCCGTGGACGCGGCCTCACCCGTCGCCTCCGATTCCAGGGCCGAGAAGTCGGCGAACACCACCAGCTGATCCTGCAGGATGCGGGCGGCCTCGCCGATCGCCTCTTCCGGGGTCAGCGAGCCGTTGGTCTCGATCTCCATGATCAGCTTGTCGTAGTTGGTCTTCTGGCTGACGCGCGCGTTCTCCACGCGGGTGGCCACCCGGCGCACCGGCGAGAAGGAGGCATCGACGAGCAGGAAGCCCACGGGCCGCTCCTGGTCCTGGCGCTCGTTGGCCGGCACATAGCCGCGGCCCTTCTCGACCGTGGCCTGGAACTTCAGGTGCCCGTCCTCGTTCAGGTGCGCCAGCACCAGATCGGTGTTCAGCACCTGCACCCCGGCGGGGCACTTGATGTCGCCGGCGGTCACTACGGCCGGACCCTTGACGTCCAGGCTGACCATCACCGGCTTGTCGCTGCCCATGCGGATGTCGATCTCCTTCAGGGTCAGGATGATGTCCAGCACGTCCTCGCGCACACCCTTGATGGTGTCGAACTCGTGCAGCACGCCATCGAAGGCCACCGAGGTGACGGCACAGCCCTTCAGCGAGGACAGCAGCATGCGACGCAGGCTGTTGCCGACGGTCGTGCCATAACCACGCTCGAGCGGCTCGAAGGTGATTTTCGCGGCCCGGCCCGGGACGGTCTCCTCGACGTGGATGGAACGTGGTTTGATCAAACTCATGGTGAATTCCTTCAGCTAATTACTTCGAGTAGAGCTCGACGATGAGCTGTTCCTTGATGGACTGATCAAGCTGATCGCGGGCGGGCAGTTCGCGGAACAGGCCCTCGCGCGTCGGCAGATCGACATCGATCCACTCGGCCGTGCCGCGTGAACCGGCGAATTCGGCGGCGGCATTGATGCGCAGATGCTCCTTCGCAACATCGACCAGGGACACACGGCCCCCGACCTTCACGCGATACGAAGGGATGGTGACGGTCTGGCCGTCCACCTTGATCTGCTTGTGGCGGATCAGCTGGCGGGACTCGGCACGGGAGGTCGCCAGGCCCATGCGGTAGACCACATTGTCCAGGCGCGACTCCAAGAGGTGCAGCAGGTTCAGGCCGGTCACGCCCGGGGTGCGGGAAGCCACTTCATAGTACTCGCGGAACTGCTTTTCCTGCAGGCCGTAGATACGCTTGACCTTCTGCTTTTCGCGCAGCTGCAGGCCGTAGTCCGAGATCTTGGACCGGCGCGACTGCCCGTGCATGCCCGGCGCATACGGACGGCGCTCGATGGCGCACTTGTCGGAATAACATTTGCTGCCCTTCAGGAACAGCTTCTGGCCTTCGCGGCGGCAAAGGCGACACTTCGCATCAAGATAACGTGCCATGGATCGGAACTCCTAAACGCGGCGCCGCTTTGGCGGGCGGCAACCATTGTGCGGGATCGGGGTGACATCGCGGATCGACAGCACGTTCAGGCCGATGGCCGCGATGGCGCGCAGCGCCGACTCGCGTCCGGCACCCGGGCCACGCACGAGCACGCTGACGTTCTTGACGCCGTGCTCCATGGCCTTGCGCGAGGCCTCCTCGGCCGCGACCTGGGCGGCGAAGGGCGTGCTCTTGCGCGAACCGCGGAAGCCGGAACCGCCGCTGGTGGCCCAGCTGATGGCGTTGCCGTTCTCGTCCGTGAACGTGATCACCGTGTTGTTGAATGTGGCCTTGATATGGGCCACGGCATTCGCAATGTTCTTGCGGGCCTTCTTCTTGCCAGCCGCGGCGGACTTGGGAGCTGCCATGCGTTTACCTCAATCCTTTATTTCTTCTTGCCGGCGACCGTGCGGCGGGGGCCTTTGCGGGTGCGGGCATTGGTCTTCGTCTGCTGGCCGCGCACCGGCAGGCCGGCACGATGGCGCAGGCCGCGGTAGCAACCGAGATCGGTCAGGCGCTTGATGTCCATGGACACCATGCGGCGCAGGTCACCTTCCACCTTGTACTCGGCATCGATGACGCCGCGGATCTTGGCCACGTCGTCGTCCGTCAGGTCCTTGACGCGCGTATCCGGGCTGATGCCGGCCTTCGTCAGGATCTGCTGCGAGCTGCTCAGACCGATGCCATAGATATAGGTCAGCGCCACTTCGATGCGCTTCTGAACAGGAATGTTTACGCCGGCTATACGAGCCACTTATGCCTCCTTGGTACCTGGGGAAAGGCGCGGCAGAATAGCGATGAAACGCCTCTGACGCAACTCATCCTTAGCCCTGACGCTGCTTGTGACGGGCGTTCTGGCAAATGATGCGCACGACGCCCTTGCGCCGGATCACGCGGCACTTGTTACACATTTTCTTTACAGATGCACGGACCTTCACGCCCACACCTCCAATCTGATCTTCGTCCGGCGCCCGAGGGCCCCGTTCCTATTTCCCGCGGTAGCTGATGCGCCCACGCGACAAGTCGTAGGGCGAGATCTCCACCGTCACCGTATCGCCCGGCAGGATGCGGATGTAGAACTTGCGCATCTTGCCCGAGATCGTGCACAGCACCTCGTGCCCGTTCTGCAGTTTCACCTTGAACATGGCGTTGGGGAGTTTCTCGATCACTTCCCCGGACATCTCGATAATATCTTCTTTCGCCATCGTTCAGTGTTCCACCGCCTCTTTCAGGTCCGCATACACGGCCTGCATCTCTCCCGCGGCATCCACCTGACGGAACCCGGGAGCATCGCGATAGTACGCCAGCAACGGCTCCGTCTGGGCCCGGTACACCTTCAGGCGTTCGGCGATCACGTCCTCGCGATCGTCGTCGCGCTGATACAGCTCGCCGCCGCAGCGATCGCACCGGCCTGCCACGCGGGGGGGCGAATACTGCCGATGAAAACTGAAACCGCAAGCCCTGCAAATCAGACGCCCGGATAGGCGCTCGATCAGGGCATCCTCGGGCGCATGCATGAACACCACGCGGTCCAGCTTCATGCCGTGGCGATCCAGCATCGCCTCCAGCGCCTTGGCCTGCGCCACGTTGCGCGGGAAGCCGTCGAGCAGGAAGCCCGACTCGCCGTTGCCGGTGATCCGCTCTTCGATCATGCCGACCACGATGTCGTCCGGAACCAGCTTGCCGCCATCCATAAAGGATTTGGCCTGCTTGCCGTATTCGGTACCGTCGCGCACCGCCGCGCGCAGGATGTCGCCGGTGGCCAGATGCGCCAGCCCCTCTTCCTGCGCCAGGCGCATGCCCTGGGTTCCCTTGCCGACACCCGGAGGGCCAAACAGCACCAGATTCATCAGCGGCCTGTTTTCAGCCTGGCCTGCTTCATCAGGCCCTCATACTGGTGCGACAGCAGATGCGCCTGAACCTGGGACATGGTGTCCATGGTCACCACCACCACGATCAGCAGGCTGGTACCGCCGAAGTAGAAGGGCACGGACAGTTGATTGATCAGATACTGCGGCAGCAGGCAGACCAGCGTCACGTAGGCTGCGCCGACCACGGTGATGCGGGTCAGCACGGAATCGACATACTCCGAGGTCTTCTGCCCCGGACGGATGCCCGGGATATAGCCGCCGTGCTTCTTCAGGTTGTCGGCCGTGTCCTTCGGGTTGAACACGATGGCCGTATAGAAGAACGAGAAGAACACGATGCAGACGGTGAACAGCACCAGGTACAGCCAGTGCCCCGGCGACAGCACCGCCGACAGGTCGGACAGCCAGGAGAAACCGTGCACGCCCTTGGTGAACTGGGCGAAGGTGGCCGGCAGCAGGATCAGGCTCGAGGCGAAGATCGGCGGGATCACGCCGGCCGTGTTGACCTTCAGCGGCAGAAACGAGGCCTTGCCGCCATACATGCGGTTGCCCACCTGTCGTTTCGCGTACTGGATCGGGATACGGCGCTGCGCGCGCTCCACGAACACCACGAACGCGGTGACCACGATGACCATGATAAACAGGCCGATGACGGTGAACGGCGAGAACTCACCGGTACGTGCCAGCTCCAGCGTGCCGCCGATAGCGCGCGGCAGGCCGGCGACGATGCCGGCGAAGATGATCATCGAGATGCCGTTGCCGATGCCGCGCTCGGTGATCTGCTCGCCGACCCACATCAGAAACACCGTACCGGAGACCAGCGTGATCGCCGTAACGGCGCGGAAGGCCCAGCCCGGATCGATGACGACGGCATGGCCGTTGACCGAGAAGGTCTCCAGGCCGATGGACATGCCGACGGCCTGCACCAGGGCCAGCGCCACCGTGCCGTAGCGGGTGTACTGCGTGATCTTGCGCCGACCGGCTTCGCCTTCCTTCTTCAGCTGCTCGAGCTGCGGGGAGACGATGGTCATCAGCTGCAGGATAATGGCCGCCGAGATATACGGCATGATGCCGAGCGCGAAGATGGTCAGGCGCGACAGGGCGCCACCGGAGAACATGTCGAACAGGCCGAGCAGGCTGCCCTTGGCCTGGCTGAAGAACTGGGCCAGCACCTGGGCATCGATGCCCGGCACCGGGATGTGGGCGCCGATCCGGTACACGATCAGCATGCCGAGCGTGAACAGGATGCGGTTCTTCAGCTCCGGGATCTTGCCAATATTGCCAAGTCCCGCCAGCTGGCTGGCCTGGTCGGACATACTCAGGCGGCCTCAGCCAGCGTCAGGCTGCCGCCGGCAGCCTCGATCTTGGCCTTGGCCGAGGCGGAGGCAGCCGTGACATGCAGGGCCAGCTTCTTCTTCCCCAGCTCGCCACGGGCCAGCAGCTTGATCGGATCCACGGCATTGCGCACCAGGCCCGCCTCGTACAGGGCGGCGGCATCGATCGACGCGCCGTCCTCGAAGCGGTTCAGGTCGGCGAGGTTGATCACCTGATAGCCCTTGGCCATGGAGGTGAAGCCGCGCTTCGGCAGCCGGCGGGCCAGCGGCATCTGGCCACCCTCGAAACCGCGGCGGATCTTGCCGCCGGTACGGGAGGTCTGGCCCTTGTGGCCGCGGCCGCCCGTCTTGCCGTGGCCGGAACCGATGCCGCAGCCCAGACGCTTGCGTGCGTGGCGGGCGCCCTTGTTGGCGCGGATGTCGTTCAGCTTCATCGTTACTCTCCGCTCTCGATCCGCACCAGATGCGGGATCTTGTTGATCATGCCGCGCACGGACGGGGTGTCCTGCACCTCGACCACCTGGTGCATGCGGCGGATGCCCAGGCCGCGCAGCGTGGCGCGCTGGGTCTTGTCATAACCGATCGCGCTCTTGATCTGGCGCACACGGATGGTGTCTTTCTTGCTGGCCATGGGTGTTTCTCCTTGAACGCGTTCCGGAATCAGGCGGCCGAGGAGGCCTTGCCGCGGCGGGCCGCGATCTGCTCCGGATTCTCCAGTGACGTCAGGCCGTTGAGGGTGGCGCGCACCAGATTCAGCGGATTACGCGAGCCCAGGCTCTTGGTCAGCACGTCGCGAATGCCCGCGGCCTCCAGCACGGCACGCACGGCGGAGCCGGCGATGACGCCGGTACCTTCGGTGGCCGGGCGCAGCAGCACGCGGGTCGAGTCCTGGCGACCCTCGACCTGGAAATGAATGGTCGAGTTGCGGCGGGGGACGGCCACCATCGACTTGCGGGCGATCTCGGTGGCCTTGCGGATGGCCTCCGGAACCTCTCTTGCCTTGGCGTGACCGAAACCGACATGGCCGTTGCCATCGCCGACCACCATCAGGGCCGAAAAACCGAAGCGGCGGCCACCGGCGACCACCTTGGCGATACGGTTGATGTGGACAAGCTTCTCGGTCAGCTCCATTTCTTGCGCGTTGATCATCCCTTACTCCTAGAAATTCAGTCCGCTGGCACGGGCGCCATCGGCCAGCGCCTTGACGCGGCCATGATACAGATAGTGGCCGCGATCGAAGGCGACCTCGCTGATGCCGGCCTTCTTGGCGCGCGCTCCCAGCAGCTTGCCGACGGCCTCGGCGCTGGCGCGGTTCCCTGCGGCCGCAACCTCGGCGTCCAGTGTCGATGCGGCCACCAGGGTCTTCCCGGCTGCGTCATCGATGATCTGGGCATAGATATGGCGGGCCGAACGGAACACCGACAGCCGCAGGCGGCCCGAGGCCTTGACGCGCGCGCGCACCTTGCGGGCGCGGCGGACGGAGCTGTTCGATTCATACTTTTTCACAGACATGGTCTTCTCCTGCCAATCCTCAGTACGCCTTAGGCCTTCTTGCCTTCCTTCATCGCCACATACTCGTCGGTGTAGCGCACACCCTTGCCCTTGTAGGGCTCGGGCGGCCGGATGGCGCGGATCTCCGCCGCGACCTGTCCGACCTTCTGCTTGTCGCTGCCGCTGATGATGATCTTGCTCTGGTCGACCTTGGCACTGATGCCGGTCGGCAGCTGGTAGACCACCGGATGCGAGAATCCGAGCGACAGGTTCAGGGCATTGCCCTGGGCCTGGGCACGGTAGCCGACGCCGCGCAGCTCGAGCTCGCGCTCGAAGCCGGCGCTGACGCCCTTGACGTTGTTGGCCAGGCTGGCCGTGGCCAGGCCGTACAGGGCCTTCAGCTTCTTGTTCTCCAGGTCACTGCAGGACAGCGTCAGCGTGGCGCCCTCCTGGCTGACGGTGATGCCGTCGAACAGCGGCGACGAGAGCTCGCCTTTCGAGCCCTTCACCACGACGGCGTCGGCGCCGATCTTGACCTCGACCCCCGACGGGATCTGGATGATTTTCTTGCCAATACGAGACATAACGCGTTACCTCAGAATACGGTGCAGAGCACTTCGCCGCCGACATGCTCGGCCCGGGCCTTCTTGTCCGACATGATGCCCTTGGACGTGCTGATCAGAGCCACGCCGTGACCATTCTTGACGCGCGGCAGCTCGTCGGCGCTGGCGTAGACACGGCGGCCCGGCGTGGACACGCGCTTAAGCTCACGGATCACCGGACGGTCATCGGCGTCGTAGCGCAGCACCAGGCGCAGGTGGCGATGACCCTTGTGGTTGTACGACTTGACGCTGGCCAGGAAGCCCTCGTCCTTCAGGATTTCGGCCAGGGACTCCAGCAGCTTGCTGGCAGGCATCTCCACCTTCTCAAGGCCGGCCATCTGCGCGTTGCGAATGCGCGTCAGCATGTCGGCGATACGATCCATCATCATAGCGTCAACTCCTACCAGCTCGACTTGACCATGCCCGGAATCTGTCCGGCCAGGGCATATTTACGCAGGCAGCAACGGCACATGCCGAGCTTGCGGTACACGGAATGCGGGCGCCCGCACAGCTTGCAGCGCGTGTACGCGCGCACCTTGAATTTGGGTTTGCGGTTGGCCTTCGCAACCATCGCCTTTGTTGCCATGTGAACGAACTCCTCTTAGTTCCGGAACGGCATGCTGAACTTCCTGAGCAGCTCGCGCCCTTCATCATTGTTGGTGGCCGTCGTGCAGATCGTGACGTCCATGCCCCGGATCTTGTCGACCTTGTCGTAGTCGATCTCGGGGAAGATGATCTGTTCCTTCAGCCCCAGCGTGTAATTGCCGCGGCCGTCGAAGGAGCGCGGATTTACGCCCTTGAAGTCGCGGATACGCGGCAGCGTCACGTTGATCAGTCGGTCCAGGAACTCCCACATGCGGTCGCCGCGCAGCGTCACGCGGCAACCCACCGGCATGCCCTCGCGCAGCTTGAAGTTGGCGATGGACTTGCGGGCACGGGTGATCACCGGCTTCTGGCCGGTGATGGCCGCCATGTCTTGCAGCGCGCCGTCCAGCTCCTTGCGGTTCTGCGAGGCTTCGCCGACGCCCATGTTGACCACGACCTTGGTGATCTTCGGCATCTGCATCGGGTTGATGTAGCCGAACTGCTTCTGCATCTCCGGCATCACCGAGCTCTTGTAGTAATCCTTCAAACGGGCCATCTCAGTCACTCCTAGCGATCGAGCACTTCGCCGCATTTGCGGCAGGTGCGTACCTTGCGGCCGTCTTCCAGCGCCTTGGCGCCCAGACGCACGCCCTTCTTGCACTTCGGGCAATAGAACTGCACGTTGGAGACCGCCAGCGGCGCCTCACGCTCGACGATGCCGCCGGCGTTGTTCTGGGTGGCACGGGTGTGGCGCTTGATCATGTTCACCTTGGACACGAGCACGCGACCTTCACCCGGCATCACGCGGATCACCTTGCCGCGCATGCCCTTGTCACGGCCGGCGATGACGACGACCTCATCATCGCGGCGGATACGGGTATTGGTAGTGGCCATAACGGTTTGCCTCTCGAATCTCAGTCTTACAGGACTTCGGGCGCCAGGGAGATGATCTTCATGTATCCCTTGGTGCGCAGCTCACGGGTCACCGGTCCGAAGATACGGGTGCCGATCGGCTCGTTCTGCTTGGTCAGCAGCACGGCCGCATTCTCGTCGAAACGGATCGAGCTGCCGTCGGCACGACGGAACTCCTTGGCCGTGCGCACGACGACGGCGCGCTGCACCTCGCCCTTCTTCACCTTGCCGCCCGGGATGGCGTCCTGGACAGCGACGACGATGACGTCGCCGACGCGGGCATAACGGCGCTTGGAGCCGCCGAGCACCTTGATGCAGGTGACCTTGCGGGCGCCGGAGTTGTCGGCCACATCGAGAACAGTTTCGGTCTGGATCATGGTATTCCCCCGCTTGCCTTACAGCTGCTCGGCGCGCGTCATCACCGTCTCGAGCGCCCAGCGCTTGCGGGCGGACAGCGGTGCGGACTCGATGATCCGTACCACATCACCGATGTTGCAGGTGTTCTCGGGATCGTGCGCCATGTATTTCTTGTGCGAACGGATGGTCTTGCGGTAGCGCGGATGCAGGTACTTGCGCTCCACCTGCACGACCACGGTCTTGTCGGCCTTGTTGCCGACGACGACACCTTCCAGCACGCGCTTGTTGCTCTTCACCTCAGTCATTGCTTACCCCTTGCGACGCTCGGCCAGAACGGTCTTGATGCGGGCGATCTCGCCGCGGACCTGGCCGATGCGCGCGGTATTCGTCAGCTGCATCGTCGACTTCTGGAAGCGCAGCTTCATGCCTTCGGCCGCCAGCTCGTCCAGCTTCTCGTTCAGCTCGCTGTCGGAAAGACTGCGAATCTCTTTCGTCTTCATCGACCCACCCCACGAACCACAATCTTGGTGCGGATCGGCAGCTTGGCGGCCGCGAGGGTCAATGCCTCGCGCGCCAGGTCCTCACCGATACCGTCCATCTCGTACAGGATCCGGCCGGCACGAATGGCGGCGACCCAGTACTCCGGCGAGCCCTTGCCGCTGCCCATGCGCACCTCGGCCGGCTTCGACGACACCGGCAGGTCCGGGAACATGCGGATCCACACGCGGCCCTGGCGCTTGACGTGACGCGTGATGGCAATACGGGCCGCCTCGATCTGGCGGGCCGTGATGCGACCCGGCTCCATCGCCTTCAGCCCATACTGGCCGAAATTCAGGCTGGCACCGCGCGGGCTCTTGCCGCGAATGCGCGACAGCTCCTTGTGATGCTTACGCCAACGGATCTTCTTCGGTTGCAACATCGCCCAATCCTCTTTACGCGTTCAAATCGTCGGTGGTGTTTCCGAGCTTCTCGCCGTTGAACACCCATACCTTGACGCCGATCACGCCATAGGTGGTCTTGGCCTCGGCCAGACCGTAGCTGACATCGGCACGCAGGGTATGCAGGGGCACGCGGCCCTCGCGGTACCACTCGGTACGCGCGATGTCGGCACCGCCCAGACGGCCGCCGCAGGACACACGCACACCCTTGGCGCCCATGCGCAGCGCGCTCTGCACGGCGCGCTTCATCGCCCGGCGGAACGCCACGCGACGCTCCAGCTGGAAGGCGATGTTCTCGGCGATCAGCTGCGCCTCGGCCTCCGGACGACGGACCTCGACGATGTACACCTGGATGTCGCCGCCGAACTTGGCGTTCAGCTCGTTGCGCAGGCTGTCGATCTCCGAGCCCTTCTTGCCGATGACCACACCCGGACGCGAGGTATGCACGGTCACCTTGACCTTGCCGGCCGGACGCTCGATCACGATGCGGGACACGCCGGCGTGATACAGCTTCTTCTTGACGTAGTCGCGCAGCTGGATGTCCTGGCGAACCAGATCACCAAAGCTCTTGTCCGACGCATACCAGACCGAGTCCCAGCCCCGGATGCCGCCGACGCGGAAACCAATCGGATTAACCTTCTGACCCATCCAAAAACTCCTTTAACCGCGCTCGCTCACAGCCACGGAAACGTGGCTGTGACGATGGAAACGCTTGCGCATGCGGCCCATGCCCTTCGGGCGGAAACGCTTGTAGGTGGCGCCCGGGTCGACGCGCACGGTCGACACGACGAGGCTGTCGACGTCCAGGCCGTTGTTCTGCTCGGCATTGGCGATCGCCGACTTCAGCACCTTCTCCACCAGGCGCGCGGCCTTCTTCGGAGACAGGGCCAGCACGGCCAGGGCGCGGGACACCGGCAGGCCGCGGATCTGGTCGGCGACCAGGCGGGCCTTCTGCGGGCTGATCTGGCTGTTCTTGGCCAGCGCGAGAACTTCGTCAGACATCTTGCTTACCTCTTCGCCTTCTTGTCAGCGCCATGACCGTAGTAGGTGCGGGTCGGCGCGAACTCGCCGAGCTTGTGGCCGACCATGTTCTCGGTCACGAACACCGGGATGAACTTCTGACCGTTATGCACGGCGAAGTTCAGGCCGACGAAATCAGGGGAGATGGTCGAACGCCGCGACCATGTCTTGATCACACCCTTCAGGCTTCCCTCCTTAGCGGAATGCACCTTTTTCTCCAGGGATCCCTCGATGTATGGACCCTTCTTAAGAGAACGCGCCATGACTCATCACCTCTGGTTGCGGCGGCGGATGATATCGCGACCCGACGCCTTGTTCTTGTTGCGGGTCTTGTGACCCTTGGTCGGCTTGCCCCACGGCGTCACCGGGTGACGGCCGCCGGACGTCCGGCCCTCGCCACCGCCGTGCGGATGGTCGACCGGGTTCATGGCCACACCGCGCACATGCGGGCGCTTGCCCAGCCAGCGCGAACGGCCGGCCTTGCCCACGGTCCGGTTGGAGTGATCGGCATTGCCCATCACGCCGATCGTGGCCAGGCAGCGGATATCCACACGACGAAACTCGCCGGACGGAAGCTTCAGCACCGCGCGGTCGCCCTCCTTGCCCATCAGCTGCACGGACGAACCGGCGCTGCGTGCAAGCTGGCCGCCCTTGCCGGGCTTCATCTCGATGTTGTGCAACATCGTGCCGACGCGGATAAAGGACAGCGGCAGGGTGTTGCCGGGACGGATCTCGGCATCCGGACCGGACATCACCGCATCGCCCGGGCGCAGGCCCTGCGGTGCAAGGATGTAACGCTTGTCCCCGTTCTCGAACACGACCAGCGCGATGTGCGCCGTACGGTTGGGGTCGTATTCGATGCGCGACACCATACCTTTCACGCCGAAATTGTCACGCTTGAAATCAACCAGGCGGTACAGGCGCTTGTGGCCACCGCCCTGGTGACGGGCCGTGACGCGGCCGTTGTTGTTGCGCCCGCCCTTGTTGGTCAGCGGGGCCGTCAGGCTGCGCTCCGGCGCACCCTTGTGCAGTTCCGCATTGACGTTGGCTACAAAGTTGCGGGTGCCGTTGGTGTTGGGTTTGAATACCTTCAGTGCCATCTTATGCCTCTTCTGTCACTTCCAGCGTCTGGCCCTCGGCCAGGCGCACGACCGCCTTGCGGTAGCCAGGGCGGCGGCCGGTGTGCATGCCGCGGCGACGTACCTTGCCGGGCATGTTGATCACCTGCACCTTGGCGACATCGACCTCGAAGATGGCCTCGACGGCCGCCTTGATCTGGTCCTTCGTCGCCTCACGCGCCACGCGGAAGGTGTACTGGTTCGCCGCACCGGTCTTGCCGTAGCTCTTCTCGGTCACCACCGGCTGCAGCAGGGTGTTGAAATGCTGGTAGTTGCTCATGCCAGACGCCCCTCGAGTTTTTCGACGGCCGCCTCGGTCAGCACCAGGCGGTCGCATTTGAGCAGGTCGTGCAGGCTCAGCTGTCCGTCCAGCACGATGCGGGCGGCCGGCAGGTTGCGGGCCGACAGCTCGACCACGTTATCCGGGCCACCCAGCACGAACACGCCCTTGTCGGCACCCAGGGCATCGACGATGCTGGCGAAGTCCTTGGTCTTGATGCCGGCCAGCTCGATCTTGTTGATCACGGTCAGGCGCCCGTCGCGCAGACAATCGGAGAGCGCCATGCAGATGGCCTTGTTGCGCTCCTTCTTGTTGATGCGCGTCGTGTAGTCATGCGGACGCGGGCCGTGGGCGGTGCCGCCATGGCGCCACTGGGCCGCACGGGTCGAGCCCTGGCGGGCGCGGCCGGTACCCTTCTGCTTCCACGGCTTCTTGCCGCCACCGGACACCTCGGCGCGCGTCTTGGTGCTGTGCGTGCCGGCGCGCTGAGCCATGGCCAGGGCGGTATACACGCGGTGCACGAAGCCGGCATCGGTCTCCAGACCGAACACGGCGGGATTCAGCTCGCGCTTGCCCACGGCCTTGTTGGCCTGGTCGACGACATTGATCTGGGCCATCACTTCGCTCCCTTCACTGCCGGGCGCACCTCGACCAGGCCGTTCTTCGGCCCGGGCACGGCGCCCTTGACGATAATGCGGTTGGTCTCGGCATCCACGCGCATCACCACCAGGTTCTGCACGGTGGTGCGATCCACGCCGTAATGGCCCGGCATCTTCTTGCCCTTGAACACGCGGCCCGGGTCCTGGCACTGGCCGGTCGAACCCATCTGGCGGTGGGTCTTCTCGGCACCGTGGGTGGCACGCTGGCCGCCGAAATTCCAGCGCTTCATGACACCGGCGAAGCCGTGGCCCTTGGAGACGCCGGCGACATCGATCTTCTGGCCGGCCTCGAACATGTCGGCCTTCAGATCCTGGCCCAGCTCGAAGGAGGCGCTGTCATCCAGACGGAACTCCTTCAGGCCGCGCATCAGATCCTGGCCCTGCTTGGCGAAATGGCCCTGGAAGGCACGGCTGTTGCGGCGCTTGGCGGCCCCGAAGCCGACCTGGATCGCGTCGTAGCCGTCCTTCTCGGCGCTGCGGCGCGCGATGACCCGGCACGGCTCCACGGCCAGTACGGTCACGGCGACGGCCGAGCCGTCCTCGGCGAAGATCTGGGTCATGCCCGCCTTGCGGGCGATCAGTCCTGCACTCATGACTTACCTCCCGTTTACAGCTTGATCTCGACATCCACGCCGGACGGCAGGTCGAGCTTCATCAGGGCATCGACGGTCTGCGGTGTCGGACGCTGGATATCCAGCATGCGCTTGTGCGTACGGATCTCGAACTGCTCGCGCGAGTCCTTGTTGACGTGCGGACCACGGATCACGCAGAACTTGCGGATACGGGTCGGGATCGGAATCGGACCGCGGACCTCGGCCCCGGTGCGCTTTGCCGTCTCGACGATGTCCGCCGCGCTCTTGTCCAGAATGCGGTGGTCAAAGGCCTTCAGGCGGATACGGATACTCTGAGCTGCCACAAAAGCCCCCTTACTTAACGATTTCGGTGACGACGCCGGCGCCGACGGTACGGCCGCCCTCGCGGATCGCGAAGCGCAGCTCCTTGTCCATCGCGATCGGCGTGATCAGCGAAATGGC
>Ga0307440_1000741_pt1 | contig 16110 bp, 14 predicted proteins | sample SalMarWE160410MG_FD_202150 | JGI IMG/M metagenome (GOLD analysis project Ga0307440, IMG submission 202150) | Salt marsh sediment microbial communities from the Plum Island Ecosystem LTER, Massachusetts, United States - WE1604-10 | ecosystem: Environmental > Aquatic > Marine > Intertidal zone >... | reverse complement strand
CTTTTGATAATACGCTTCCCTTCCTCTTTTGCCTTTTCGCCCCACTTTAAGACAAAATTGGCCTTTGAGTGGTACTTCCTGAGGTACTTTCCATACGTGGCCAGTGCGCTGACACACCTGGACGCCACTTCCAGGGAATCATATACAGGGATGTTGTAATAGCGCAGGAGTTCCAGGGAATGGGGCCGCTCATAGCTGTATAGGCTGTGGAGGACGATGGGCTTGTTTCGCTTCCTCACCATCTTCCCCATCTGATGGGCCGCGTCTTCTTCTTTAAGGGCCAGGCTTTCGGCAAACCGGATCCCATACCCGCCAAAAAGGCCCACGATCAGGAGCCCCCCGATGTTAGGGTCCTTGAGAATAATCCTTGCACAGTCGGCAAACAGGGACGGATCTGAATCCGTGCCACCCGCCACATCAACCGGGTTGGGCACGGATGCGGCGTCAGGGAGGATCTCCCGCAACCTGGCCTGGGTCTTTTCGTTGAGCGGGGGTATGTTGACCCCCAGATCCGTCAGGATATCGGATGCAATGGTGGCATGCCCCCCGCCGTCCGCCAGGATCGCAATACTGTTGTTCTTAATGGGCGGGAGACTGGAGAGGGTCTCCGCCATGGGGAAGAGATCATCCGGGTTTTCCGTCACAATGATTCCCGCACGCTCAAAGGCCGTCTTCGCCACCTCCGACATGCCCGCAAGAGATCCGGTATGCGAGCCGGCGGACCTCTGGCCTGTCGAAGAACGGCCGCTTTTCAGCAGGACAATGGGCTTGTGCAGGGTCGTCCTGTAGGCCTCCTGCAGGAACTTCCTACCCTCGCTCATTCCCTCCACGTACATGAGAATCGCCTTGGTGTCCGGATCATCCCGGAAAAAGACCAGGTATTCGTGGAACTTGATATCCGCCTCGTTCCCCACCCCCACGTAATAGGAAAACCCCTTTTGGCTCTTGACCTTGGCCTCGGTTATGAGCGTCAGGGCCATGTTGCCGCTCTGGGTGAGAAGAGCAATATCCCCCTTAGGAGCGTCACGCAGGCCCACGAGATTCAGGCCTTTCTTCAGGTTGATCATACCCGAGGTGTTGGGGCCGATCAAACGGATATGATTTTTCCGCGCCACTTCTACCATTTCCCGTTCGAGATCCTTTCCTGCCGCCCCTGTCTCGCCGAATCCCCCCGCGATGATGACCGCGCCATGGACGCCCTTTTTCCCGCAATCTTCCAGTATCCCGGGAATGGTCCCGGCAGGGGTGGTAATCAGGGCGATATCAACCGGATCCTTAATGTCCGAGACCTTTTTATAGCATTTCACTCCCAGGATGCTCGACTCCTTTGGGTTTACCGGATAGATTCCGCCGCCGTAATGCCCATCAAGAAGGGTCTTGATGGCCTGGAAACCCCTCTTTGTCTCCATCTTTGATGCGCCGACAATGGCGACCGATTCGGCGTCCAAAACATGTTTTAGGTCCATTTTTCGCTTCTGCTCCTTATTCTTTTTCTTTTTTCTTTCTATCCTCAAAATCCTTGAGCGATTCCTGTCTCTCTTTTGTTGAAACGCAGGCCAGGCATGCCTCCACTTCATAATCCATCAGGGCCTCGAGGCTCGCCTCGCCACCGGCCATGAGCAGCCCCCGCTTGATCATCTTGAGCGAAAAGGCTGAATTCTTCGCGATTTTCGCCGCCATTGCCCTGGCTTCCTCCATCAGGCGATCAAGGGGAACCGCCTTGTTGACAAGCCCTATCCTCTCGGCCTCTTTTCCGTCAATGTATTCCGCCGTGAAGAGCAGTTCCCTGGCCTTTCCGGGGCCGATCAGATCCTGCAAAAGCCTCATGGCGCCTCCGGTAACCGACGAGATCACCCTGGCCTCGGGGGAGCCTATCTGGGCATCCTCCGCAGCAATCCTTATGTCGCAGGCCAGGGCCAGTTCGTATCCCGATCCCAGGGCGTAACCGTTTATGGCTGCAATGGTGGGTTTCTCAAAGCGGATGATTTTCCTGGAGGCCTCCTGGAGTTCTCCAAGATAATCGCGATAGGCCTCGCTGCTCCTGGTTTTGGACTCCTTCAGGTCGGCTCCCGTGGAAAAGGCCCTCCCTTCCCCCGTGATGATGACCGCCTTGATATGGACATCGGTCCTGGCATCCTCCAGGGCTGCCTGAAAATCGAGCCACAACTGCTTGTTCATGGCGTTTAAGACCTGGGGCCTGTTCAGCCTGATGGTGGCCGTATGGCCTGCCTTTTCATAAAGGATACATTCAAAATGCACGTCTATCCTCCTTCAGATGTGACACCTTAAGAAGATGTCTTAATAAAGAACCAAAGCGTAATCTGGACGGTCTCTTCAACTTGTGATCGTCCGGAACCCCTTGGCTCAATAACAAAGAGCCGTCCCCGGATATCATCGCAGACACCCTGAGACAGCTCTGAAAGGTCCAGGACAGCACGCTCTATTGCGTTCGATAGGAAAGCACCGGGACCGGGCAGTGACGGAACATCTTATCGGCCACCGACCCCACCAGCACATGTTCAAGATCCGTACGCCCTTTAGGCCCCATGACCACCATATCGATCTCTTCCTCTTCGATGATTTCTAACAATTTATCCAAGGGATGTCCAACCCTAAAAATCATTTTCACCTTCTCCTTGTCAATGGAGGCCTTCTCGAGCATTTCCTCCAACTGGGCGGCGCGTTCCTTGATGATGACGTCGCGATATTCTTCCGGGTTTACGTTGTAGCCCATGGATTCTATACCGCTGACGGCCTGAACGTCCCTTATGTTAACGACATTGGCAATGACCAGCCGACCATTCAGGCGGGCGGCCAGTCGCCCGGCGTAATTGATTATCCCTTCTGAATACTTTGAAAAGCCGATGGCCGCCAGGATCCTTTCCATCTCTTTCATGATCGATCCCTCACTTCCCTGCCTTCAGAGGCCGTACGGCCAGGGCCCGGTACGCCCGTTTCTGGACCATGCGGTCCGTATAAGAATAGCCGCGGTGGAAATTGAAAACCCTCGCCGTAATGCTCTTTATTTCAGAAGACCATACCCATCCGCAACTCAAGCGTATCTCCGGCACAATCTTTACCCTTTGACCGCAGTCCGAGTCATACCCCTTGTATTCCTTCTGCGGGACATACAGGCTTTTTAGCTCTTGAATCATCGGCAGTCGCCAGCCTTCTCTCTTTTCAGAAGGCAGGCTGTAGGGGAACGTGTACCTGACCCACCGCTCAGCCCCCTTCCAGTCGATATTCCCCTGGTTGTCCGTCCTGCTCCACATGACACCCAGGAGGTGATCCGTTACCGTGCCGTCACCGTTGTCAATGAACCGCACCCCGGCCATGACCTGGGGAAGGATGAGCAGGAGTCCCATGCCAAGGAGCGCTAGTATGAATGCTGCGTTTTTACGCATTTTTTCCTCCTTCCCGATCAAGTTGCAACTCTTGCCGGGGCAGGAACTCTGGAAGTCCTTGGCCGCTGGAGCAGATAGACCAGGCCGAATACGGCCAGCCCAATCGGGTACATCCAGTAACGTTCCCCATGTTGGACTCCCAACCACCTTGCCACGGCATCCGGACGCATGAGGGTAAAGGTCACCGCGAGAAGCAGGGGAATCTCGTAGAACCTGTTTCTGGTCACAAACCAGCCCTGGGTGGCCGAGGCGAATGCAAAATTCCCGACACAGGCCATGGCGAAAATCAAGAATCCCTGGGTCCAGCTATTGATATTGTACAGGATCAGATCCGCATTGAAGATAAACATGAAAGGCAGAATGGCCGTCCGGATGTCATACATGAAACCCTGAAGACCGGTGGGGATAGGCGGTGATTTGGCTATGGCCGCGGCCGCGTAGGCGGCCAGCCCCACAGGGGGTGTGTCATCCGCCAGGATCCCGAAGAAGAAGCAGAAGAGATGGGCGGCCATGATCGGCACCACAAAACCCATGTCCCCCCCCACTTGCACGATAACCGGGGCAGTCAATGAGGCCATGACGATGTAGGTTGCGGTTGTTGGAAGCCCCATGCCGATGATCAGGCTGGCAAAGGCCGTAATAATGAGCAGAAGATAGACATTATCACCGGCGAGCACCCCAATAATCTCGGTTATGAGCTGGCCCAACCCCATGGCCACCACGCCCACGATGACGCCTGCGGCCGCCGTTGCCAGGGCGACGGCGCACATGTTGCGTGCCCCGTTTGCCAGGCCCGTAAAGATATCCACGATACTTTTCTTGATGGCGGGGATAACCGGTTCTTCGTTGAAATAGGCCCGGATCGGGTGCTGGAAGAGCATGATAACCGCCAGGATCCAGATGGCGTGGAAAGCTGATAACTCAGGGGAATGCCGCAGGATAATCAATTCATAGAGCAGGGCAATCAGAGGAATGAGATAATGAAGGCCTCTCAGAAATGTCCTGAAAAATGGCGGTAATTCACTGCGGGGGATCCCTTTCAGGCCCAGCTTGGAAGCCTCAATGTGCGTGATGTAAAGCAAAGCGGCATAGGAGGCAAAGGCCGGAATCGCCGCGGCCTTGATGACCTCAATATAGGGGACATTCACATATTCGGCGATAATGAACGCGGCCGCTCCCATGATCGGCGGGGCGATCTGGCCGTCCGTACTGGCCGCCACCTCAATGGCCGCCGCCTTCGTGGCAGGATATCCGACCCTCTTCATTAAAGGGATGGTAAAGGTCCCTGTGGTGACGATATTGGCGATACTTGATCCGTTGACCATACCGGTGAGCCCGCTACCCAGGACGGCGGCCTTTGCCGGACCGCCCTTGAACCCGCCCAGGAGACTGAGGGCAAGCTTAATGAAGTATTCTCCGGCTCCGGCCTTTTCCAGCATGGACCCAAAGAGCACAAACAGGAAGACAATAGTGGCCGATACATCCAATGGAACGCCGTATATACCTTCCGAGGACATGCTTATCTGGCCGACAAACCTGTTTAGAGAGACCCCTTTGAATGAAATCACATCGGGCATGTATGGTCCCAGGAAGGCATACGCACAAAAGACTATCGCAATAATGGAAAGTGCCGGACCGATGACCCTGCGGGATGCCTCAAGGAGGAGGATCAGCAGGATCATCCCGATCACAATGTCCTGGAGAATGGGGGCTCCATAACGCGAGGTGACGCCTGCATAGTCTACAGCTACATAAACCGCTGAAAAGCAGGCCACTATGGCGACAACATAGTCCGGAAGGGGTATTTTATCCTTGGCTGACAGGAATTTGAGACCCCATCGGGTCTTCTTGAAAAGGGGATAGTTCAGAAAAACAATAAGAAATGCAAAACCCAGGTGGATGGCTCTGATAAAGACGGTATCAAGAATGAGCCAGCTTGCGATAGAAAGCTGAAAGAAACACCAGATAACCCCGATGGCGGGAATTACATACTTTGAAGGCCCTTTCGGCTTCCGGGAAAGACCAGCCTCTTCTTCTGCCAGCCGGCGAGCCTCTTCCAGCCCCTCGTCTTCCCTTTCGGTTTCAAGAAGATTCATGTCAGTACCCCTGTCGGACCCGTAATTCACTGTTTCCAATTCGTCTTCGTACCGAAACCTTCAGACTGCTATGGAATCCAGGGGCAGCAACGCTGCCACCCCCGATTCCCTGAAAAGCTACTTCAAACCGACTTCTTTATAATATTTCATTGCACCCGGGTGGATCGGTGCACTCAGGCCTTCCAGCATGTTTTTCTTGGTCAGATAGGCATAGGCCGGGTGAAGTTTCTTGAAGGCCTCAAAGTTGTCAAAGACTTCTTTTACGATCGCGTACACCACCTTGTCAGGTGTCTTGGCGCTGGTCACAAAAGTGGCTTTCACCCCAAAGGTAGCCACATCCTTATCATTCACCGCTCCGGGATAAAATTCCGTCACATGGGTGACGGATTTTGCATAATAGGGATATTTCTTGAGGAGACTTTCGATATTTGTGATCGGAACGAACTTGACCTTTCGTTTGCCCGCGGTGGCTTCCTTGTAATAACCACTGGGATGTCCAACGGTGTAAAAAGCAGCATCAAGCCTGCCATCCTGGATCAACCCTGGGGCCTCTGCGGCCTTTAGGCTTTCAGCGTGAAAATCCTTTTTGTAATCCAGCCCATTAGCTACCAGGGCATCTATGGCGTTTTTTCGGTAACCTGAGCCGATATTGCCGATGTTGACGCGCTTCCCTTTGAGGTCCTGCATGCTGTTGATGTTGGCGTCAACAGCGGCGATCAAGTCAACACTTTCCGGATGGATGGAAAATACCGCGCGAAGATCCTTTTGAGGACCGAGGTCTTTCCAGTCAGCAAGACCATGCCAGGCCTGGTACTGGCGATCGGACTGGGCTATGCCGAAATCCATATCGCCGGACATGATTGCCTTGATGTTAAACACCGAGCCTCCGGTCGACTCCACCGTGGCACGAATGCCGTATTCTTTCCGCTTCTGGTTGACCATCTTGGCAATGGCGCCTCCGGTGGGATAGTAGACACCGGTAATGCCACCGGTCCCGATGGTGACGAAGGTGATTTTGGCCTGGGCCGTTGTCGGCAAGGCCCCTGTGAACAGGGCAACTCCAAACAGCAGTGCAACACTCGCAATAATCAGTTTTTTCATGGAAACTTCCTCCTAACTTTTCTTGTTCACATCATACACAGGCAAAATACCCGCTGCCAATACGCGAAAAAAGTCTTTCTCTTTCCCCTCCTTTCATGATGGATCTCTTTTTTGGCTGGTGCCCATGGGGCTTGGTGTCATCAAATCTGACGAAATGGAGACTTGTTGTTGCCGCGGTTGATCGTGGTTAGAATGCCGATCGTGTGCTTGGTGTGGAAATAGGGAGCACGCTCAACCGTGGATCATCGACGAGTTGAGTTCAGTCTGTAATCAAAGACATGATATTTACTTATTATCAGCCTGCCTTCCAAAAATCAACCTCATATTTGATACTTCTCTGAAAACGCATCTCATTGCTCATGGGGGCTTAGATTTCATTTCCCTACGCTAAGTGTCGTGGTGATGCTTTCACTTGACACATCGACGCGTTTTCATTATTTACAGGGGAACCGGAACAAGGCAGATGCCTTGAGGTCCCCCGGAAAAGAAAGGAGACATCCAACGTTATGGAATACTCGATCAGCCCCGAAGGGGAACGGTTCAATATACCTGAGGAAGAGGACTACAAGGCGGAATTCGAGCGTCTTCTGAAACTGGCCGAAGTCAAGAGGGCGGAAGGGTTCGAGATCGTTGTGGTGATGGGCCTCGGTTTTGTCGGTGCGGTCATGGCCGGCGTGGTGGCTGATTCCGTGGACAAGAAAACCGGCAAACCGGGCAGGTTCGTCATCGGCATGCAGCGGCCCAGCACCAGGAGTTTTTGGAAGATCCCACTCTTTAACCGGGGCATTTCCCCGGTCAAGGCCGAAGATCCTGAGGTAGCGCCCCTCATTGAACGATGTGTAAACCGGAAAAAGACCTTGACCGCCACTTTCACCTACGATGCCCTGAAACTGGCCGATGTCCTGGTGGTTGATGTCCAGTGCGATTTTCTCAAACAGGATCTGGGAAACCTCCGAACCGGATTTGCGGATATCAGTGCCCTTGAAGAAAGTTTCAAGGTCATAGGCCAAAAAATCTCACCCCAATGCCTCGTCCTCATCGAGACCACCGTTCCGCCCGGGACCACCGAATACGTGGCCTATCCGCTCATCAGGAAGGCCTTCAAGGCCAGGGGCATTGAGGAAGAACCCCTCCTGGCCCACAGTTTCGAGCGCGTCATGCCCGGAAGGAACTACGTGAAATCCGTGAGGGACTTCTGGAGGGTCTGCAGCGGCGCTAACCAGGAAAGCAGGGAGCGGGTCACCCGGTTCCTGTCCGAAATCATCAACGTGGAAGAATACCCCCTCACCGTATTGGATAAACCCATTGAAAGTGAGACCTGCAAGATCGTTGAGAACAGCTATCGGGCCACCATTCTCGCCTTCCTGGACGAATGGAGTCTCTTCGCCGAAACCAACGGAGTTGACCTGATCAAGGTCATAGAGGCCATCAAGGTGCGCCCGACCCACAACAACATCATTTTCCCGGGGCCCGGTATCGGCGGCTACTGCCTGCCCAAAGACGGGGGCTTGGGGCTCTGGGCCTACAAACATCTCATGGGATTCGAAAACGACATCTTCAAGATCACCCCCGAGGCCATCAACATCAATGACACCCGGGCACTCCACTCGGCACAGCTCGTGCGGGATGCCATGAGAAACATGGGCCGAATCGTTGCGGCCTCCCAGGTGACCCTCCTGGGAACATCTTACCGGGAGGATGTGGGAGATACCCGTTACAGCGGGTCGGAGATCATCATTCGAAAACTGACGGAAATGGGCGCCGAGGTCAAGGCCCACGACCCCTATGTGATCCACTGGTGGGAGCTGGAAAAACAGGAGAACTATCCGGCCGCCGGCAGCAGCTGGTCAAGGTTTTTCAGAAACCAGGAGCATTTGAATGAATTCCGCATGTCCCCGGATCTCGAAGAGGCCCTGAAGGGATCCGATGCTGTCGTCCTCGCGGTGCGCCACCAACCCTATCTCCAGCTCGATCCGGATCGTGTGGTGGAAATGGCCGGGAACCCCCTGGCCGTGATAGACTGCTTCGGCATGCTGGACGATCAAAAGATCCAACGCTACTTTGAGCTGGGTTGCGAGGTCAAGGGCCTGGGCCGGGGACACATCAACCGAATCAAGGAAAAAGTCCGGAAGCGGAAGATGCGTTAGGGCTAGATCACGCGGGGTCCACTTCCTCAGGTAACAGGATTCGAAAGGCGTTGGGCCCCGTCACCAGATGGATCCCGTTTGCAAGCCTCAGCACATAGAATTCAAAGGGGGATTCCGTCTGCTCAAGGATCACGCCCCTCACGCCCCTGTAGCCCTTTGTCATTTCCACGCGTGTGGATGGTTCCAGCATGTATTTTCTCCTTACTCACAAATCAGAGAGTCATGTTCAAAAGATTGGATATGTAGAAATATCGAATGTTTTCGCCGGGCGTTGAGGATTTCCCTAACGCTCCGGGCCTCCGGGTTTTATCCGCCGGAGTCAAGGAGCAGGGCCAGAAGCCCTGCCACCCTCTAATCGCTACCCTTAAACCCCAAATGGGCGTTCATCCCCTCCGGAGTATTTAGAAAGGGTCTGAAAAAGCGTGTCAGGCTCTCCTCCACTTCGTTCCTCATAGGCTGCTGCTTTTCCAACGGCTGACCCTTCCCCGATCAAACAACAGTTGACACGAGGGCCAACTTGTTGCCTAATGCGGGTTAAAAGGTCAATCAGCTCAGGGGAATTCCATGACGATGATCTGCCCCAAATGCGGATTCAACCAGCCCTCGGATCTCTACTGCGCCAAATGCGGCGTTGACGTTTCAAAATATCGCCAAAAGCGGAAAAAAAGTCAATTCGTCGCCGTGATTTTGGTGGCATTTTCTTTTCTCTTCACCATCGCCTTGGTCAATCACGTGCGACCCGGGAAACCGGTCCAGTCAAGAATCGCTCGTGAAACCTTTCCCTCAAGGCCCATCGGACCGGAGAAGATTGAGCGGACGAACGCCCTGAAGCAATCCTCTGAGATAAAAAAAACTGCCACAGGCTTCAGGCCCAAAAAAACGAAACACGGCCCCACCGTTGCGGAAACTGAGCCGGAGACAACAGTGGGGCACGAAACAGGGCACAACCCTCACCCACCGGAAAAGAGTAACCCGGCCGGGAAATCGGAGGGAAAAAAGGACCAGACAATGACCGCTGTCCAGTGGTTCGAAAAGGGACTTGCCCTGGACGATGATTCTCCGGACGAAATAGCCCTTTATGAGAAGGCACTGAAACTCGACCCTTCATTCGCCCCGGCCTATTTTCGTCTCGGCGCCATCTATATCAGAAACGCGGAATATGACCGGGCGGACCGGGCTTTTGCGAATTTTCTGCAGTTTGCCAACAAGAATGAAAAGAGCCTCTACGATATTTATGTCTTCTATTCCCCATCTGAAGTTGAAAACCTGGGCGGTGAAGAAGCAGGTTCGGACACGAAACTGACTGAAAAAACATTGAATACATCTCAGGGAGTGGCCTCTTCCGCAGCACAGGGGACACGGGAAGAAGGCAAACCTCCTCAATCCGAAGAACTGCAGGTCGCCATTCCCTTCCGTACCAGGGGTAACGCCATCATCGTTTCCGTTCGGCTCAACGGACGCACCCCCGTCCCCATGCTCCTCGATACCGGTGCAGGTGTAACGGTTCTGTCATCCGCATTGGCCGAGGACCTGCGCCTCAATCTGGAGGGAGCCCGGACTATCCGACTCAAGACCCTCACCAGCGAGGTCCGGACGCCGCTCGTGAAACTGGATCGTCTACAACTGGGTTCTCATGTCAAGAAAGACCTGGAGGTGGCAGTCAGCAGTTCGAACATGGCACCTGGTGCCTTTGAGGGTATCCTCGGTATGGACTTTCTGGGTGATTTCACCGTCGCCATTGATTCTCATACCAAAAGCCTGTCACTCAAGTCCCGCGATACAGGGCTTGAAGGCCAACCGTAACCCTGCTCAACCTTCTTCCACAATGTAGGCGGCCAGCTTTTCCTTCAGGGAATCCGGCCAGACTTCCTCGAAAAGAAATGCGTTGACCTCTTCTTTGCTCAGGCTCTTCATGATGTCCCCCGGCAGATCCCGCAGGGCCTCCATTCTTCCCGTCTTCGGTTCTCCCTTTGCATTTTTCGCTTTACCCATATTTATTTCTCCCTAATTCTCGGCGATCCTCTCTCATCGCACGCGAGCGCGGGCACTTCGGTCCGTGTAGTACCCGGTTTTCGTTATGATAAGGCTTGCCAAATGAAAAGGCAACCTCCATGCCCGGACGCTTTGCCCCCTTGACAGAATCCCATTTACGTTTAATGTTATGCATATAAAACCGTGCCCCTATTTTCTGCCAAGGTTGAAACCCATGAAAAAAACCTTTTTTTTCTTCTCCGCCCTTTTCATTCTATCTTTTTCCGGTTGGGCTTCGGCGGCACCACTAGATGTCTTTGTGAGCATTCTCCCCCAGAAGTACTTCCTTCAGAAAATTGGGGGGGATCTGATACATATACATGTCATGGTCCTTCCGGGAGCCAGCCCGGCGACCTATGAGCCCAAACCAAAACAGATGGCAGCGCTCTCCCGCTCAAAGGCCTATTTCTCAATTGGCGTGCCCTTTGAAAAGACCTGGCTGCCCAGATTTAGAAGCATGTATGGAGAACTGCCGATCATATCCACAGACAAGGGGATCGCCAAGAGGCTTATGACGGGCTCTCATTCCAAAGGGAACCGGAAGGATGGGCCAAGAAAAGGGGCTCAAATGGGTGAGGGAAGAGACCCCCACATCTGGCTCTCTCCACCCTTGGTCATGGTGCAGGTGCGCAACATCCTGGACGGGCTTTCCCGGATTGACCCCGCCAACAGTAGTGTGTACGAAGGGAACTACAAGCGGTTCCTGAGAGAACTGGAAAGGCTGGATACGGAGTTAAGGGCGTTGCTTGGAGGCTATGGCGGCCGGTCCTTTCTGGTCTTTCATCCGTCGTGGGGATACCTAGCTGAAACTTACGGTCTGAGACAGATTGCCATTGAAGAAGAGGGAAAGGCCCCGGGACCGGGACATCTGAAGGCTTTCATAGAACTTGCAAGAAAGGAGGGTGCAAAGGCCATATTCGTTCAACCCCAGTTTTCGGAGAAAAGCGCCCGGATCATTGCCCGGGCCATCGGGGCAAGAATCATATCAGCCGATCCCCTGGCAGAGGACTGGGCTCAGAACCTGAAGCATGTTGCGGCAGCGCTCAGGGATTCGTTCCGATAGCCAAACACCTATCTCACCCTCAAAGCTGCTTCCACCAGAGATAGAAGAAATTGACCGAAGGAAACGTTGGGTGTATGGCGAGAATCCCGGCCTCTTGCGCCCCACGAGATGGTCGTTCAGCGGCAGGAGTCGGTTGGGTTGACGAAATGAACATTTTCTGACCGGCCTTGCTCACGGCCACCACAGGAGTTGAAGGGATACTGGTCCCGATCTCCACGCCCCCTCTCGGATTGTGGGGAAAAGTTGTTTCGAAAAAAGCCGACTCACCGGTCTTGTAGTTCAAGGCATACAGGGTTGCCGTCCCTCCGGAGGGATTCGGCGTAAAACTGGTCACATAATAGACCTTGTTAAAGACCAGGCCCTTTGCCAGGACCTTTTCGCCTGGAGCAAGGGGCAGGTACCAGCCCTGATCCACAAACCCATTTCTATCAACATCCGCAGTCTCATCGTCCAGGTCCGGCACCCGGTATGGTTGTGTGGTAATATCCACCAGGTCCAACTCGGTCAATGTATCGGATCCGCTTGCATCCTTGATCGCATAGATCCTGTCCAAACTGTTTCGATTGCAGGCATCTTCCGCATCTCCTGTTCCCGCAAAAAGCAGATCATAATCTTTCTCAAGGGTCACACTGGGGGGATAGAAAAATCTCCGTACGCGCGGCGTCTCTCCCGGGATGCCCGCGAAAAACAGAATATGTGCCTTCCAGTCAGTCACGTTTTCGTCTGATTCGGGAAATGGCAGGGGATTGTCCTCCTCATCGGTGAACTTTCCAATACGCCACAGTTGGCCCCCGACGTCGCCCACATACACCTTATCCGCGAACCCATTGTCATCTTCATCCACCACCGTGACGGCGCTGGGGATGGCATAGTCCATGCCGCTGATCCCCGTTGAATCGTTTTCGAATTTCGCAAGAACATTACCGTCAGAAACTTTTATGGCCAGGATGGCCTTTCCAGCGGAGTTGTCCGGCGTGTAGCCCCCTCCCACGAAAAACACCGGCGTCCCGGTCTCGTCATCATCCGCGGTCCTGACCAACGCGAAGGCCGGCACCGACCAGGTTTCACCCAATGCAGGGATGACGTTGTCGGGGGCGGCCGCGGGAGGAAGGTGCAAGATCGCAGCATCATTGACCTGGTTGATTCTCCACAAAAACCGTGGTGCTTGCGGGTCAGTAATGTCCAGGGCAAAATAACCGGTGCCGCCCGTTCGCTCGCCGCAGACAAGAATGGCCTGGTCCCCGTCCCCTGCATCCAGAACGCCGTCGCCGTTTAGATCCTGCACAAAGACCTTCGGGCTTGCGTCAATAAAAAAATCATGGTCAATCCCTTCCAACAGGTTCTTGAGCCGGTGGAGCTGATCCGGGGGGATGAAGGCCCATGCTTCCGTGCCGGAGAGGGTCTCGTTGCCATGCGGATCCATTTCGCTGTCCAACACGGCATGGAGCATCCCATCGTTCGCCCCGAAAAAGACCATGGTCTTGGAAGAACCATCGGGGAAGAGGTAGCGGACGACCAGCGGCCGGCTATGAACCACATCTCCCAGGATCGCCGCCCTGTTCTCCGCGGTGTTGCCGTCGCCGTTTTCATCAAAGACATCCGCCCCGCGAACAAATTCGATGATCTGGGAGGGGCTGTGGGTGGGGTTTCCCAGCACTTCGGCCGTCAGGAGAGGATTGTCCGACCCAAACCGGTTGCCCGGATCGATCAGATCGGTGGACGAACCAAGGTAGGTGTAGATGTTTCTGTCCGTGTTGGCGATGTAATTAGCCTTTGAGGGATCTGCCCAATCTTTGGCGGCCCAGAAGGGCACTGCTTCAGCCTTGATGCGACCGTCGGCTTCCAGAGCGGCTTTCTCATCTTTTCCCACGACCACATTGTCGGCGGAAAGGGCAAACCTCACGACATTCCCTTCCCAGAAGGGGCCTGCCTTCGCCCGAAAGAAGGCCATATAGACCTCATTGCCGCTCTGGCTCTCTTCAGGAGGGATGACCGGTGCGGTAAGCGTGTTCCAGCCCTGATCTGGGCTGGAGAATGCCACCAGACAGGTATCGTCGGCGAGACTCCTCACGCACAGCAGTACCAGGAAAGAAAAGATCACTATCCCTGAAAACCAGGCGCACCGTTTTACCATGCCATTTCCCATTTGCCTACTCGACCACCCGTTCTCCCATGAAACCTAAAAGCCAAGCCTGTAAAAACCGATCTCAAGACTCCTTCTGGCGCCGGAAGGACCATGCCCGTTACAGATCATCTTGTATCTATGGACCTTGAACGCGCCCACCTCAAATCCGGACCCCCTGGGAGCTGCAGAAGCGCCCAGGTATTGAACCGTTCCATCAAACGACTGTCCAGGGCCCAGAACTCCCCCGGGAGAGGAAAAGGTATTGGGGGCGCTACCGGACATATTCTCATTATCATAGAGGTTCGGACTTCTCGTTACATAGCCGCCTGCGGATTCCGCCGCGTAAAAGGCCTCTTTTTGAAGTCGCCAGTTTGCCGCCATCCCCAGCTCTGATTCACTCAGTTGACTGGCTGCTATCCCGATGACGGTGAGGAGCGCCAGGACCACCAGCGCAATCACCATAACGGACCCTTGTTCCCTGTCTCTTCCGGCCTCTGACTCCCGCATTGCCCGTTCTCCGTTACAATTGTGGCTTAATGAGCCGCAAAGAGACCTTTTTCTCTCTGCCGCGCTCATCCCAGGCCACAATGATGTTAATAGTTTTCGTTCCGGCGGTAGCATCGTCTATCGCCACATTCCAGTACACGGCGTAGGCCTTCCCCGTGGCTGTGTGCCGGTTTGTCCGGTAGTCGGCATCCGCCGTTGTAAGGGGATTGTTATCGAATCCCGTGTCTTCAAGACCTGATGCCCCATCGCCATCCCTGTCCTCAAGATTCATATCACCATAACCAAGAGCTGCCAGTTTTTCCATCCTGTCTGCTGCGATGGTGGCTGCATTCGTGAGATCCGTTGCCACCGCATTGGCCCGCATGGCAGACCCCTGCATGGTTGCTACCGCCAGAAGACCGATGGTCAGGATGGAAATGGCCATAATCACTTCCAGCAATGTGAATCCCTGTTGCCTTTGTTCCTCGGATCTGACGTTCTTTTGACTGTGTTCCATGGTCCTTTTTCGCCTCGATCAAAACGCCAGATTGCGGCACAAAACTTCTGCCGTCATCAGCCTGCGGCGGAAGTGGTCCTTCTGGAGACCCAAAACGGTCTGGCCTTGCTGGTTCACATAAACGGTCATGTTTGTATAATGCGGGTCCTGGGCCTCGGCCCGCACAACCAGCGTTATCTGGATGGACCTGATCTTGGAGGCATCAGCCACCGGGGTGGGCAGTACGTTGCCAGCCTTGTCAAGGTAGACGAAATTCAGGGAATCCACGTCTTCCACCACCGGCTGGTTACTCGCCGTGAACGGGGTCTTTCTGCCAAGTTTTTGTATGCCCTTTGAGGTATAGAGGGAATAGCTGATATCCTCATTGTTCTCGCTGGGATCACCATTACCGTTCAGGTCCTCTGTGAGCCTGATGGAATGGGAATCAGCCGTCAAAATTCCGGCATCGGCATGGCCGCTGGGATCACATCCCGCCATCGAGATATCCCTTTGCATGTAGAACATGGCCGCCCGCACCTTCTGTTCCAGGGCGGTAACCTGTGTTTGGGCCGCATAAGAACTCTGCTGGGAGCGGTAAACAGAATAGGTGCCTGCCATGACGATACCGGCTATTGCTATGGCGATGAGCAACTCCACCAGCGTAAAACCAGGTGAGGACCGCCATCTCCCGCCTTCCCTCTTTTTTCCCATGATGACCATGCCTCTTTGTTGCTCCAGTGGTTGGTTATTCGATACGCACGTTCCCGGCAGAAGAAAGGACCAGCTTCATCTTTTTTCCCTTCGTATTTCTGAGAAAGGCCGTCCCCATCCCGAGGCCACCCGAATTGCTCGTCGGAATGCCGCTGGGCCGAAAGGCAATGGCGGGAATGCCATTGTCATTCTGCGGGAAGGTCAGGCCGTCTCCCCCTCCTTTTGAGAGATCGAAAGAGACCCCCTGATACTGTTCACCCCCTCCCCAGAGTCGCCGGGCAAGAATCTTTTCTCCCGGATCATACTCCAGGTTATTGTTGGCATCAACAAAGACGACATAGGAATACGTCTTTGACCCGATAGCCTGATTAAAGCAAATGGTGCTGTAGCTTCCGCTTTTGGTGGCGGTAATTTTTGCAAGTTGGAAATTGGAGAAGAGATCTCTGGCCG
>Ga0307440_1000740_pt1 | contig 16147 bp, 13 predicted proteins | sample SalMarWE160410MG_FD_202150 | JGI IMG/M metagenome (GOLD analysis project Ga0307440, IMG submission 202150) | Salt marsh sediment microbial communities from the Plum Island Ecosystem LTER, Massachusetts, United States - WE1604-10 | ecosystem: Environmental > Aquatic > Marine > Intertidal zone >... | reverse complement strand
GCCCACCGTACTTCTGCGCCTGCACCTTGGTGATCGCCGCCGTCAGCGTCGTCTTCCCATGGTCCACGTGCCCGATCGTCCCCACATTCACGTGCGGCTTCTTGCGTTGGAATTTCTCTTTGGACATCCCGTTCTAACCTCGACGCTGAATTACTGTCTCTTCGCGATGGCCTCGGCGATGCTGGCCGGGACTTCGTTGTACTTGGCGAACTCCATGCTGTAGGTCGCTCGGCCCTGGGTCGCAGACCGCAGATCCGTCGCGTAGCCGAACATCTCGGCGAGTGGAACCTCGGCCCGGATGATCTTTCCTGCCGGCGCCTCCTCCATTCCCTGGATCATGCCGCGGCGACTGTTCAGATCGCCCATCACGTCGCCCATGAAGTCCTCGGGGGTTACCACCTCGACCTTCATAATGGGCTCCAGCAGCACGGGCTTGGCCTTGCGGGCCGCCTCCTTAAAGCAAATGGAGCCTGCGATCTTGAAGGCCATTTCGCTCGAGTCCACCTCATGATAGGACCCGTCGTAGAGTGCCACCTTGATATCCACCATGGGGAAACCGGCCAGCACGCCGCTGGTCATCGCTTCCTGGACCCCCTTGTCTACCGCCGGAATGTATTCCTTGGGCACGACACCGCCGACGATCTCGTTGGCGAACTCATAGCCCGTCCCCGGCTCCTGGGGCTCCAGGCGGAGATACACGTGACCGTACTGGCCGCGCCCGCCGGACTGGCGGACGAACTTGCCCTCCTGCTCAACCTTGGCGCGGATCGTCTCGCGGTAGCTGACCTGGGGAGCGCCCACGTTGGCCTCGACCCCAAACTCCCGCTTCATGCGGTCGACGATGATCTCCAGGTGCAGCTCGCCCATCCCGGAGATGATTGTCTGGCCCGACTCTTCATCGGTACGCACGCGGAAAGAGGGATCTTCCTGGGCGAGCTTGGAGAGGGCCATGCCCATCTTCTCCTGGTCGCCTTTGCTCCTGGGCTCCGCCGCAACAGAGATGACCGGATCGGGAAACTCCATCCGCTCCAGGGTGATGAGCTTGTCCTGGGCGCACAGGGTGTCGCCCGTGGTCACATCCTTCAGCCCCACCGCAGCGGCAATGTCACCGGCGCGGACCTCCTTGATCTCCTTGCGGTCGTTGGCGTGCATCTGCAGGATACGGCCGATGCGCTCCCGCTTGCTCTTGACCGGGTTGTAGACGCTGTCGCCCGAGCTCAGCACGCCCGAGTAGACGCGGAAGAAGGTCAGGGTGCCAACGTAAGGGTCGGTCGCGATCTTGAAGGCGAGCGCGGCGAAAGGGGCGTCGTCCTTCGAGGGCCGGGAGTCCTCGGTCTCGCCGTCGTCCAGCACGCCGCGAATCGGCGGGACCTCGGTGGGTGACGGCAGGTAGTCGATCACGGCGTCGAGCATCGCCTGGACGCCTTTGTTCTTGAAGGCCGAGCCGCACAGCATGGGCACGATCTCCACGCGCAGGGTGCGCTCCCGCAGACCGGCCTTGATCTCGTCCTCGCTGAGCTCACGGCCCTCGAGGTACTTCTCCATCAAGGCCTCGTTGGCTTCCGCCGCGGCCTCGACCATCACCTCGCGCCACTCGTTGCACTGGTCCACCAGGTCGGCCGGGATGTCCTTGAGCTCGTACTTCATGCCCTTGGACGCCTCATCCCAGTAGACGGCCCTCATGCGCACGAGGTCGACGACGCCTTTGAATTGGTCCTCGGCACCGATCGGCAGCTGGACGGGCACCGCATAGCTGCCGAGTCGCAGCTTGACCTGCTCCACGACCCGCAAGAAGTCGGCCCCCACACGGTCCATCTTGTTGACGAAGGCAAGGCGCGGGACGCGGTACTTGTCCGCCTGGCGCCACACGGTCTCCGACTGGGGCTCGACCCCACCCACCGCGCAGAAGACGGCGCAGGCGCCGTCCAGGACGCGCAGGGACCGCTCCACCTCGATGGTGAAGTCCACGTGGCCGGGGGTGTCGATGATGTTGATCCGGTGCTCCGGATGCTGCATGTCCATGCCTTTCCAGAAGCAGGTGGTTGCGGCGGACGTGATGGTGATGCCACGCTCCTGCTCCTGCTCCATCCAATCCATGGTCGCGGCGCCCTCGTGCACCTCCCCGATCTTGTGGGAGACGCCGGTGTAAAAGAGCACGCGCTCGGTAGTGGTGGTCTTACCAGCATCGATGTGCGCCATGATGCCGACGTTGCGATAGCGCTCGATAGGTGTACTGCGTGCCACGACCTTATCCGCCTCAAATAGATGGAGAACCTGCCAGCGCCTTTACCAGCGATAGTGGGAGAACGCCTTGTTGGCCTCCGCCATGCGATGGGTGTCTTCCTTCTTCTTCACCGCGGCCCCTCGAGAGTCCGCGGCATCCATCAGCTCACCGGCCAACCGCAGGGCCATGGACTTCTCGGAGCGCTTGCCGGCCGCGTCGATGAGCCAACGCATGGCGAGCGAGTTACGCCGCGTGGGTCGCACCTCCACAGGCACCTGATAGGTTGCACCGCCCACCCGCCGGGATTTGACCTCGACCACGGGCCGCACGTTCTCCATGGCCTGATGGAGCAGGTCCAGCGGCTGGGCCCCCGCCTTCTTCTCGGCAACCTGGTCAAGCGCACCATAGATGATCCGCTCCGCAACCGACTTCTTGCCGTCTTCCATCAGCATATTGATGAACTTAGCAAGCAGATCGCTTCCGAACTTGGGATCCGGAAGGACCTGGCGACGGGACACTATGCGTCTTCTCGGCATCTCTGAGGGCTCCGCGCTCGAAACTTACAAAGGCTCAGCTCTTGGGTCGCTTGGCACCGTACTTGGAGCGGCCCTGGCGACGCTTGTCGACGCCGGAGGTATCCAAGGTACCGCGCACCGTGTGATAGCGCACACCGGGCAGGTCCTTCACACGGCCGCCCCGAATCAGCACCACCGAGTGCTCCTGCAGGTTGTGTCCCTCACCCCCGATGTAGGAGGTCACCTCGAAACCGTTGGTGAGGCGGACACGCGCGACCTTGCGCAGGGCCGAGTTCGGCTTCTTCGGCGTCGTGGTGTAGACACGCGTGCACACGCCCCGCTTCTGCGGGCAGGACTCCAACGCCGGGACGGCGCTCTTTGCCACCTTGCGCTTCCGGGGCCTGCGCACCAACTGGTTAATTGTCGCCATGCAAACGATCTCCACCGGCGCCGTCGCGCCATCGACTCAAACGAACCGTGAGACGAGCGGACGCTGCCGCCACGCCATCGAACGGCGGCGGGCTGGCGCCTCTCGCGGTAGACCCAGAAGGTGCCCGGCGACAAGTCGCCCGGCCCGGGAAACAATCAAGCCGGCACTAAGCCGGCTCAGCTGAGACGCGGCAGTATAAGGACGGCGTAATGGAGTGTCAACGGCGGGACAGAGGATGGGCTGGACGACCAAGGTGCCTCGGCAGCCCGCCACTCAAGCTCCGGCGAGCAGCGCCGGCCACCACCACTCCATTGTCGGTCGGCGCCGGTCGTGTACTCAGGTAAACGCCGTTTGGCAAAACGAAAGCAGGGTCGCCGGGAAGAGTCCGAGGGCGAGCATGAGGAGTCCGTTAAGGGACACGGCCAGCCGTGTCCCGGCGCCCGCCACGAGGGGCACATCAGTCTCCGGCTCGTCAAAATAGATCAGCTTGACCACGCGGAGGTAGTAGAAGGCCCCGATGATTGAGAAGACCACGGCCACGATGGCAAGCCAGGTCAAGTCGACCCGAACCACCGCCTCCAAGACCAACAGCTTGGCCATGAACCCCACGGTGGGGGGAACACCGGCCATCGAGAACATCAGAAGCGCCATCATCGCAGCATGCCAGGAGTCGCGCTCGTTGAGCCCCTTGAGGTCGTCCAGCCGCTCAGGGTCGAACCCCTTTCGGCTGAGCAGCACCAACACGCCGAAGGCGCCAGCAGCCATCAGTGCGTAAACGATCGCATAGAACATGGCGGAGGCGTAGCCCTGGGGCGTGCCCGCAAGGACGCCGAGGAAGATGAAACCCACATGGGAGACGGTCGAGTAGGCCAGCATGCGCTTGATATTGCTCTGGGCGATTGCGGCCAGATTGCCGAGAGCCATGGAGAGCACCGAGAGTAAGATCAGCATGCCCTGCCAATGCACCTGAAGCCCCCCGAGCCCATCCACCAACAGCCGCATGGCGACCCCGAACGCGGCGATCTTGGGGGCGCTGCCCAGCAAGAGGACAACCGGGAGCGGGGCCCCTTCGTAAACGTCTGGGACCCACATGTGGAAGGGAACTGCACCGAACTTGAAGCCGATCCCAACCACGAGAAAAGCCAGGCCGAACACCAGCACCCTATTTTCCATGCCATGCTCCGCCACCATCCGGGCGACCGTCCCGAGCTCCAGGGACCCCGTGGCACCGTAAATCATGGAGATGCCGTAGAGCAGCATTCCGGATCCGATGGCGCCCAGCACGAAATACTTCATGGCCGCCTCCGCACCGCCCCTGGAGTCCCGGTCGAAGGCCACAAGGGCGTAAAGGCAAAGGGCGAGCAACTCCAGTCCGAGATAGACCGTGAGGAAGCTGTTGGCGGAGACCATGATCAGCATGCCCAGCACGGAGAAGAGCCCAAGCACGTAGTACTCACCGCTCAGCATGCCCCGATCCCGCAGGAAGTCCTTGGCGTAAACAAAGGCGAAGATCGCGACGATGAAGATCGTGACCTTGAGCAAGTCGCTCATGCCGTCGCGGACATAGGAGCCGTCCAGCACCACCTGGCGACTGGTGCCCCCCACCGCAACCGTGATCCCAATCGCGATCAACAGACCGATCAGGGTCAGCGCGTGGTTGACCCCTTTGTGACTCTCCTTGAGGTACAGATCCACCACCAGGATGGTGCTCGCCAAGACCAGGATGAAGATCTCCGGCAAGACGGGTATCAGATTGGAAGTCTCGAATGTCATGGATGGAGCTAATCCCAGAATTCTTGTCTCAGGGGCAGCGTTCCGTGACGCCTCTCACAGGAGGGGCGGGCGGGAGTAAGCTACCGGGTGCACGCATGGAGAGCCTTGCCTCTTCGGCGAGCACCCGCATCAAAACTGGAGCGCAGCGATGGGGCCCGGCGTCCCCCCCAGCTTGGAGATCGCCACGTGCTGCACCAGGTTCTGGATGCTCGGCTCCATGACGTGCACGAGGGGCGCCGGCCAGACTCCAAGGACCACAACCGCGGCAGCCAGCGTACCGAGCACCAGGAGCTCCCGGGCATTGGCATCCTGAAGACCGGCGATCCGAGCGCTGGTCACCGCCCCGAAGACCACCCGCTTGACCATCCAAAGGGTGTAGGCGGCCCCCAGAATCAGGGTCGTGCCGGCGAGGAATGCAAACCAGAAGTCGGCCCGGAAGCTCGCGAGGGTGACCATGAACTCGCCGACGAAGCCGGACGTCCCCGGCAGCCCCGCGTTGGCCATCGCGAAGAAGACCATCAGCGCCCCGAAAACCGGCATGGTGTTGACGACGCCGCCGTAGTCGGCGATCTGACGCGAGTGCAGCCGGTCGTAGAGCACCCCCACACAGAGGAACAGTGCCCCCGAGATGAACCCGTGGGAGATCATCTGGACCATCCCCCCGGAGACGCCGAGCACTGCTCCGGCGGGTTGCCCGGAGCGGTGAAGGATGGTGAAGACGACGAAGAACCCAAGGGTCACGAACCCCATGTGAGCGATGGACGAGTACGCGATGAGCTTTTTCATGTCCTGCTGCACCAGGGCCACGAAACCGATGTAGACCACGGCGATGAGGGACATACCGATGATCAGCCAATCCAACGAGGCGCTGGCGTCAGGCGTAATCGGCAAGCTGAAGCGGAGGAACCCGTAGCCGCCGATCTTGAGCATGATAGCCGCGAGAATCACCGAGCCCCCCGTGGGTGCCTCGACATGGGCATCGGGAAGCCAGGTATGCACCGGCCACATGGGGACCTTGACCGCAAAGGCGATCAGGAACGCCAGGAAGATCAGCACCTGCTCCGTCATCCCGAGCTTGAGGAAGTGATAGTCCAGGATGTCGAAAGAGCCCGACTTGAAGTACATGTAGATCAGGGCGATCAACATGAACACTGAGCCGAAGAAGGTGTAGAGGAAGAACTTTATCGTGGCGTACACCCGGTTCGGCCCACCCCACACCCCGATGATCAGGAACATGGGGATCAGCATCGCCTCCCAGAACACATAGAAAAGGATGGCGTCCAGGGCGGAGAAAACGCCGACCATCACCCCTTCCATGATCAGGAACGCCGCCATGTAGTGGGTGGGCTTGTAGGTGATGACCTCCCACCCGGCGATGATCACCAGGACGGTGAAAAAGGTGGTGAGCAGAATCAGCGGCATGGAGATGCCGTCCACACCCAGGTGGTAGAAGACGTGGAAGGAAGGGATCCAGGCCGCCCGCTCGACGAACTGCATCTGCGCCGTGGACGCGTCGAAGCCGGTCCAGAGCGCAAGGCTGATGAGAAAGGTGAGCACGGCGAACGTGAGGGCCACCCACTTGGAGACGTTTGCCGCCCGGTCTCCGCTGGCCAGCACGAGAATGCCGCCGAGAATGGGCAGCCAGATGGTCAGCGTCAGTACAGGGAAATCCGCTTGCATTCCGGTCTGTCTCCCCGTTCGGTTAAAGGGCGACGAAGATCGTCAGCAGGCCAACCAGCCCGACGATCATGGCAATCGCGTAGTGATAGAGGTACCCGGTCTGCAGGGTCCGGATGCGCGCGGCAAAGCGTCCAACGGCCTTCGCAGAGCCGTTCACCAGCATGCCGTCGATCAGCCCGCAGTCACCCGCCTTCCAGAGAAGCTTTCCAATCCCCTGGCCGCCGGAGCCGAAGACCATCTGATTGAAGTCGTCGAAGCCGTACTTGCGATCGAGGATGTAGTACAGCCAATCGAATCTGATCCGCAGGTGGTCCTCCACGCGAGGATTCCGGGCGAACAGGTACCAGTAGACGTAGGCCGCAAGACCGAGGCCGCCCATCGCGAGCCAGAACGGGAAACCCGTCAACCCGTGAAGCACGAAGCCCAGCTCGCCATGGAAGTAGTGCTCCTGCAGGCGGTCGAGCACATTGTGCTGCGGTGCCACGTAGATCGCATTCTTGAACCAGTCGCCGAACAGCAGCGGCTCTGCTGTCATCCAGCCGATCACCACGGACGGGATCGCCAGCAGTATCAGAGGGATGGTCACCACCCAAGGGGACTCACGGAGATGGTGCCGCGTGTGCTCGTCCATGCGCTCCTTGCCGTGGAAGACGAGGAAGTACATGCGGAAGCTGTAGAAGGCGGTTATCAGCACGCCAAGGGTCAGCAGGGCCGAGGCGTACTCCGCTCCGAACCTGTGCGTGTGGTCTACCGCGAAGATAATCGCGTCCTTGGAGAAGAACCCCGAGAATCCGGGAAAGCCGATCAGGGCCAGCGATCCGACCAGCGCGGTGATCCAGGTGACGGGCATGTACTTGCGCATCCCGCCCATGTGGCGAATGTCCTGGTCGTGGTGCATCGCGATGATGACCGAGCCCGCTGCCAGGAACAGGAGCGCCTTGAAGAAGGCGTGCGTCATCAGATGGAAGATCCCGGCAGCATAGGCGGAGGCGCCAAGGGCCGCAGTCATGTAACCGAGCTGGGAGAGCGTCGAATAGGCCACCACCCGCTTGATGTCGTTCTGGACAATCCCGATCAGCCCCATGAGAAAGGCGGTGGTGGCGCCGACTATGAGCACGAGGCTAAGAGCCGTCTCGGAGAGCTCGAAGAGCGGCGACATGCGGGCGACCATGAAGATGCCCGCGGTGACCATGGTGGCGGCGTGGATCAGTGCAGAGATGGGGGTCGGACCCTCCATGGAGTCGGGCAGCCAGACATGCAGCGGAATCTGGGCGGACTTGCCCATGGCGCCGATGAACAGGAGCACGCAGATCAGGGTCATCAGCGACCAGTCACTGTCACCCCAGATGTGGACCTGCGCATGGGCCAGGGAGGGCGCCCGCGCGAAGACCTCCGCATAGTCCATGGACGAAAAGTACATGCCGATGGCCGCGATGCCGAGCAGGAACCCGAAGTCGCCGACCCGGTTGACCAGGAAGGCCTTGAGGTTCGCAAAGATGGCCGATTCGCGGACCGACCAGAAGCCGATGAGGAGATAGGAGACCAGGCCCACCGCCTCCCAGCCGAAGAAGAGCTGGAGGAAGTTGTTGGACATCACCAGCATCAGCATCGAGAAGGTGAAGAGTGAGATGTAGCTGAAGAAACGCTGGTAGCTGTTCCGCCCGGCGAGGCTATCCTTCGGCCAGTTGTGCTGGTCGTCCGCCATGTAGCCGACGGTGTAGATGTGCACCATGAAGGAGACGAAGGTGACCACGCTCATCATGAGCGCGGTCAGCCGGTCCACCAGAAACCCGACCTCGAAGCGCATGCCGTCCACCACCATCCAGGTGTAGACGGGCTGATTGAAGGCGGGACGGCCGTCGAAGATGAAGCCCTTGAGGACATACAGGGAAAGCACGGTGGAGAGGCCGACCCCGAGGACCGTCACCCAGTGCGCCCCGGCCCGTCCGATCCGCCCGCCAAACAGGCCGGCGATGATTGAGCCCAGCAAGGGCGCGAGTACGATGGTCAGATAGACGTTTTCCATGACGTGAGTGTGTTTTATCAAACGGGCGTACGCGTGCTCGACCTCGCTGAAACCTGTTTCCCCGGACCTGGGACGATGCGCCGGATGAAGGCGAAGACCCCAGGGCGATTCCTACAGTCGGCGGCGGCGACGCCCCGCGACGCAGATTGCTGACCGCAATGCCCCGGACAGGGCCGCGACCGACTCAACCCTTCAATGTGTCCAGATCCTCGACATTGATGGTCTGGCGGTTGCGGAACAGCACCACCAGGATCGCCAGGCCGATCGCCGCCTCAGCTGCGGCCACCGTGAGGATGAAGAAGACGAAGACCTGCCCCGCTGTGTTCCCCAGGAAGTGTGAGAAGGCGACGAAATTCATATTCACCGCCAGCAACATCAGCTCGATACACATCAGCAGGACGATGACGTTCTTTCGGTTGAGGAAGATGCCCGCCACGCTTAGGCAGAAGAGGATTCCCCCGAGGACCAAATAGTCGGATAGGGCAATCATTCCGTTTCCACCTTGCCATGAACCGGCACTTGCAAGAGCCGGATTCGATCCGGCCGCTTGACCCGTACCTGGCGCGCCGGGTCCTGATACTTGGTCTGCGGACGCCGCCGCAGGGTGAGCCGAATCGCGGCAACGATCGCCACCAACAAGATCACGGCTGCGATCTCAAAGGGATACACATAGACGGTGTAGAGTACCGTCCCCACCTCGGCGGTGTTGCTGTACTCCGCCCCGTGGGCGGCGGGCTGCGGGAAGTGCGCGAGCCCGAAATGCGCCGGCCCCACCACCAGCCCGATCTCTATCAGCATAACGGCGGCGATGAGGAGACCGACCGGCAGATAGCGGATGAACTGCCCCTTCAGGGCAGCCACCTCCACATCGAGCATCATCACCACGAAGAGGAAGAGGACCATCACGGCCCCCACGTAGACCAGCACCAGGACGATGGCGAGGAACTCCGCCTCCAGGAGCAGCCACAGGCCAGCACTCGCGACGAAGGCGAGCACCATGTAGAGCACCGCGTGCACAGGATTGCGCCGCGTGATCACCATGCCGGCCGCCGCCACCGTGATGGCCGCAAATAGATAGAAAAGTAACTTTTCAGCGCTCATCTTGAATCGCGTCAGTTCCGACAGTCGGCCGATCTTCCTGGGCGCGACCAAGTCGGGCGGGGGAGCTGCCGCGCAGACACGCTCCCCCGCCCATTCTGCAGCCCCAGCGGCCCAGGCTCTCCAAGCTCATCGATAGGGCGCATCGGCGGTACGGGCCGCGGCGATTTCGGCCTCGTACTTGTCACCGATGGCCAGGAGCTTTTCCTTGGTCATGATGTTCTCACCCCGGTTCTCGAAGTGGTACTCGTAGATGTTCGTCTCCACGATGGAGTCCACGGGGCAGGACTCCTCACAGAACCCGCAGTAGATGCACTTGAAAAGGTCGATGTCGTAGCGGGTCGTGCGCCGGGAGCCGTCTTCTCTCGGCTCCGCCTCGATCGTGATGGCCAGCGCTGGGCAGACGGCCTCGCAGAGCTTGCAGGCGATGCAGCGCTCCTCGCCGTTCGGATAGCGACGCAGGGCGTGCAGGCCGCGAAAGCGCGGCGAGACCGGCGTCTTCTCCTCCGGGTACTGAACGGTGAACTTGGGCCGAAACAGGTAACGGCCGGTGAGGTTCATCCCTCGGAAGAGCTCTCCCAGGGTGAGACTCTTCAGGTAATCACGGGCGGCTTGAAACATGCTGGACACTCCTCTCAGGCCGACCACCAGGGCGGCAGCCGATACACCACCGCGAGGGCAACGGCCAGGATCCAGACAATGGTAATCGGTATGAAGACCTTCCACCCGAGACGCATGATCTGGTCGTAACGGTAACGGGGAAAGGTAGCCCGGAACCAGAGGAAGAGAAACATGAAGGCGAAGGTCTTCAGCAGTAGCCACTGCAAGCCGTCGTCCAGCAGAAAGACCCCGTCCACCCAGGCCTTCGGCAGCGGGGACAGCCAGCCTCCGAAGAACATGATCACCGCCAGGGCGGAGATCAGAATCATGTTGGCGTATTCCGCCAGGAAGAAAGCGGCGAAGGCGGTGCCTGAGTACTCCACGTGAAAGCCGGCGACGATCTCCGACTCCCCCTCCGCTACGTCGAACGGGGCGCGGTTCGTCTCGGCGACGCCGGAGATGAAGTAGACCCCCAGGAGCGGCAGTAGCGGCAGCCAGTACCAGGTGAAGACGCTGCCCGCCTGGGCGTGGACGATCGCACCGAGGTTGAGGCTGCCCGCAGCCACGAGCACACCGACCAAGGCGAATCCCATGGCGATCTCATAGGCCACGATCTGTGCGGCGGCGCGCATGGCGCCAAGAAAAGCATACTTGGAGTTGGAGGCCCAGCCGGCGATGATCACCCCGTAGACACCGAGCGAGGTCAGGGCGAGGATGTAGAGCAGCCCCGCATTCACGTCCGCCAGCACCAGGCCGTCGCTAAAAGGGAAGACGGCCCAGGCCGCCAACGCGGTGGCGAGGGCGATGGTGGGGGCAAGGAGGAACAGGAACTTGTTGGCCCTCGTGGGCAGCACGATCTCCTTCATCAGGAGCTTCACCACGTCGGCGAAGGGCTGGAGCAGACCGCGGAATCCGACGCGGTTGGGCCCTATGCGCACCTGCATGTAGCCGATGACCTTCCGCTCGGCGTAGGTGTAATAGGCCACCGTGAGGATGATCGGCAACACGATAGCTCCGACCTTCAGAAGCACCTGAATCACGGCCGGCAATGCAGTCCAAAGCTCGCTCATAGCCTAGGTCCCCTCAGACCTTGCGGATGGTCACGGGACCGATCTGAGCCCCGAGGAGCTCGCTCCGGGCCACCCCCGCGGGTACGGAGACACAACCCGCAGGTACCGACCCGTCCAGCGTGACCTGAGCCCGGGCCAGGTCGCCGTTCTGGCGCACCTCGACGCCGTCACCTTCGGCAAGGCCCAAGCGCTTCGCCTCCGCAGGGTTCAGGAATACCCCGAACGAGTTGGCAGCAGGCGTACGCTGCAGGGCGGGAGCGCGCCGCACGAGGGGGTCGACGGCGTAGATGGGGACGCTGCCGACGCGGATGAGCCCGTCGGCGGCCGACTGCCGCTCTGCTTGGAACTTGCCGCGAGGCTTATTGTTCAGCCGCACGCCCTTGCTTAGCGCCCGAAGCTCGTCGCACACCTGGGCGGAATCCGTGTAATCGAACCCGGGCAGGTCGAGCAGGTTGCCGAGCACCCGCAGGAGCTTCCATCCGGGCCGCGCCTCGCCCAGGGGAGCGACTGCGCCCTGAAACCCCTGCCAGGTGCCGCCTGCGTTCACATAGGTGCCGGAGGTCTCCGCGAATGCCGCAACGGGGAGCATCAGGTGGGCGACACCTTCCAGCGATGGGCTGCGGAACGCGGTGCAGGCCACGACGAATTCCGCCCGACCGAATGCGCCGGCGGCAAGCGACGGATTGACCAGATCGTAACCAGGCTCCAGGCCCCAAAGGAGGTAGGTCCGGCGAGTTTGCTCCAACATGGCCACCGCGTCGAGTCCAGCCGGCTTCGCCGGTTTGGCCCCCGGGAGCTGATGCGGCACCGCCCCGGCGAGGTGTGCCCCGACGCCGTTCGCCGCCCCGGGGAGATAGCCGACCTGCGCCCCGGCGGCCTCTGCGATGAGATAGGCGAATCCCTTCAGGAGGGCAAAATCCGGGTGCGCGGCAGCAAGACCGCCGAGCAGAACGAGGCCGCCCTTGCCGGCCGCCCGCAGGCGCTCCGCGGTCTCCGTGTGATGCGGGTCCGGCGTCGCGTCGGCGATGAGGTCCTTGATCGGGCCGGCTCCCCGCTTCCGCAGCGCCTTGGCGATCGCTGCCAGGTCCTTCAGCATGCCTACCGGCGTGTCCACGAACTGGCTCGCAGGGAAGGTCAGCCCCAGCCCGATCGGGTTGATGACCGCGACATGGGCCCCGGCCATCGCCGCCTTGCGGATGCGGTGCGCGAGAAGCGGCTGCTCCTGACGAATGTCCGCGCCGACCAACAGGACGGCCTGCCGGGTCTCCAGCTCGGCGATGGGGACACCGAGCCAGGGCACAGCGGGGTCAGCACCGTCGCCCCGGAAGTCCTGCTGGCGAAGGCGGGTGTCGATGTTGCTGCCCCCAAAACCGCGCAGCACCTTCTGCGCCAGATACATCTCCTCCAGCGTCGAAGCGGGGGCCATCAGCATGCCGACCTGGTCCGGACCCGCGGCCTTGAGGCGCTCCGCGAGGAGAATGAGCGCATCCTGCCAGGTGATCGGCTGCCATTCCCCCTCGCGCTTCACGAGGGGCTGGACCAGCCGATCAGGGGCCGAAAGTCCTTCGTAGCTGAAGCGGTCACGGTCGGAGATCCAGGTCTCGTTCACCGCCTCGTTGTCCTTGGGGTGGACCCGCATCACCCGGGTGCCCCGGACGTGGAGGTGGATGTTCGACCCCACCGCGTCGTGGGGTGCGATGCCATCCCTCTGGATGAGCTCCCAGGCGCGTGCCTTGAAGCGGAATGGCTTCGAGGTGAGGGCTCCCACGGGGCAAAGATCGATGACGTTTCCGGAAAGCTCATGGGCCACCGTGTGCTCGACGTAGGTCCCGATGCGCATGTCTTCACCGCGGCCCGTGGCGCCCAGCTCCCGCACGCCGGCGATCTCCGCACCAAAGCGCACGCAGCGCGTGCAGTGGATACAGCGGGTCATGTCAGTGGCGATCAGGGGACCGAGGTCCTCGTCCTTCACCACCCGCTTGCCTTCGCTGTAGCGGGAGACATCGCCCCCGTAGCCCATAGCCACGTCCTGCAGCTCGCACTCGCCCCCCTGGTCACAAATGGGGCAATCGAGGGGGTGGTTGATGAGCAGAAACTCCATGGTCCCCTTTTGGGCCTCCAGGGCCCGTGGGGACCGGGTAAGCACCTTCATCCCGCTGCCGACCGGGGTCGCGCAGGCGGGCACCGGCTTGGGGAATGGGCGCCCGCCCTGCTCCGCCTCCACCAGGCACATGCGACAGTTGGCGGCGATGGAGAGCTTCTTGTGGTAGCAGAACCGCGGGATGCCGATACCCTCCCGGTCCGCGACCTGGATGATCATCTCCCCGGGCTCCGCCTCGCAGGCACGGCCGTCGATCTCGATGGTGATCTTGTCCGTCATTGGGGTTTCTCAGTCGGCGGTCGCGGGCGTCACGCGGCCTCGACCATGCTCCTGCCGTGCTCGACGAGATATTCGAACTCGTGGCGGTAGTGCTTGATAAAGCTTTGTACCGGCATGGCGGCGGCATCGCCGAGGGCACAGATGGTGCGCCCACCGATGCGCCCGGCGACGCTGTCGAGAAGCTCCAGATCTTCCCGGCGGCCCTGTCCGTGCAGAATCCGGTGCAGCACCCGGGCAAGCCAGCCAGTGCCTTCCCGACAAGGGGTGCATTGCCCGCAGGACTCGCGGGCGTAGAAATGGGCGAGGTTGTAAAGGACCCGCACCATGCAGGTGCCTTCGGCGATGACAATGACGGCTCCCGAGCCCAGCATAGACCCGGCCTTGGCGATGGAGTCGTAGTCCATATCCGTCTTCAGCATCACCCTCCCCGGGACGACAGGCACCGAGGATCCGCCGGGGATTACCGCCTTTAGACCTTTCCGGTCTTTCACACCGCCGGCCATCTCCAGAAGGGCCTTGAAAGGCGTTCCGAGGGGAATCTCGAAGTTGTCGGGCTTGCTCACGTGCCCGGTCACCGAGAACAGCTTCGGACCCCCGTTGTTCGGGCGACCCTGCTCCAGGAACCACTCGCCGCCCTTCTCCAGGATAACCGGCACGGAGGCGAGGGACTCGGTGTTGTTGATGGTGGTGGGCTTGCCGTAGAGGCCCGCCTGGGCCGGAAACGGCGGTTTGTAGCGGGGCTGCCCCTTCTTGCCTTCGATGGACTCGAGGAGGGCCGTCTCCTCACCGCAGATGTAGGCGCCGGCACCGCAGTGGGTATAGAGGTCGAAGTCAACGCCGGAGCCCTGGATGTCCTTGCCGAGCAGACCGGCCTCGTAGGCCTCCCCGAGGGCCGCCTCGAAGCGCTCCACCGGCTCGAAGAATTCGCCACGGATATAGTTGTAGCCGACGGTCGCACCGATGGTGTAGCCAGCGATCGCCATGCCCTCGATCAGCTGGTGGGGGTTGTAGCGCAGGATGTCCCGGTCCTTGCAGGTCCCCGGCTCCCCCTCGTCGGAGTTGCAGACGATGTACTTCTGCCCCGGCGCGCTGCGCGGCATGAAGCTCCACTTGAGTCCGGTGGGGAAGCCGGCACCGCCCCGCCCCCGCAGGGCCGAGCGCTTCAGGTCGTCGATGATCTTTGCAGGATCGGTCTTCTCCTTCAGGACCCGCTCCCACTGGACGTAACCGCCGATGCTTCGGTAGCTCGCGAGCGACCAGGGCCGGTCGAGATGGAGGGTGCGGAAGCAGACCGTGTTCTGGTTCTCGACGGCCATTTCAGTCCAGGTCCTCAATCAGCTTGTCGAGCGTCGCCGACGATAGGTTCTCGTGGTAGGTCTTACCGACCAGGACCGCCGGTGCGTGGCGGCAGGCGCCCAGGCACTCCACCTCCTTGAAGGTGAACTTGCCGTCGCCGGTGGTCTCCCCGGGGCGCACCCCGTACTTCCGCTCCACGTGCTCGATCAGATCCTCCGAGCCGCTCAGCATGCAGGACACGCTGTTGCAGACACATACCTTGTGTCGGCCCACGGGCTCCAGGTCGTACATGGAGTAGAAGGTGGCGACCTCGTAGACGGCCACGGCAGGCATGTCGAGGTAAGCGGCCACGTCGTCCATGAGCTCACGGGTCAGCCAGCCGCCATTCCACTCCTGAACACGGGTGAGCGCGGCCATCACCGCGGACTGCCCCCACTCAGCGGGGTACTTGGCAATGTGACGGTCGATCTCGGCGCGGATCTCGGGCGTGAACAGCTCATCCTTCACCCGCTGCTCCGCCGCGACCGTCAGGGGAGCGCTCCTGAAGCTCATCAGCGGTCGATCTCCCCGAAAACGACATCCATGGTGCCGATGATGGCCACCACGTCCGCCAGCATGTGACCCCGCGTCATCTCGTCCATGGCCGCCAGGTGCGCAAAGCCGGGCGCACGGACCTTCAACCGGTAAGGCTTGTTGGCCCCGTCCGAGATGATGTAGCAGCCGAGCTCGCCCTTGGGCGCCTCCACCGCCGCGTACACTTCCCCGGGAGGCGGACAGTACCCCTCGGTGAAGAGCTTAAAGTGGTGAATCAGGGCCTCCATGTCATCCTTCATCTCGGCGCGGGGAGGCGGCATGACTTTGTGATCGTCAATGGCGACGGGCCCCGGATTCTGACGCAGCCAGTCGATGCACTGCCGGATGATGCGGCTCGACTGCCGCATCTCCTCCACGCGCACCAGGTAACGGTCGTAGCAGTCCCCGTTGACCCCGACCGGGATGTCGAAGTCCACCTTGTCGTAGGCAGCATAGGGCTGCTTCTTGCGGAGGTCCCAGGC
>Ga0307440_1000737_pt1 | contig 16182 bp, 18 predicted proteins | sample SalMarWE160410MG_FD_202150 | JGI IMG/M metagenome (GOLD analysis project Ga0307440, IMG submission 202150) | Salt marsh sediment microbial communities from the Plum Island Ecosystem LTER, Massachusetts, United States - WE1604-10 | ecosystem: Environmental > Aquatic > Marine > Intertidal zone >... | reverse complement strand
TCCCCACCAGGACATTCTGACCTTCTATTTTTGCATGGACTCCCGCCCCTCTCAGGGCCTTGAATTCCTCCGGCTTGAAAAGGACGAGCCCCCTTTCTTCCGCCTCTTTGACGATGGCCCGGCCCAACGGGTGCTCGGAACCCTTTTCCACGGATGCTCCGAGCCTCAGGAGATCTTCTTCAGAATGGGTGAAACCAGCAGATAAGATCACGTTGTCCACGGAGGGCCTCCCCATGGTGATGGTCCCTGTCTTGTCCAGGACAACGGTTCGCAGTTTTGTGGCCGTCTCCAAGGCCTCACTGTTTTTGAACAGCATGCCTTTTTCCGCGCCCTTGCCCGTACCGGCCATGATGGCCGTAGGCGTGGCAAGCCCCAGGGCACAGGGGCAGGCAATCACAAGGACCGCCACCATCCGTATCATAGCCGGTACAAACTGCCCTTCCAGAACCCACCATAAAATGAACGTGATGACAGCGATGCCGATGACACCGGGGACAAAGACGGCGGCCACCTTGTCTGCCAGTGCCTGGACAGGGGCCTTGCTCCCCTGGGCCTCCTGAACCATCCGGACAATGCGGGCGAGGGCCGTATCCTTACCGACCTTTCGCGTCTCAAACCTGAGGAGGCCGTCCTCGTTGATGGTCCCCCCGACCACCCCGTCTCCGGGTCCTTTTTCCACGGGAAGGGGTTCCCCGGTCAACATGGATTCATCAACACTGGATTCCCCTTCCAGTATGAGGCCGTCCACCGGGATGCTTTCCCCGGGCCGAACCATCACCACATCCCCCACCTTTACCATGGAAAGGGGGACCTCGACCTCTTTCCCGTTTTCCAGAATCGTGGCCGTTTTGGGCCGCAGACCCATGAGATTCCGGATGGCTCCACCGGTCCGTCCTTTGGTCCGGGATTCCAGCATCTTGCCCAGCTTGATAAGAGTGATGATGACGGCGGATGTCTCGAAGTAGACATGTTGACCCAGAGGGGAATGAACCAGCACAGCCAGAGAATAGAAGTATGCGACGGATGACCCCATGGCCACCAGGACGTCCATGTTTGCGCCGCCGCTCTTCAGGCTTTTATAGCCCCCGGAATAGTAATCCCAGCCGGTATAGAACTGCACGGGCGTTGCAAGGGCAAGAAACATCCAGTTGACCCATGTCGCATGGCTCCACGACCCAAGCAACCCGAAGTCTCTCCCCATACTGAGGAAAAAGAGGGGGGCAGTAAACAGGACGCCCACCAGGAATTTTTTTGTCTGGTCTCTTATCTCGGCCCTGCGCACAGCCAGCTCGGCATCTTCCCCATCGGATTCCTCGCTGGGGCGAATGGCACCGTAGCCTGCCCCCTGGATGGCGCCGATCATGTCATCAACCGTGGCGACGCCCGGGACGTATTCAACGAGGGCCCTCTCGGTTGCAAAATTGACGGAGGCACTCAGCACTCCCGGGACCTTCTTTTTTAAGGTCCGCTCCACGGTCATGGCGCAATTGGAACAGGTCATCCCGGTCACAGGCAGTTCCACGGTTGACCTGGCCACCCCGTAGCCTGCGTCCTGGATCTTCCCGACGAGGTCATTCAGTCCGATTTCGTTCGCATCAAAGGTAACGGAGGCGTGTTCGGTGGCAAAATTCACGTTCGCGCTCCTAACGCCCTCGAGCTTCTTGACGTTCCTTTCAATATTGAGGGCGCAATTAGCGCATGACATCCCGGTCACGGGAAGGGTTACGTTTTTTTCAGCCATTTCCGTCTCTTTACCCGGCAGCGGGGTAGTTGATCTCTTTCAGGGTGGCCTTGATGGTTTCCAGAGTTGCCGGCGCATCCCAATGGACGGTAATTTCCTTTGTCGCGGGATCACCTTCCACCTTCGAGACCCCCTGCATCTCGCCCAATTCCCTCTGGATACTCATGACACAGTGATGACAGCTGATATTTGGGATTGAAAGTTTTGATGTTTCCATAATGATTTTCCTTTCTTTATAAGTTAAGAGATGTTGTGTTGGAGCTACCACATAGTTACACTTTAGCAATGGTTTGAGCAATGTCAAGAAAAGGGAAGGGGTTTTTTCAGGTGGGACTACTTCCAACTGGGGGGATGGAAACAAACAAGCCGGTCAGCGAACGGTGTCCGCAAAAAGGGCATTCACCTTCTTCTCAATCTCATCCCTGATCTCACGCATGAAGGCTATCCCCTTTCCCGCCGGATCAGGGATATCCCACTCTTCCGTCGTGACGCCGGGGAACAGGGGGCACGCGTCTTCACACCCCATGGACACCACCCATTCAGGATGAAACCTTTCCCCTATCTCATCCAATGACTTGGGTTTCAGGTAGGCCATATCGATGCCCTTTTCCCTCATGGCCTCCACCATCACAGGATTTACCTCCTCGGCCGGGGCGCTTCCGGCGCTTTCAACATCCAGCCGATCCCCGAAATGAAATCGGGCAAAGGCGCATGCCATCTGGCTACGGCAGGCATTCCCCCTGCAGACAAAGAGGACCCTTTTCCTCTTCAGCTGCGGCCCGACGAGTTCGGCAGCCTTTTTCCTCGCATCATCAAGGGCGGTAGGATGCCGATCAATGTCCCCTTGATGTTCTATCTTTCTATATCCCAGGGTCCCCTCGAAATGAGCGCCGACCGCATCAAAGAAGTACTTGGCAGCCATTTCCGTCCCTTCAAAAAGGTTTTTACCTTTTGTAGCACCCACTGCCAGGAGGCAGCCCTTTCGCCATTTGCGGCCCGGATCAGTGAGTTTATGGGTATATTTTCGCGCCCACAGGGCCTGAGACCGGTCGATCAGCGCCTTCAGCTGGGCCGTCGGGCCGTAGAAAAAAATAGGCGTCGCCATCACGATCACGTCAGCTTTCCATAGCAGGTAATACACATCCTGCATATCATCTTTCAGGGGGCAAAAGCCCTTTCTGTCACAGGTCCCGCATTCCTGACAAGGGGCAATGTCCATCCTTGCTGCATCCAGTTGCCGGGTGCGGGCACCGAGCCGCTCCGCCTCGTCCAGAAAGGCCGAAAGCAGAGCGGCGGTATTCCCTTTCTTGCGCGGGCTTCCCTGTAATCCAAGAACCAGCATCAATCGTACTCTCCCTAATTCTCTCTTCTCTCCGGAACATAAACATGGGCAACCTTGCCCTCGTTCCACTCTTTGGAGACATAAAGGTTGCAGTAGCAACTCCCGTACTCCTTCACGTCGGGTACCCTGTACACACAGGGGCAAATTATATCCCTGTCCTTTTTGCTGTCCCCTGAGGCCAACCTGCAGGGGCAGCACATATAGCCGTAACGTTCCTTGTTGAGGAGCAGGGCCTCGAGGAGTTCCATGACTCGCTCTCTTTCTTTGTTGAAATAGTACCCCTTCGGCTCCTGAACCTTCCTCAGCGTTTCATACAGGCCTTCTGCGTCCTTCATAATCCAAGTGCCTCCTTGATCTCGTCTTCTTTGTGCCCCACTATGACCTTGTCTCCGATAATAGTGGTAGGAAAGGAACATTTTGGGTTCCATTTTCGGACATCCTCCAGAATAGCCGCCCTCTCTTCCCCCTCCAACATATCCACATCCGTAAATTCATACTGGACTTGGCAGTCGTTCAGGAATTTCTTCGTGGCCTTGCAATGGCCGCATGTGCTGAGGGAATACATTTTTACCGCTTCATTCATCTCAAAAACCTCCTCTTGTGGTTATTTTGTAACAACTCAATAAATACAGGCTCAAAACGTGTGTCGCTGTGAGAATCTGACGGTCCCCCCTGATATATTGAGTAAATTACGTCATTTTATTTTCGTTTGTCTCAGCCGGGCTAGAGAATGGCCTGTAGATGCCTCTCGATCTCCTCTCTTGGAAGGGCACCGACGGTCGAATTGACCATCTCTCCGTTTTTGAAAAAAAACATGGTCGGGATGCTGCGTATGGCATACTTCGAGGCAGTAATGGGGTTCTCATCCACATTCAGTTTCGCAATCTTGACGCGTCCGGCATAGGTCTTGGCCAATTCTTCAAGTATCGGCCCCACCATCTTGCACGGCCCGCACCAGGGAGCCCAGGCATCCACCACCACTGGACCGGGATACGAAATCACCTCGGATTCGAATGTCTGATCTGATATATCCACAGGCGTCTCATGAACCGCTCCCACAGGAAGGAGTGCCCTGCATTTCCCGCAAACGGGTCTATCCCCCAATCGATCCCTCGGGACCTTGTTCTTGGCACCACAGTTCGCACACTTCAAGAGAATGTTGCTCATATTTTTTCTCCCCCAACCTCACTCTCAGCAAAACTTCTCAAACTAACATCCCTCATCTTCAATAATCACCGCTCCTGAAGATGCGGGTTCGGCCGGTTTTGGAGGGGCCTTTTGAACCGCTTCCGTTTTCGGCTTCGGCTCAACATGCGCTGAAGCTCTCTTGGCGACTATCCGATCAGGGTTGATGACGGCAAGTACGAGGCCAAGGGCCACAAAAAGCGCGGCAGCCCATAGTTTCACCTTCTTTGATCCAACAGGCAAAGTTTCCGGGTCCCCAAGCTTGTTTTCCACCTTTTCCACGAGCCAGTAAGCCCCCACGGCCATGAGACTTGCCAGGAGGGCGATAATCCCGGAGTTGACCTTCAATACATCCGACAGGCGCACGGCCCCCATGCTGCCTGAAGAGTAAAATGTTTCAATTAGCGGAAAGAGCTCTGCAAAAATAATCGATCCCAGGATCATTCCCACCACAAAAATCAAACCGTCCAGTTTCCCCGAAACTGTTGACACGACCGATGTGGTCGGGCAGTAGCCGCCGATCACAAAGCCCATCCCGAGAACGAATCCCCCGACAATCTGGGGCCAGATATAGGTCGGCAGGAGGTATACTTTTGAAAGATCGATCCAGCCGAACACCGAAAAGAAAAGAAGTCCCAGCATGCATACCACAATCGCCGTAAACATGACCTTCAGCACCGCAAAGTCCCTGAGATAGAAAACGGCCACCAGCTTCCTCGCATTTCCAAAACCGGCCCTTTCCAGCAAGAATCCAAAGAAGACTCCGATCAATCCGGCAAGCTGGAGGCTGTAAGCGAAATCAAACCATCCGAACTTGTAGAGAGGTCCCATCACAGCCACTCCTTTCTCAAGAAATACGCTGTCGCGTATGCCCCTGCAAAGATGCAGAACATGAAGACCCAGCTCCCGAAGGCAAGTTCCGATGCGCCCGTCAGGGCCTGCCCGCTGGTACAGCCGCGGGCAAGTCTGGCGGCAAAGCCCGAAAGGATTCCTCCAAAGAGGGCGAGCCAGAGTCGCGCACTCACCCCGATGTTCGGGCCACGAATAACCTCTCCTTTGACCCTGTTGGAGATAAAGGCGGAGAACAGACCGCCCAGCCCGGCGCCGAGAGTAAGGAATACCAGCCACGCCATGAGCGGTGATCTCCCCCCCTTCAGGTATTTGGAATAGTAAGTGTTTGCCGCTGCATGCTCGGGAGCCACCAGGTTTACACCGGCCGTGGCAATCCTCGCGAAGGATGAAGATGAACCAAGCCCTCTTCCCATGGTATAAAAGCTGAAAAGCAGGACCAGGCCGAGCAGCGCGCCAACGACATACGGATTAGCATAACGTGTCTTCATGCCATAACTCCTTTTCCCCTATTTCTTCCTCATTGATAACCCCAGTTTAAAATCGAGCCAATCCATCATTTCCCGGAGGTTCTTGGACAGATACCACCTCCCGCTCGCAAAGGTGCCGTAATCCGCCCCCATCATGGCGGAGGCATACCGGACCGTGTTCGCGTAAAAGAACCACTGTTCGGTCCACATTTTTTCGATCGGCTCATTGAACATGCCGTCCTTCTGGGCCGGTCCCATGGCCGCCCCCTTATCCCAGGCGGTCATGAGGATCCTGGTGGCCGCCAGGGTCATTTGGTTTGTGGTCTGGATGGTATGTTCAAATCTGGCAAACTGACCCTTGACCCAATCGCTCGCATGACACGCGAGACAGACCTTCTCCATGTTCTCTTGCCTCACGGCCTGCTCTTTTCTGCTGATCAGACAGTCCGCCACGGGTTCCCCTGTCAGTTCTGTGGGCAGGGGAAGGCCCGCCTTGTTCCTGATCAAGCTCGTGTCCGGAGACTTGGGATGCGGGTGGGCATAAATGAGGCCGAGGAGTCTCCAGGAAATCCGGTCGGACATCTGATGGGTCCTCTTCGCGATTAGACCCCCTTCGCTCGACGTGATCAGGCTGACGTGACAGGCGGCACACGTGGGGGCATTGAAGTCCTTGCCGACAGTCCAAGGGACGGCATGGAAATCCCATGACTTATTCTGCGAAGAAAAAATGTTGCCGTGTTTGCTGACCTCATAAACCTTGTAACCCGGGACATCCGGCCCCTTGTGGCATTCCGAGCAGGTATAGGGCTTTCTTGCCACCTCGATGGAAAACGCATGCCGGGCATGGCACGCCGTACAAGAACCCATACTGCCATCCGGGTTAATCCTTCCCACTCCCTGATTGGGCCATCCCCCGAGTATTGGGAAGCTCATTTCTCCCTGTTCCGTTTCCCTGGTCTCCGAGCCCGTGACCGTAACGACCGTGCCGTGACAGTAAAAACAGGAATCCGCATTGGTACTCTCATCGGCCGGGTTCTGGATGAGTCTTCCTCTTTCAAAAACCTGTATGCCGTTGACGGAATTCACAAGGGAGGTGTAGAGGGTGTTGTGTTTGAGATTGCCATAGGCATGCGACATGAGATTCTTGCCATACTGGCCCACCTCGACAGGGTGGCAGGATGCACAGTCCTTGGGAGTCACCACCACATGCACTTTGAAATCATTATGTTCAAAGGAATCCTTATGCTCACCGGCATTCATGGTGTGGCACTCGGCGCACCCGACGGAATGATCAGCCATCCCTTCGGGTGCCTCCTTGATTGAAATCCTCCTTTTGAGCTCGGATTTTTTTAAACCCTCCGCCGGAGTGACCCCGGCATGGCGGCTTGTCCGCCAGTCGGACACGATACCGGGTGTTACGGAGGAATGGCATTCGATACACGATTGGGTATCCTCACTCATGGGGGCGGCAGCGAAGGCGATGACGGACGTTAAGAAAAAGCTTGCGAATAGGAGTGACAAAATGACATTTTTCTTTGCAGTCATGAGCGAACCCCTCACCTTTTCATTTCAATGAATAGCCAGGAGGGCCTCTGAAGCCGCCCTTTTCACCGTCCATTTGATCAGCTCACGATCAAAATAAAGAGCGAATGCGGTTTCATCATCCAACAGTTCCACAAGCAATCCTTGGGCCTCCTTCACCCGGAGGAGGCCCATAATTCTAGCTGCAAGCCCTCTTGCATTTCCATCGCCGGACTTTAAAAACGGCATCACAGGTTCGGCCGCACCCGTGGCAAGTTCCGGCCCTTCCTGCGCGAGCCGCGCGATCCCCCAGAGTACCCCTCGCTGTATCAGTTCGTGCTCCTGGAAATTGCCGTCTCCCCTGATGTATGATATTAAAATACTTGCATACTCGGTTGCAAGACCTTTGTGGCATGCCAGGATCTCGCCCATGGCCTCCGCGGAACCCCATCCGATACCCCCGGATTCATCATTCAGATTCCACATGATCCGGCGCAGGATAACCCGGGCGGATTCCCTATCCTTGTCGGCAAGGTCTGCGACAACGACCCCCGTCGCGGTGACGGCATGCCATCTCACCAGGTCATCGGTATGATAAAGGAAAGAAAAAAGCGGGTTGATGACTTTCCTGGATGGAAGGTTCCGGAGTTCCTGGAGTGCAGCAACAAGATCGGAGAACCCAAGAAGTTCCCTTACCCGTTGCTTGAGGTCACGGCCCTTCAAACCTTGAATGTCCACCATAACCTCTATTTCACACGTCCTCTAAAAACACAATACACTCCTGCGGGCAGTAATTCATAACCTCATAGATCTCTTCTTCAGGGTATTCCTCCAGATCTTGTATCTCGATAAAGCCTGTCTCCTTGTTTCGCACAAAAACAGCGGGACACAATTCGAGACATGTTTCACAATCAGAACACTCAGTGAAGTTAATGAAGGGGACCCTTTTCATTCGCTCTTTTCGCCCTTTTCCGTTTCCACGCCACGTATTCACGGTGAGTGAAACCGCTGCCCAGTTCGGAAGCCCCATTCCCGTGACCGCACTTTTTGCAAACTCGGCAGCGGTTCTCACTGCACATCTGGCATTCAAAGCAATCGGAGCATGTTCGCTTTTGGGAAGGCTCAAACGGCATTATCAACCTTCCATGCCTCCCATACCTTCCCCACAAGATCCGGCCCTGGTTTCAGAGTGGGCTTCCCCGGTTCCCAGCCGGAGGGTGTTGCTTCACCGCCCTTTGTCTTCCGCACAAGCTGAAAGGCCTTGACCTGGCGTATCAGTTCATTGACATTCCGACCCACCGGCGGTGTCAGGATTTCAATCGCCTGGACCACCCCGTCCGGATCAATGATGAAACGGCCTCTCATCTCAACGCCCGCATCTTGATCGTACACCCCATAGACCTTCCCTATATTGCCTGAGCCGTCTGACAGCATGGGGAAAGGGACCCCACCGTCAACCATTTTTGAAAGCTCGTAATCCTGCCACATCTTGTGGACGAAATGGCTATCCACGCTCACTGATAACACGTCCACACCCATGGACTGGAGTTCTTCATACTTGGTGGCAACTGCCGCCAGTTCAGTCGGTCAGACAAAGGTGAAATCCCCGGGATAAAAGCAGAGCACCACCCATTTCCCCAGGTAATCGGAAAGGCTTACCTGCCCAAAATTGCCGTCCTGATACGCCGGTGCCTCAAAATCCGGAGCTTTTGCCCCCACTCTCACTGCTGCCATTTCAACCACCTCCTTTTCCGTGTCTTGCTCATTCGCCTTCGTTTCATTTCCCGGCGCACCCACTGTTGCGCCGGTCGGTTTGCCGCAACCCACTTTGAGCTCTTTCATACAACCACCTCCCTTCCTGATCTCGATAAGATTTTCAAGGTGTCAGTTTAGCACAAGACAACATGCATCTAAATGGTAAATTCGGTCACCCAGAAATCATGGAGGTTGCAAAAACTGGTGGCATAGAACCGCTTCCCCTGGTCTGGTTCTATCTCATAGCTCGATACAGGCTTTTTGTCAGTAGGGTAAAAAGTCTTTGCCCCGATGACCTTGCCGCCGTACGAGACAAGAGTATGCCGGACAATATAATGTTTTTTGCTCATGGGGTGCATCGTCTGAATCGTGACTTTTCGGCCTTCAACGCGAACCTTGGGCACGTGAATGGCGGCCTTCTTCGCCCATCTTCCCGGATTCTGTTTCGTGTAAATAACCCCTGATGGAAAGGCGCCCCCCGAGGCAAACACCTTCTTTCCTGTGGCGAGCAGTGCACCTGCTGTGATAAACGCCGATTTCTTCAAAAAATCTCTTCTATCACTCATGATAAACCTCCATTCATTTCGAAAGCCTGTTTATGAATTCCCTTGCAGGGACCTAATACGCCTCCTCATAGGCCAGATCCTCTTCCGTGACCTTCCCCTTGAACAAGTGGTAGGCCCAGATCTGGTAGATAAGCACAATGGGAACAAATATAAGAACCACAATGAGCATGATTTTCAAGGTCAATGGGCTGGATGATGCGTTATGGGCCGTAAGACTGTACGCCGGGTTCAGGCTGGAGGGAAACATATTGGGAAAGAGCCCGATCACCCCGAAAAAGGTGGCACCCACAATAGTCAGCGCGGAGGAAAACCACGCCTTCCAGTAGTTGCGCTTCGCAAGGAATACCCTGGTTCCCAGGAGCGCAAGCACGGTAATAAGAATCACGATAAACAGTGTTGGGTGGGCCAGGTAATTGGCATAAAGATTTGTTGCAAACTTGGAGGCGATGAGAAAGACAACCGCCACAACAAGGAGCAAAGGCCAGAGCTTTCTGGCTGTACCACCCGCCCTTTCGTGGATTGCCCCCTCACTCCTGATCGCCAGCCATATGGCTCCATGGACAAGGAAAAGCAGGAGGAACAGGACTCCCCCCAAAAGGCCATAGGGATTGAGGAGGGTAAGCAGGGTGCCATGATACACCCCCTGCTGATCAATGGGAATGCCGCGGAAAATATTCGCAAATGCTGCGCCGAACAGGATAGCAGGGAGCAGGCTGCCCAGGAACAGGGTTGTATCCCAAATCCTTTTCCAACCCGGGCTCTCAATCTTTCCCCTGAATTCAAAAGAAACACCCCTGATGATCAGGGCAAACAGGATAAGCATCAGGGCGGAATAGAAAGAACTGAACATCACCGCATATACCAGAGGGAAAGCAGCAAAGGTAACGCCACCGGCCGTAATAAGCCACACCTCATTCCCATCCCACAAGGGTCCCATGGCATTATACACGATCCTCTTTTCTTCCTCTGTTTTTGCGATGAACGGGAGAAGACTCCCCAGACCAAGATCAAAACCATCGGTAAGAAAGTAGACAGCCCAGAGAAGCCCCCAGAGAAAAAACCACACATTTTGCAGAGCCATTTTGTCCTCCTTTTCAAGCAGCAAAGAATCCGCAGCAGGCAACGCGGTGTTAAGCAGTTTCAGGACCTCTTCGAGCGTTCCGAACAATGAGATAGAAGCCCACCGCGCCCAGCAGCCCATACACCAGGATAAATGCCAGGAAGCTGGTGAGGACCTGTGAGGTGGCAATGGGGGAAACGGCATTTGGTGTCTTCATCACCCCGTACACGATCCAGGGCTGCCGTCCCACTTCAGCCAGGACCCACCCCAGTTCATTAGCCAGATAGGGCAGAGGAATTGAGAACAACATGAGCTTAAGATAGCCCGGGCTCTCGGCCAGTCTGTTTCTTTTGAACCACCCGATAATGGTCATCAACGCAAAATAGAAGCCCAACGCCACCATTAGATTAAATGAGATATAGCTGATAAATACCGGAGGGCGTTCATCGCGCGGAAAATCTTTCAGCCCCTTCACCTCTCCACTCAGGCTGTGTGTTGCGAGAAGACTCAATAGCCCCGGAATGGGCAGAATCTCAACGGCGTTTCTTTCATTCTTCTCATCGGGGATGGCAAAAAGGTACTTGGGCGCATAGGTCGTCGTTTCCCAGTGTGATTCCATGGCAGCAAGCTTGGCGGGCTGCATTTTCGCCACATCCGCAGCATGTATATGCCCCTCCACCACTTCAAGAATGGAGAATACCAGGCCAAATGCAAGGGCGATGCGAAAGCTTCTCTTGAAAAAATCCAAATGCTGTTTTTTCAGAAGATGATAAGCGCTGACGCCCATGACGAAAAAAGAACTTAGGATAACCGCGGCACTGACCACATGGGAGAATTCAAGAAGGGCCCACGGCTGAAATACAACCGCAGCGAAATCATTTAACTCCGCCCTGCCGTTCTTGATAACATAGCCTACGGGATGCTGCATCCAGGAATTGGCAATCAGGATCCAGAGAGCGGAAAGATTGGATGCGCCGGCGATAAACCACATGACCGTTGCATGGGCCTTCCGGGAAAGCTTCTTCCACCCGAATACCCAAACCCCGATGAGGGTAGATTCCAAGAAAAAGGCCGCGGTTGCCTCAATGGCCAAGAGCGACCCAAAGATATCCCCAACAAAGGCAGAATAACGAGACCAGTTGGTTCCGAACTGGAATTCCAGAGTAATTCCAGTCACAATCCCGACGGCGAAATTGATCAGGAAGAGCTTTCCCCAAAACTTTGTCATCTTCAGGTAAACTTCATCACCTGTGCGCGCATACTTGGTTTCCATGACCGCCACGAGAATGGATAATCCCAGGGTAAGCGGAACAAAGAGGAAGTGAAACATGGTTGCAGTGGCAAACTGGAGCCTTGAAAGAAACAAGACATTCATCGGGAATCCCCCTTTCCTTTCAGCAATTCTTTTCAAGCAGTATATGTGAGACAGCAGACTCTTCTCCGCTGTGAATGCCAGTTGATCCCCTCAGGCAATCTTCTTCATCAAGCAATGTATCCATAGTTGCATGGCTGAGTGTCTGTCTGAGCTGATCTCTTGCGTTTTCCCAGACCCGGTGGATGGCACAACAGGTCGGACTCCTGAAGCAGGATTCGGGTCTGAGAACACAATCATTCAGGAACAGTTCACCTTCGATAACCTCATGGAGCGAATGCCGTAGGAACTCACTATGGAATGGAGGGCAGGAGGTGGCTTCTCCTTAAAAAGTCATCAGCTCAAAACCTTCAGCATAGTACCCCATACTGGGATGCCCCGTCATTTTATCTAATTCGGTAAGGCCTGGGCCACTTTCTTGGCGAGTTCCCGGCAGGCCTCCAGGCACCCCTTGTCCGGGACATACTGCACCCTGACGCCACGGTCAACCAGATCAAACTTCATCGCCTCCATTTCCTGGGTGATGAGCTTGACTGCCTCACCGCTCCAACCATAGGAGCCGAATGCCGCGGCCACCTTGTTCAAGGGTTTGAGGCCCTTCATGTAGGTCAGAAAATCGGCAACTGTGGGGAACAGACCGTTATTCAGGGTAGGTGATCCCACCAGGACAGCCCCCGCATCCAGGATCTCCGTCATGATGTCGCTCCGATGAGTAGACCTTAGTCTCATGGGCGTTGCCGGAACCCCTTCCTGCATAAGTGCATCCGCAATGGTCTCAGCCATTTTCTCGGTGCTGTGCCACATGGTGTCGTAAACTATGATGGCCTTTCGTTTAGGCTTCTGAATGCTCCATTCCCTGTAGGCATTGATGATCTTTGCCGGGTCCTGCCGCCAGATGATGCCGTGGTCAGGGCAGATCATATCGATTTCAAGGCCCATCTCGGTGACTTTGTCAATAAGCTTGAGGATCAGCGGGGAATAAAGGAGCAAGATGTTGGCGAAATATTTCTTCGCGTCCGGCATGATGGCGTCCCCGATCTGGTCGTCGAAGCGTTCCGGCCCTGCATAATGCTGGCCGAATCCATCACTTGAAAAAAGGATCTTGTCTTCCTTGAGATAGGTAAACATACTATCGGGCCAGTGGACCATTCTCGTCTCCAGAAAAGTAAGGGTCCGCTTACCTATGCTCAATTCCCCACCGTTTTCCACCGGTTGGTAGTTCCATTTCTGGGGAAAGTGCCTGGAAAGGTTTTTAGACCCCATCTTGGAGCAATAGAGAGGTTTGTCCTCACCAATACGGTGCATCACCCTGGGCAGGCCACCGGAATGGTCCATTTCCGTGTGGTTGGAAATGACGTGGTCGATTTTCCGGGGATCAACGATCTGGCTGATATTGTCAATCAGATCATCGGCAAATTCTTTTCTCACCGCATCGATCAGTGTGACCTTTTCATCCAGGATCAGGTAGGCGTTGTAGGTACTTCCAGGATAGGTAGAATAACCGTGGAAATCTCTGATATTCCAGTCAACAGCGCCTACCGAAAAAATATCTTTTGCAATTTCAATGGGTTTCATGATGACACGCACCTCTCATTTAAGAGAACGGCTCCCTCTTCCTTCATGCGAAAGATGAGGTCATACCGAATCACTCTTGCTTCATGTTCTGTCAGGGATTCCTTCCCTTCGAAGAACTCGGTTCCAGCGAACGGCTTCTATTCACAAAAAAGCCCCGGATCCTATTATAACTGAAAGATCCGGGGCCCTGTCTTTCTATTCAGGTTCAAAGAGATCCTTGGTTGCGCCACAAATTGGGCAGGTCCAATCATCGGGCACATCAGTAAAGGCGGTACCAGCATCAACGCCATTTTCAGGGTCGCCTGCCTCAGGATCATACACATATCCACAAACCGTACACACATACTTCTCCATTCTCTTCTATCCTCCGCTTCATTTGTTTTCTCAACATTAACTCGATCCTGTAATCCTGTCCAATATTATGCGGCTTCAAGTTCACGGCGTGCCGCCATATCAAAGAGCACCCGGTCCCTTGACTTGTCAATGCCGAGGGCCTGCCGTTTCTTGTCAATATGCTCGATCATCATCCTGGCCATCTCGTACGGATCAACGGTAAACCCCCACTTTCCAAATCCCATTTCCTCGAGCCCGTCAAAAAGCAGTTTATGGAACTTGGTCTCCTCGATGATGGGAAATGTGACGCCAAATACCGTGTAGACACCCGAAGCCACGAAATACTGCCCGATAGAGATAGCCTTCTCGCTCATCCATTCCGGTGCAGCCCCGGCAGCAGGAAGGTCCGCGATGCTGTCTCCAAGTCCCCCGACTCTAACCATTTCGGACGCGGCGATGAGGATCCTGCTGTTGTCAACACATGAACCCAGGCCCAGGACCGGGGGCATGCCCACGGTCTCGCAGACTTCCCGCAGACCGGCTCCGGCGAGATGAGCTGCTTCGGGCGTACACAGGCCAGCCTTACCGAGTGAAATCTGGGAACACCCTGTCTGGAGCACCAGGACATCGTTCCTGATCAGTTCCTTGACCAATTCCACATGGACCCAGTCCTGTTTCACCCGCGGGTTCGTGCACCCGACCACCCCAGCCACACCCCGGATGCGACCATTGATAATATTATCGTTCAAAGGTGTGTAAGATGACCGGAACGTCCCGCCAAGCATATACTTCACATATTCATGGGAAAACCCCATCACTGCAGTGGTCTTTTTCTTGGGGATTTCTATGGGAAGTTTCCGGTTCTTGAACCGCACAATAGCCATTTCCACAATGGCATCCGTACACTCTCTCGGTTTATGCTCATCAAGCTCAATGTGCTCTGCTCCCTCAATATGACAGCGGGGATTCGTTGTAAAAAACCTGGTCCCGTAACAGTCAGCAACCGCTGACAGACCCTGTTTGATGCACTGGATATCCACCCCCATGGCATCGACCGCACCGGTCACGATGACCTCCTCTGTAGACTGAAAATTTCCTGCATGGGGAATCCCGTGCCGGCTCATCATCTCGGCGCCGGAACAGCACATGCCCACCAGGTTGATTCCTTCCGCACCCGCATCCTTTGCCACCTGGATCAGAGAGGGATCATTGACCGAATCAAGCATGGATTCAAAAAGGTTGGGCTCATGCCCGTGAATAATGATGTTCACGTGGTCTTCTTTCAGTACCCCCATGTCCACTTCAGTGCGCACGGGTGTCGGCGTGCCGAAGAGGATATCCGATATCTCCGTTGCCACCATGGATCCACCCCACCCATCGGAAAGGGCGGTCCGGTTGATCTGCTTGGTAATATTCTCGTAGTCCTGGTCAACACCAATATGAGTTCGATGCATCAGTTCCATGATTTCCCGCATGGCTCCCCGGGGAACCACCCCGTGTTTCCGCCAAGTCTCCAGGGTCTTTTCCGGCACCCGCTTCGCGAACGGGATCTCCCCTTCCACCTGCGTATAGGTCCTCTCCAGTTCTCCATAGAAATCCATGGCGATGTCTTCAATGGAGCGCCCTTCCACCTCTATGCCGATTTCCGCGGCTACATCCTGGAGCTTGATGGGATCCTTGATACGATAGTCCGTAATATTCCCGTGAACCACCTCCCTGAAGAGGTCCAGCATGGCCATGCCGTGGTCCGTATGGGCCGCAGCGCCGCTCGCCACCATGCGGGCAAAGTTCCTCGCCTCAATGGTATCGATGGTGGCCCCGCAGACGCCTGTCTTCCCGTAAGGATCCTTGGCATTCAGCCGGCAAGGGCCCATGGAGCAATGCTTGCAGCAGGCTGATTGTGCTCCGATGGGGCAGGCCTTCATATCCGCCGCCCGGTGAAATGAGGTTTCAACCCCGTCCCTTTCCGCCTTTTCCAGCATCTGGGCAGTCGTCTCGCAGATGGTTGCCTCACGTATATTCAGCTTTTTCGCTTCCTTTTTCGCTTTTACCTCTTTGGCTTCCTCCATTCCATCACCTCCTTGAGCTGCCTACGCCTGCAACAAATTCGTCACAGAAGCAGTCAGACTGGATTATTTCATTTTTTTTGCAATATCGCTCCCATATCCCTGGGCCATCTGGACTCCACCGCCCAATGATGAGGACTTCAATCTCAAGGCATTGCCGACCATATCCATCTTGAAAATATTCTTCATGGTGTCATAAATACGGTCAGGGGCCTCACCACTCCACCCGAAGGCCCCGAAGGAACCGCCCACCTTGCCTTCCAGGTTGGCCTTCTCCGCCAGGAACAGCAGCTTTTTCATGGGCTGCATCATTTGGCCATGATAGGTAGCGGAACCAAAGATATAGC
>Ga0307440_1000736_pt1 | contig 16192 bp, 12 predicted proteins | sample SalMarWE160410MG_FD_202150 | JGI IMG/M metagenome (GOLD analysis project Ga0307440, IMG submission 202150) | Salt marsh sediment microbial communities from the Plum Island Ecosystem LTER, Massachusetts, United States - WE1604-10 | ecosystem: Environmental > Aquatic > Marine > Intertidal zone >... | reverse complement strand
TCGTTTGGCCCTGCAGGCGCTGCGTAATGGGGTGGTCCGCATAGCTTGAGGCAAGACCGGCCAGCGGAAGTGTCGAGGTGAAATCGACCACCAGGTCATCCTGGAAACTGATCCCCCACGTCTGAGATAGGTAGGTCTCCAATGGATCCGAACCGGGCTTGATCTTTGTGGTAAGGGTGGGCTCATACAGCACGACCAATGACCCGCCGCCAGCCTGGTAATCCTGGAGCGATTTGACTTCGTCAGCTGAGAGCGCCAGCTGGGGCCCAGCAATCACGACGGCCTTGGCGTCGTCTGGCACCTTCCCGGTCTGGACGAGATTGAGGGCGCTGACCGTGTAGTTCTTGGCCTTGAGGGAGGCCGCCACCTGGCTGTATCCGGTCTCTGACGAGGCTGTCAGATCATGCTCACCGTGGCCGGTCAAAAAGTAGACCGTCCGGCTGCCGGGATTGGCCAGCCGTACCAGGGCTGAAGTCAGATCCTGCTCGGACACGGGTTGAACCACGGTTGTCTGGTCCCCCATCACCACCACCAGACTGCCGTCCTTTGTGATCCCGTACTGCCGAGCCGCGGCCGGGTTCTTGTTGGGATCGATAAACTCGAAGGTCAGATTTCCCCCGCCGTGAACCTGGTACTGCTCCAAAAGCGGGCGAATATTGTCCCGCGATCCAGAGAGGTTGGGCGTATAGAAGCCCTTCAGCACTACAGGCTGCTTGAGTTCACCGAGGATTTTGATCGTTTCAGGGGCCAAACTGTACTTTTGATCCTCGGTCAGGTCCCAGCTCTTGGGGTTTTGGTAGACCAAGAAATTGATGACCCCGACAATGCCGACAACAGCCACGCTCACCAAGAGCGCGTTGCTGCCGTAGCGCGCCTGCCGACCCGATAGCAAGCGACGCACCCGTGCCGGATCAAGCAAAATGCCGGCTGCGATGCCCAGCACGAAAAGTCCCAGCATGACCTGGAACGCGGTGTCGAATTGGCGGGTGAGAATGTACCGCACGCCATCGGCGATCAGAAAAAGGATCCCCAGGAGATAAACGTAGGGTGCCAAGGACTTGCGGTCGATGCTCATCCCCATCTCCTGGCCTGGATCACCTGGGCGCCAAGGAACAGAGCCAGCACAGTCAAACTGATGTAGTAGGTCACGTCCGTGATCTGGAGCACCCCGCGGTAGAGGTTGTTGTAGTAGTGATCAACCAGGCCAAGGTAGCCGGCCACCTGGCTGACGGTTCCGCTGCCGCTCCCCAGGGCTCCAACCACCCAGAGCCCCAGAATGACGGCTTCCGTGGCCAGGAAGGCTACGAAGGGATTCTTGAAGAGGCCTGAGACAAAAGTTCCCACCCCGAGCATGGCGGACATGAGTAGGGCCAGACCGAGGTAGGCGGTCACAAGCACCCCTTGATCGATGCCGGGCTGGGTCATCCAATTCATGATCAGCGGGTAGATCCAGGTGGGGATGAGGACTGCGATAATGAAACCCAGGGCGCCCAGCCACTTGCCCACCACCAGTTCAAAATCGCGAACTGGCGCGGTGAGGAGCAGCTCCATGGTGCCCATGCGCTGTTCATCAGCCAGAAGGCGCATGGTGATTAGCGGGGTGATGAAGACCAGGATGGTGATCATCGGCCCGATCACGATACGGCCGTCCGGGGTGATCTGCCCGTTTTGCAGGCCGAAGTTGATGTTGACATAGAAAAGGAAGCCCAGGATCAAATACAGCATGGCTGCCATGGCGTAGGCCAAAGGCGAGACAAAATACTGTTTGAACTCCCTGGATGCAATCACCCAGATGTTGTGCATGCGCTCAGTCCTGCTCCTGATGATCTTCCGTATGCTGCTCTCGTGTGAGCTGTAGGAAGATTTCCTCCAAGCTCACGCCAGCCGTCCCAAGCTCAAACAAATCCATCCCAGCCTCGACAATCTTGCGGGCGATATCAGGGCGAAGATCCCTTCCGGGGGAGGTGGTCACCTCAAACCGATTGTCTTCTGCCGCGGCTGCGACACCCGTCACACCCGGCATCGACTCAAGGAGAGGTTTCAGCTCCTCGAGTCCCGCCGGCGTGGTCACCAGCAGTTTCTCTGCCCCGGCCATCTGTGCCTGGAGATTACCAGGAGAGTCCTCAGCCACGATCATCCCGTTGTTGATGATCAGCACCCGATCACAAACCTGCTGAGCCTCGGAGAGGATATGGGTGGAAAGCAGCACCGTGCGCTCTTCACCCAATTGCTGGATCAGTTTTCGGACCTCGATGATCTGGCCCGGATCGAGGCCAATCGTCGGTTCGTCCAGAATCAACACGTCGGGCTGATGGACCAAAGCCTGGCCCAAGCCGACCCGCTGACGCATGCCTTTGGACAGACTCCCGATCAGGCTGTCTTCGCGCTCCTCCAAGTGGATCTCCTCCAGCACGTCATCAACACGCAGGTCGAGGTCTTCGACTTTGCGCAGAGATCCCATAAAGGTCAGGTAGTCGCGCACGCTCATATCAGAGTAGAGAGGCACGGTCTCAGGCAGGTAGCCGATGTGGCGGCGGGCGTCAAGAGATTCGTCCACCACGTCGAATCCCGCCACTTTCGCCGTCCCGCTCGAGGGCGGCATGTAACCTGAGAGGATGCGCATCGTGGTCGTCTTCCCAGCCCCGTTCGGCCCCAGGAAGCCAAGGATTTCGCCTTGCCTAGCATCGAAGTTGAGGTTGCTGACAGCTGGGTGAGCACCGTAGAACTTGGTCAGGTTCTTGACTTCTATCATCGAAATGGAATCCACCATCGTGGGCCCGGAAGAGTGCCCGTCATGAAAAAGAGCACTGCGGCCTGAGCGATCCCTGGCAGCACGTGCTCATTGTCATCATGCCGGGCTGCATACGCTGCATATGCAACGTTCAATATACTTAATAGCCCGGCAGGCCGTCAAGCCCGCTGGCCGACATTCACCAAACACTCATTCAGCTCGATGTGGGTGCAATTCTTGACTTTGTTTGTTACAAAAGGTACAATCCTTCGCCCCGTCGGCAGAAACCAGCATTCACAAAGGACGATATATGTACTCGATGGAAGGTCTCACCGCTTTCGAAGCGATTGGCGTGTGGAGTGTGATCGTCATCGCTTTGCTTGGCCTGATCTACGCCATGGTTCTGCGTCGTCAGATCCTTGCGGAAGATACGGGCACAGCCAAAATGCAGGAGGTGTGGGGCTCGATTCGCCAGGGCGCCGAAACCTACCTGACTCGGCAACTTCGATCCATCTTGCCCATGATCGCCATCCTCACGGTGGCGCTCTTTCTTTCTGTCTACATCGTCCCGCCCACACCGGAAGCACTTCAGCGCTTCCAGGGGATGAGCCAATCCAGTGTGCGGCTGATTATCGGGCTCGGTCGCGGCATTGGCTTCATTATGGGCGCTGGCTTCAGTCTGGCCGTGGGTCAGATCGGGATGCGCATGGCGGTCAACGCCAACGTACGCGTGGCGTCGGCCTCTCGCACATCGTTCGCCGACGCCTTGCGGATCGCCTACCGAGCGGGGACCATCACCGGCATGCTCACCAACGCCTTTGGTCTTTTCGGCGGCACACTGCTCTTCATCTATTTCGGTATTGCTGCTCCAGACGCCCTTCTCGGCTTCGGATTTGGCGGAACGTTGCTGGCACTGTTTATGCGTGTCGGCGGTGGGATCTACACCAAGGCGGCTGATGTGGGGGCGGACTTGGTTGGAAAGGTGGAAGCTGGCCTTCCCGAGGACGATCCTCGAAATCCGGCAGTTATCGCCGACCTGGTCGGCGACAATGTTGGAGACTGTGCCGGGATGGCAGCGGATATTTTCGAGTCTTATGAGGTCACAATTGTCGCGTCACTGATATTGGCGTTGGCACTCTGGCACCTGACCGGCGACCTCGAGTGGATTATCTTCCCGCTGCTGGCGCGCGGAATTGGCGTTTTCGCCTCGATCTTTGGGACCTACTCGGTCCGAAGTGGGGCGAAGAAGAGCTCCAATGCCATGCAGGCGATCTTCCGTGGCTTCATCATCTCTGCCGTGATCTCCGTCGTGCTGTTCGGTGTGGCGGCCTTTTTCTATCTGGGCTCCAATATTCCGGGCGGATGGTGGCGGCCGTTCGCAGCTACAACGGTCGGCATCCTCCTGGCACTCGCCATCGATCGGTTGACGGACTACTTCACTGGCACCAATCATCCTCCCGTGCAAGAGATTAAGCGCTCAACCGATACCGGCCCGGCCACGATGATCCTGTCCGGTGTCGCCGTTGGCTTTGAATCCAGCGTGTGGTCTGTGATTGTCATCGCCATCACAATCATCGCTTCGGTCCTGATCTTCGGCACGATCCCTGGCGTGGACATGGCCCAGCAAGTCACTTTTATCCTATATGGGGTCTCCCTGACCGGTATCGGAATGTTGGCACTGACGGGCAACGTTGTGGCGATGGACTCCTATGGGCCCATCGCTGACAACGCCGCCGGGATCGGTGAGATGGCTTGGGCGGGCCAGCATGATGATGAAACCCAGACCGCCCAACAGATCATGGCAGATCTTGACGCCGTCGGAAATACCACTAAGGCGATCACCAAGGGCGTCGCCATTGGCTCGGCGGTCATCGCCGCGGTGGCACTGTTCGGCTCGTTCCTGGTCGACGTCAGTCGAGCACAGGCCGGCTTGGGGATTGCTTTGGCCGATCAGATCCAGAGCGTGGGCATCCGTGTCGACTTGCCCCAGGTGTTCGTCGGCCTGCTGATCGGCGCTGCCATCCCATGGCTGTTCTCGTCATTCGCCATCAACGCGGTGAGTCGCGCCGCCACGCTGGTCGTTCAAGAGGTTCGACGCCAGTTCAAGTTGGGTGTGCTGGAGGGCAAGGTCCAGCCAGACTACAGGCAGGCGGTTGCCATCTCTACTACAGCAGCTCAGAAGGAACTGGTTTCCCTGGCTTTGCTCGGGGTGCTCACGCCCATCGTAGTCGGCCTGTCTCTGCGCATTGAAGCGCTGGGCGGTTTTCTGGCCGGCGCCATCGTCTCCGGACAGTTGTTGGCAGTCTTCATGAACAATGCCGGCGGTGCCTGGGACAATGCCAAGAAACTCATCGAGGATGAAGTCAGCGATCCGGCCAATAATACCGGAAAAGGTTCAGAACGCCATATGGCCGGCGTGGTCGGCGACACCGTCGGCGATCCCATGAAGGACACGGCCGGACCGGCCCTCAACCCGATGATCAAGGTGGTCAATATCGTCTCGGTGATCATCGCACCGATCGTGGTCCAGTATCAAGACCTGGGTATTGGGGGCTGGGCAGTCGTCCTGGTGCTCCTTCTGGCCCTGGCCTGGGCCGTGCGCCAGAGCAAACGCCCTGCCCCGGCGATCAGTGTCGAACCCACCGGCGCGGGCGACTGAGGTCGCCACTTCAAAAGGCAGGATACGAGGGTCCGGCCAGCAGGCCGGACCCTTTTCGCGCAAGCTTGGGATACAAGCGCCGAATCGAGGTTGACCGTCACCCGAATTCGGCTAGCCTAGAGCCTGCGATGCCAGAAAGCCTCTGGCAGCTCGGAAAGGTCTTGCTACCTCAGTGCATGTTGTCAAGCGCGATCTGAAAGCGCTGGCGCCAAGCGCTACTGATCTGTCCTTTGTCCAGATCGGTAGATCAAGGGCATTTCTGCCTACCTCTGGCGGACCCTTCCAGCACACGCGGACGGAGATTTACCAGTCGAGGTGTTGGAGGTCAGCCCAGGGCTGGGTACGGTTCCGATCAATCCAGCGCTGCCTGCCGAGCGGGCGGTACTGCATCGACGATGGGTCGATGCTGGGAGCCTGCCCATGATGCAAAATGCCGCAAACCAGATCGCCGTTGCCGTAGAGGCAGGCGCCGGCCATGTCCTCCCCGGGCACCCCGAATCACCCACCCGATTCCGATTCTTGGATGATCTCGTGCTTTCGCCCCTGGCCGACAATCTCAAGCAGGTCGCAGGAGAACCGGCCTCGCTGGCAGCTGTCCTCAGAGTTCATTCAGAGAAGCTTGTGGCCGGCATCGAAGCCGCCCTGGCCGACGCCCCAGCCTACCTGGACTACGGCGACACCTATATAACCAATCAATCCCTGGCGATGGCCCTTCGGTCGGCTGGCGGCGTTTTGGCCGTCCTGCAAGCCGTGCTCGATGGCAAGACAGCCACAGGATTCGCGCTCACTCGTCCGCCGGGTCACCACGCCACCGCAGACCGAGCCATGGGCTTCTGCCTGTTGAACAACGTGGCCATCGCTGCCCGCGCTGCCCAGACCGCCGGCATCTCCCGGATCGCCATTGTCGATTTCGACGTCCACCATGGCAATGGCACCCAAGCCATCTTTGATACCGATCCAGATGTGCTTTATGTATCCACACACCAGGCTGGGATCTTTCCGGGAACCGGGGCGGTTGATGAACGGGGCTCAGGCGACGGGCTGGGGAGCACCATCAACCTGCCGTTCCCGGCGATGGCTGGCGATCGGGCGCTCGAAGCCGCATCTGAACGCGTCATCGTCCCCGCTGTTGAAAGGCATCGGCCGGGGTTAATTCTCGTATCGGCTGGCTTCGACGCCCACTGGCGCGATCCGCTCGCCAGCCTGCAGGTCACGCCGCATGGTTTCCACCTTCTCACTCAGACGTTGTGCAGCCTGGCAGACTCCCAAGGAGCGGCCGGCCCTGTCTTCTGCCTGGAAGGAGGCTATGAGCCAGAAGCCTTGGCTTATTGCGTGAGCAGCACCTTGCACGCCATCCTGGGGCTGTCGCTTCAGCCCGAGCCGTGGACACCTCCCAAGGTGGTTGAGCCGGATATCGACAGCTTGCTGGACCTAGCGACCAGCATACATGGCCTCTGATGTGACTCTGCGAAGACCTGCGTGCCAGCCCCACAGGCGAGTTACCTTGCGCAAACACCCCGTCTGCGGCATACTCATTGCAAGGGATATCATATGACCCAAATCAGTCTGCGCGCCTACATTCGGGAAATCGACAACCTGATTGAGCGAGAGCTTCTCGACGAAGCAATCGCCCATTGCAGGCATATCTTGCAGACCTACCCCAAACACATCGAGACCTACCGTTTGCTTGGCAAGTCGTACCTGGAGGCCAAGCGCTATGGCGACGCGGCCGACATCTTCCAAAGGGTACTTTCAGCCGTCCCTGACGACTTTGTCTCGCATATCGGTATGGCGATCGTTCGCGAAGATGAAGGCAACCTGGACTCGGCTATCTGGCACATGGAGCGCGCATTTGAAACCAATCCGGCCAACCCTGCTATTCAGCAGGAGTTGCGCAGGCTGATCGGCCGAAGAGATGGTTTTGAACCTAACAAGGTTCGACTTACCCGGGGCGCCCTCGCCCGCATGTATGCCCAAGGTGAACTCTTTCCCCAGGCCATTGCTGAGCTTCAATCTGCCTTGCAGGACGACCAAGAGCGGCCCGATCTGCAAGTACTGTTGGCCGAGATGTTGTGGCAAACCGACCAGAAGATGGAAGCGGCAGATGTCAGCCGTCAAATCCTGGAGAAGCTGCCGTTCTGCCAGAAGTCCGCCCGGATCATGGCTGCCGTCCACCAGGAACAGGGCAAATCGGATGAGGGGACAGCCTATCATCGGCGCCTGGCCCAGCTTGATCCCTATGCTGCTTATGTGGAATACCCGATGGTCGACACCGTCAAGGTCGAAGCCGACACCATCCGCATTGAGAGATTAGATTGGCACCCGGGTCAGCCTCTCCCCGCTTCGGAATCAGCCCAACCAGATTGGGCCGAATCACTCGGCGTGGAAATCGAAGGCGAACCGGATGAAATCGACACCGGTGGACCCCTGCCATCCTGGCTTGACGACATCGAGCCCACTGCGGATTCCCTGGAGATCGACGATGGCGAAGGAGAACTTGCTCCTCAGGCATCACCCTTCGACACCCCTCCGTCCTTGGAGCATGAAGAACCCGAAGCCGTGGAAGAAAGCCCTGAGTACGAAGGCCCCAAGGATGAAGGCCCCGAGGATGAAGGGCCCGAGGATGAAGGCCCTGAGGGCGAAATCCCAGATTGGATGACCGACGCGGGCTGGGAAGAGTCCAGCGGCGAAGCAGTTGAGGCCCCAGTTTCCTTCTCAGAAAGTGAGCTCTCCGCCTTGGAACGCGGCCAACTACCAGCCGAAGAAGCGCCGAGCAGCGCTGACGACGAGGAGTTGGCTCCAGCGGAAATCCCATCCTGGCTCCAGGAAAGGGCACCCACTCCCGGCGAGTCCCAACCGCCGGATGCGGGCCAGGACGCGGGCCTGCAGCTCGAGGACGAAGCTCAATCTGGGGGCCAAGACGCCCCGGATTGGGTCCAGGAGATCGCTGAGCAGGAGAGCTCGCCAGGCGCGCCTGACGCCGATGAGCAGGATCTGACCCCCGATTGGCTGGGTGAGATGGCCACCGAGGCCGGCGCCGAGGAGTTGAGCTCTGAACTGCCCAGCTTTGAGTTTGCCGAAGAGGAAGAGCCAGTCGATGCTTCCGAGGCGACGGTCGGTCCAGCCGATCAAGGCGAAATCCCCGGTTGGCTTGATGACTCCGAGCCAGGCGCCACGTCTACCATTCTGACCTGGTTGGGCGATCGCGAAGACGATGAAGACGGCCAAGATGTTGAGGCCGAAGAAGAGAGCGAAACTGTCCCGGACTGGATGGAAGCGGCCTTGGATCAAGAGGCCGAAGACGAGACCATTCCCAGCGCGTCACCCGAGGACGAACCGAGTGGTGCCCCTCCGGCCTGGCTTTCCGGATTGGCCCAGGCTGCCGCCGAATCAGATGAGGCGGAATTCGACGAATTGGCTCAGCTTCGCGCTGAATCGGAAACCACCGTCGAAGATGAACTAGCCGCGGAGGAGGCTGAGGCCCAGCCGGGAGAGATCCCTGACTGGTTGATGGCCATTCGCGGTGACGAAAGTGGCGAAGAGGAGCCTACCGAGGAGGACTTCGAAGCCGAGCTTCCGGACTCCTTCCCTTGGGAATCCGACGAGCCTGACCACGAAGAGCCGGTCTTTGAAACCTCAATGGATTTCGAGGAAGAGAGCCCAGTCGATGAGACCGTGCCACCTCCGACCGAGCGCACGATACCTTCCGACCTACCTCCGGCCGACGAAACCGACGCTGCAAGTTGGCTGGAGAATCTAAGCGAAGAGACCGATGACAGCTGGTTATCCAATGTCGAGGAGACAGAAGACGCTGGTCCCGATTCGGCAACATCCTGGCTTGAAGACCTTGGGCAGCCCGATGAAGAGCAGCCGGCTGCCCAAATGGAGCCGTCGGCCGAAGAACCGGACTGGATGCGCGGCTTGGAGGACGAGGAGACGGATGACGAGGCCATGGGCGACCTGGCCAGCACCTGGCTAGAGGGGCTTGCCGATACGTTGGCGGAGACCCCAGCCGAACCGGACGAGGCCAGCGCCGAGGCCGGCACCGACAGCGATGATGTGCCCACATGGCTCCTGGATTACGAATCTCCTCAGCCAGAGAGTGACTTGCCTCAGGTTGAGGAAGAGGAGCCCCTGGCTCAAGAACCAACTCCCGAATCGCCTGCTCCCCCAGCTGCTGAAGACGATACCGACCGCTTGCAGCTCCTGGAAGAATTGGGGCTTCAAGAGTCCCAAACATCTGAGGCGATGGCCGCCAACGAAGACGCTGCCGAAGAGGGATATGATCTCGGGCAGCTTGACGGGATGGACGACGATCAAATCTTCGATTGGCTGGAAGGGCTGGCCGCACGCGACGCGGATGAGGCTTCAGAAGAAGAGGAGGAGCCAGCCGCGTCCAGAATGATGGCCGAAGACACTGTCGAAACCAGTGAGGCGCCTGCTGAAGACGCCGAGGCTGACTTGGGCTGGTTGGAGCAGCTGGCCGAACAGCGAGGCATCAGCAGTGACATCCAGGCCGGTCCTGCCCCCGCAAGCAGCGCTGAGCAGTCGGTCGAAGACTTGCAGCCAGAAGCCATGCAGGATCTCTCCGCCGAGCAGCCGCCCGAGATGGCGGCCCCTGAGGCGGCCCCGGTTGGTTCCCAAGAAGCCCCTCCGACGGTCTCAGAGCAGCCCATCCCGGCGGATGAACCCGAGGTCGATGAACCCGAAGAAGCGCCGGCTGCTGAAGCCCCTGATTGGCTGATTGCCGCCCAAGAACAGGCAGCACAGGAGACTGAGGCGCCACCGACTCAGGTGGCTCGCCAAGATGCGCCTCAGGCTCCGCCGCCAGCTGAAGCTGAGCCTGAGCCGAAGGCTGCCGTGCCGTCCGAGGTGTCTTCGGAAGCGACGCCGCAACCGGAATCCATCTCGCCGACCGAACCCGAACCGGCTGAAGAGCCTCAAGCCCCGCCGCCACCTGTGACCGAGGCTGAGCCGAAACCCGCCGTGCCGTCCGAGGTGCCTTCGGAAGCGACACCGCAACCGGAATCCATCTCGCCGACCGAACCCGAACCGGCTGAAGAACCCAAACCTGATGAAGCGGCACAGCCTGCCGAACCGCCGGCAACGGTCCCTGCCCCCGCCCTGGATAAGCCAAGCGTGGCGCCCGACAACGGCTTGGAGAGGGCACGTGCAGCGCTTGAGACAGGTGACGTCGATCGCGCGGCCGATGAGTACGGCCAGCTGATCAAGGCGCGCCGCTCGCTGACCTACGTGGTGGAAGACCTGGAGGCAGCCCTAGATCAGGATCCAGAGTCGTCCAAGTTGTGGCAGCTTCTTGGCGATGCCTACATGAAGGCCGACCGGACGTCTGAAGCCGTCAAGGCCTACAACCGCGGCATGAAGGAAGCCGAAGTGCTCAACAGCGCCAGACAGGCCCTGGCTTCCGGTGACCAGCAGCGCGCCGCAGCCCAGTATGGGATTCTGATCAAACGCAAGAAAAGGCTGGACGACGTGATCCGAGACTTGGAGAACGCCGTCGCCCAAGCGGACGATCAACCTGCCATCTGGCAGGTATTGGGGGATGCATACATGAAAGCCGACCGCCTGGACGAATCGATTGAGGCCTACCGAAAAGGCATGAGCTCCGTCTGACATCGAGCCAATCTAGGCAGCCAGAAGTGAAGCAAGACGAACTCGGGGTCCACCCCGAGTTCCCTATGTAAGGAGGAGACATCCTTGGAAAGAACGCTGGTACTGATCAAGCCTGATGCTGTCCAACGCGGGCTCATGGGCGAAATCTTGGGCCGCCTGGAGCGGCGTGGTCTAAAGCTGGGGGCCGCCAAGTTCATGGCAGTTTCCCGCGAGCTGGCTGAAGCCCACTACGCCGTTCACAAGGGCAAACCCTTCTACGACGGGCTGATTGCATACATTACCTCTTCTCCAGTGATGGCCATGGTCTGGGAAGGGCCCAACGCCATCGCTGCCGTGCGTCAGACGATGGGCGCCACGCGCCCAACCGAAGCCGCCCCCGGCTCGATCCGGCATGATTTCGGTTTGGAGGTCGGCCGCAATCTGACCCACGCTTCCGACGCGCCTGAGACAGCCGCTGCAGAAGTCGGTCTGTGGTTCCAAGAAGACGAGTTGGTCGACTGGGAACGCGACTTGGATCGCTGGATCCTGGAATAGACAGGCACAGCTCACACCAATATCAGGTTGATGTCCATAGAGTCTGTCTCACCTCTTGTGGTCCTGACGGGGGCCGGAATCTCGGCTGAGAGCGGCGTGCCAACCTTCCGAGGGCCCGAGGGCCTCTGGAGAAACCACCGCCCCGAGGATTTGGCCTCCGAGCAAGCCTTCCAAACCGATCCCAGGCTCGTCTGGCAGTTCTACGCTTGGCGCAGGTCGCTGGTGGCTGAATGCCAGCCGAATCTGGCCCACAAACTGTTGGCAGACATTGAGAATCGCCTCGAACAATTCTGCCTCATTACGCAGAATGTGGATGGGTTGCACCAGGCTGCCGGTAGCCAGAGGCTGATCGAGCTGCACGGATCTCTATGGTCCTTCCGATGCACAAGCTGCGGTCACCGTTGGGAGAATCGGCAGGTGCCGCTGCCGGATGACCTTCCCCGTTGCCCCATGTGCCTAGGCCTTGCTCGCCCTGACGTCGTATGGTTCGATGAAGCGCTCGACCCATCACGCGTGCAGGCGGCCGTCTCGGCCGCCGAATCTGCCAGCACAATGCTCGTGGTGGGAACGTCCGCTCGCGTGCTGCCAGCCGCCCAGCTACCCTTGCTGGCCAAACGCGGCGGAGCCCGTTTGATTGAAATCAACCCGAGGTCGACGCCGCTATCGGCCCAGTGCGACGAAGTCCTGCACGGGCCGGCAACGAAAGTGCTGCAGCTTTGGGTTGAGCGATTTGAGCCTTGACGTCAGGATCTGGGGAGGCTAACGTCTATTTGACGCGGAGAAGGACCCGTCCTGAGTTCCAGAAATCTTCCAACTGATAATAGCGCCGCATATCCTTCGAAAACAGGTGCACGACCACATCGCCGAAGTCGATAAGAAGCCAGCCGCTTGACGGATCGCCTTCTTGTCGCCCCAGAGCATTGTCGAATTCGGTCTTCATGCGGATTCGCACTTCGTCGCTCAGCGCCTTCAACGTCCGCTCACTGGCTCCGGTGGCGATCACGAAGTAGTCGGTGAAGCTGCACTGACCGACAAGGTCAAGCAGGAGGATGTCTTCGCCTTTCTTGTCCTCCAAGACTTCGACCATTCTCCGGGCCATTCCCAGCGCTCCTTCGTCCATCACCCCTTGAAGTCCTCCTCAGTACTTGGCAAATCCGAATGTGCGTTCAAGCACCCAAGCGGCACCGCGCTCCCGCATCTCAAGGCTTTCAATCCACCGCCGTGCCCAACGGCAGACTCGCAACCACTGAATAGCGCGGGCCTTCGGGACGGAGCTCGCTCCGCATAAGTGAAATTGTCTCAACTCGCCACTGACCCAGATCCCCAACGCTTGCACGGGCCAAGCCTTCGGCCAGGGCCTTCAGATCCGAGCGGCGTATGCCGCGACGGGTTCGCCCCAAAGTCAAGTGAGGATGGAACCCTCGCCCCTCCCGATCGAACCCAACCTCGGCCAATGCAGATTCCAACTCCCGATTCAATGTCGCCACGCCCCCATCAGCCCCGCCTACGCCCACCCAGATAACGCGGGGACGTTTCGGATTGGGGAACACCCCCAATCCAGAAGCTTTCAAGTCAAAGGGGCGGCAGCCGGCCGCGATTGGACCGGCACTGTCAGCGACGACTTGTGCTTCAGCGGACGAGATTTCGCCCAGGAACTTGAGGGTCAAATGAATGTTTTCCGGACTCACCCATCGGACGGTTTCAGGGGGCACGAGCTCCGTGAGCATTTCGATCTGCAAAGCAAGCTGGGCGCGGAGCGCGTCCGGAAGCCTTGACGCCAGGAACGCTCTCAAGCTACACGGATTCCTTGTCGCCCAGAAAACGATCCAGAGCATCCAGATACTCTGACCGGGCGTGGTCGAAGGGATGATGGCCTGCGCTCAATTCAACCAGCTCCGCGCCGGGAATCCGACTGGCCGCCAACCTTCCCTGATCGGGCGGAATAGTGCGATCCCGGTTGCCCAGGACGTACAGAGTCGGACAAGATACGTGCGGCAGATCGTCCATCAGGTCGCAGCTAAGTGCTGCCTTCATGCTTCCCAGCGCCGAATCGGCGGTGGTTTTTGCCAGGTCGGATCGCTGACGAAGACGGCCCGTTCCGCCAAGCCGTCGCCCGGAATGTCCGTTCGTCGAACGCTCGAGCAGACCGGACGCAACCGGCCATACGCGACGTCCGACGGCCAATGCAGACCGGTACACGAACCGGCGCCACTCTGGAAGAACTGGGCCGGCCACCAATGGATTGATAAGAACAAGCCCGGCCGGCGCCAACTCCGAATCAACAGCAATTTGCAGTGCGATGGCACCACCCATGGAATGGCCGAAGAGCAGTGGGGAGCGTGCCTCCGCCGCCTGGGCCACGGCCTCCACGGTTCGGGCAAAGTGCGCGATCGAATACCAGCCCGCACCCGGTTTGTCTGAATCACCGTGTCCGGGCAGGTCCAGGGAAATGCAACGATATCGATCTTGAAGGTGTTCGATCGTGGAGGACCACATCCGGCTGGAGCTGGCCCAGCCATGGATTAGGATCGCGCCAGGAGCGGAGTTGCGGCCCGTGACACTATACTTCAAGCGCACACCCTCCACGCTCAGGGTGCGATGTTCTGGCTTCATCGCGGCGATTATATCATGCGGCCTTGCCTGATCAGGCGCCCCAGCGCGGCCTTGGTCCATGGAGTAAAATGGTGCCATCAGAGTGTTTCCAGCCCAACATGCCGGGTTTGTGTCGCCTGACCTGAAAGGAGCCGCAAGATGCTGGTCGGAGAACGGATGACTCATCCTGTAATCACAGTTGAGCCCGATACCCCCGTTCAGGAGGCGCTCAACATGATGCGCCGAGAGAATGTGCGGCGCATGCCAGTGACAGATTCAGCGGGGCACCTGGTCGGGATTGTTGCCGAGCGTGATCTGCTGCATGCTTCCCCATCGGACGCGACCAGCCTGAGCGTCTGGGAGCTCAACTACCTGCTGAGCAAGATTGTGGTCAAGGAAGTGATGACCAAAGACGTCGTCACAATCACAGAGGACACACTGCTGGAAACAGCTGCCCGGATCATGGCCGATCGAAAGATCGGCGGCATTCCCGTCATGCGTGATTCCAAGGTTGTCGGCATCATGACCGAGACCGATCTGTTCAAGATCTTCCTCGAAATCCTCGGCGCACGCAAAGCAGGCGTTCGTCTCACAGTGATGGTCCCAAATAAGCCCGGCGAATTGGCGCAGATCACCAAGGCCATATTTGACCTAGGCGGTAACATCATCGCTATGGGCACCTTCCTCGGCGAAGATACCGAGAGCACGGAACTAACCATCAAGGTCGAGGACGTCGACGCTGAAGCGCTGCGGGGTGCCATCGAGCCCATGGTTTCACGCGTGATCGACGTGAGGGACACTCTGTCTGCCTGACCCGTCAGACCATGCTCCTAGTTGAATAGGGACTTGCATAAGCTACAATGAAGTCGTGCAAGACGTACTATCCCGGCGCGATTTCTTGACGCTGAGCGGGATGGCAGCCGGCGCCCTGGCCTTTTCACCCCCGGTGGGCTTGGGCGGTCTGGCGACCACCACCCTGCTCAGAGTCAGCACACGTTGGATCGGCGTTTACGCCGAACCCTCATTTCGCGCCCCCCGGCTGAACAAGCTCGTCCGAGACAACTTGGTCACGGCGTACGAGCAGGTCACTTCCGATGAAGGGCCTCCCCACAACCCCTTCTGGTACCGTCTTGCCGATGGCTACGCGCACACGGGCTACCTTCAGGTCGTACGCTGGCTCCCGCAGACACCGGTCAAGACGGTTCGCGACGGGGGCGAGCTGTTCGAGGTCTCTGTTCCCTTCACCCGTTCCTACCGGAAGCCAGACCCGGCCTCCGACCCACTCTATCGGCTGTACTACCAATCCACGGCCTGGGTGACGGCCGTGGTTCCAGGCGCCGATGGCCGGCTCTGGTACCAGCTAAGAGATGACCTGCTCAAGGTAGATTATTACGTCCGCGCTGAACACCTTCGCCGCATCACGCCACAAGAGCTGGCGCCCATTTCGCCCCATGTCCCCTTGGCCGCCAAACGAATCGAAGTGTCGATTGCCCACCAGGAACTGCGGGCCTATGAGCGCGATCAGCTCGTGATGCGCACCCGGATAGCTTCCGGCATCCCCAGCGACAAACCGGGAGAAAACGGCATTCCGACCAAGACCCCGCAGGGGCGGTTCTACGTTGACAAGAAGATGCCCCTGCGCCACATGGGCGACGGCAACCTGACAGCCAGCCTTGACGCCTATGAGCTGCCCGGCGTGCCCTGGGTGTCCTTCTTCCACATCACCGGGGTCGCCTTCCACGGGACCTACTGGCATAATGACTTCGGCCGCCCCCAGAGCCACGGCTGTGTCAACATGCGCACCGAAGAGGCCAAATGGCTCTTCCGCTGGACCCTTCCCGAGGTCGCCTACACGGAAATCATCAACATCGGCCACGGCACGTCTGTGAACGTCATCTAAGCCGCCGGCAGCGGCCCCCATCCATTCCATTTGTGAAATGTTTCACAAACTAGGTTGCTTGAAGATTTGAAAAGGGTCAGGAGGGAGTCTGGCCCTTGTTTTGGCGCACGCGGTCAAGCAGATCGGGGAGCTTTCCCGTTTC
>Ga0307440_1000735_pt1 | contig 16201 bp, 11 predicted proteins | sample SalMarWE160410MG_FD_202150 | JGI IMG/M metagenome (GOLD analysis project Ga0307440, IMG submission 202150) | Salt marsh sediment microbial communities from the Plum Island Ecosystem LTER, Massachusetts, United States - WE1604-10 | ecosystem: Environmental > Aquatic > Marine > Intertidal zone >... | reverse complement strand
GCAATCATGATGCTGCCATATGTCGCCCGCACCAGCGAGCTGGCCCTGCGTGCCGTGCCGCGCGGGGTGCGCGAGGCAGCCTACGGACTCGGCGGTCGCGAGGGACAGGTGGTGCTGCGCATCCTCCTACCCACCGCACGTGTTCCGATCATGACGGGTATCCTGCTGGCGCTCGCCATCGCGCTCGGCGAGACGGCGCCCTTACTCTATACCGCCGGCTGGTCAAATTACCTCTGGAGCGGACAATTCACCCGCGAGGGCGTGGGGTACCTCACCTATGTCATCTGGAGCTTCATCGGGGAGCCTTACGCCTCTGCACACCGGCTTGCCTACGCCGCCGCGCTGCTGATCACGCTCATGGTGTTGGCGATCAATCTGTTGGCCCGTGCGCTCCTTTGGGGTCGGCGTCGATAGATTAAGGCTAAACTTCGGTTAAGCAACCCGAACCGTCAAGCCACCAAGAATGCAAATACAAACCGTGGGGCGTCATTCACGAGATGCCCATCCCGTAGGGGATGCAGCCATCTTCGAGAACCAAATCAATACGTCGCCGTTCCCGGCCGCTTGAACGCTTTCTCCGGCATGAGGCCAGGCCCGGCGCTTACCTGTCCCCGCGGAACCCAGGCGGTCCGACAGACCCGACCAACTGCCGTTGCAGTCGCGCAGCCCCCCGGCAGGGGAGCGGCGCTCAGACCTCTGTGGGCCGGAGGCGCTCCTCGCGACGCTGCCAAAGATAGTAGAGGAGCGGAATCACAACCAAGGTGAGCATGGTCGAGGCAAAGGTGCCGAAGATCAGAGACACCGCCAGTCCCCCGAACACCGGATCGCTGACCATCACCGCCGAGCCGAACATAATCGCCAGCGCGGTGAGCAGGATCGGGCGGAAACGCACCGCCCCCGCCTCCAGCACCGACTCCTCCAGCGAATAGCCGCGCTGCCGGTAGTCGAGGATGAAGTCGATCAACAGCAGGGAGTTGCGCACCACGATCCCCGCCAGCGCGATGAAGCCGATCATGGAGGTGGCGTTGAAGGGCATGGCGAACAGCCAATGCCCGGGGAAGATACCAATGAGGGTCAACGGGATGGCACCCATGACGATGAGCGGCAGCAGGAACGACTGGTAGTAGGCGACCAGCAGCAGGTAGATGAACACCAGGGCGATGATGAACGCGGCCCCGAGGTCGCGGAAGACGTCGAGGGTCAGCCGCATGTCGCCGCCCCACAAGATCTGATAGTGCGTCACATCGTTGGGCTGGGCATCGGCGAAGCCGAGGTTGGCGGTGCTCAGGTGGACCCCGTTCGAAAGCGTGGCGCCGTCGAGCATGCTGTTCAGGCTCAGGGTGGCGTACACAGGGCTGACGTTGAGCATGTCGCCCTTGACGTAGACCACTGGGTGCTGATCGCGGTCCAGGATCGGCTTGGCCACGCGGGCGAGCTGGATGTCCACGATGCCGGCGAGGGACACCCGCCTGCCCTTGTCGTTGCTGATCGAGAGGTCCAGGATCTGCTCGATCCAGGCACGGTCGGGACGGCTGAGCCTGACCAGGACGTTGAACGGCTCCGGGGCGTGCTGCTCGCGCAAGGTGCCGATCTCGGTGCCGGCCACATAGGCGTGCACCAGCTTGGCTGCCTGGGCCGGCACCACCCCGGCGAGCATCGCCTTGTGCTGATCCACACGGATCAGATACTCGGGGGCCGTCGCGGTCACCGAGTCGTCGATATTGATCATTCCATAGACCTTCTGGAAATCGGCCTTGATCAGCCCCGCGGTCCGGCGCAGGGTGCCGTAGTCCGGCCCGTAGAGCTCGGCGAGCACCTGGGAGCGCACTGGCGGACCGGGCGGTGTCAGATAAAGCTTGATGCGCGTGTGGGGGAAGGCCTTGCGCACCGGCTCGAGGGCATGCCAAACGCCGGTGGCGACCGGGGTGGTGTCCGGGCGCGCATCCCGGCCGACGATGTTGACCACGATCTGCGTCAGGTTGGAGCCGTGGCGCAGGGCGTCGCCGCGCACCATGCCGGCGAAGCTCAGGGGACCGGTGATCCCGAGATAGGTCTCGTAGTTGGTCACGTAACGGTCGCGGGCCAGCACATAGCCGACCGCCAGGGCCACCCGGTTTGTCTCGTCGAGCGCGGTGCCGGCGGGCGTGTCGATCTCGATCATAAAGGTGTTCACGTTGCCGTCCGGCAGCATCTTGAGGCTGACACCCAGCGGGCTGAGCGGTCCGTTCATGCCGGCCGGGCGGACCAGCTGCCAGGCCGGCATCAGCAGGGAAAGGGCCAGAAGGCCGGCGACGGTGAGTAGGAAGAGCATCCGGCTGCGCGGCCGTGCCAGCAGGGGCGAGACCACGGCCAGGTAGCTGCGATGCAGCCAATCCCTGGCGTGGGGCTCATCCTCCAGGGTCGGAGTGGCGGCGAGGACCCTGAGCGCCTTGCCCCTGAGCCAGCGGTAAGCGGTCCAGGGCACCACGATGTAGGCCAGCACGAGGGAGGCGACCATGGCCACCGGCACATTGATCGGGATCGGCCGCATGAAGGGCCCCATCATCCCCGAGACGAAGACCATCGGGACAAAGGCCAGGATCACGGCGATGGTGGCGACATTGGTGGGGTTGCCGATCTCGTTGGTGGCCTCGATCAGCGGGGGCCCGAAATCCCGTCCGCGCTCGCCGTCATGCAGATGGCGGTGGATGTTCTCGATGACCACGATCGCGGCGTCGACCAGCAGGCCCAGGGAGAGGATGAGGGCGAAGAGGGAGATGCGGTTGATCGTCTGTCCGATCAACCAGCCCACGCCGAGCACCACGAACAGGGTAAGGGGCACCGTCAACGTGACGATCAGCGCCTCGCGCCAGCCGAGGAACAGCAGTAGGATGAAGGCGACCACCAGGATGGCGATGGTCAGATGCTCCATGAGGGTGTTGACGGCCTCGTTGGCACGCCGGCCGTAGTCACGGGTCACGTCGACGCGCACACCCTGGGGAAGAGCCTCCCGCTCGAGCTGGCGCAGCTTCGCGAGGACGCCGTCGGCAACCGTCACCGCGTTCGCCCCCGTGCGCTTGCCGATCGCCAGGGTTACCGCCGGCTGTGGATCGCCTGGACGCACCCCCGGCGTGGCCGGGCCGTAGGCCAGGGTCACGTAGCGGTCCCGGCGCAGAGGGCCCCGCTCGACAGTCGCCACATCGCGAAGGAACACCGGCTTGCGATTGGCCTGGCCGACGATGAGATCTCCGAGCTGAGCGATGCCGGTAAAGGCTGCGTTGACGCGCAGGGCATACTGGCGGTTGTTGCTCACCAGATCCCCTGCCGGCACGATCAGGTTCGAGCCCTGGAGCACCTTGAGCACCTGGTCCAGGCTGAGGCCCCCATTGGCCAGCCGCCGCGGGTCGATCTCGATCCGCGCCGCCTCCTGCTGACCCCCAATGACAGTGCTGTCACCCACATCCGGCACGCGGCGCAGCTGCTCCAGAACCCGCACCCCGAGCGCGCGCAGCTGCGTGCCCGAGAGCTGCGCGGAGCTGAGGGTTATCGCAAGGACGGGCACATCGTCGATGCCGATGCTCTTGACCAGCGGCAGCTTGGTGCCGGCGGGCAGCCGCTCCATGTTGCGGGCCAGCTGGTTGTAGACCAGCAGGAGACTTCGCTCCTGGTTGGCGCCAACCTCGAACTGCACGGTAACCACGCCCATGTCGTTCACCGCATAGCCGTAGGTGTGCTTCACGCCGGCGAGGCTCGCCATCAGGGCCTCGAGCGGTCGGACTACCTGGTTCTGGATCTCTTCGGGGCTGTTGCCCGGCCGCATGACGAAGATGGAGGCGGCCGGCACCACGATCTCGGGGTTGTAGAGCCGAGGCGTTACCTCGATCGCCAATGCCCCGAACAAGGTCAGGGCGAGCATGATCAGGACGGTGATCTTCGACCCCAGAAAGCCGCGGGCGAGCCGCCCTGCGAGGTTGAGGGAGGGAGCCTGCGTTTCGCCGCTCATGCCCCGTCGGCCTTGATCCTGACCCAGTTGTCGAGCTCCCCCCGGGCACGCACGATCACTCGCTCCCCGGCGACCAGACCGGCCAGCACGACCACGCCGCCGCCGAACCGCTCGCCGAGCCGCACCATGCGGAAGGCCGCAAGCCCCGCTCGGTCCACCACGAAGACGCCCTCGATACCTGCGCGCCGGTGCACCGCTGATGGAGGCACCAGGATTCCCTGTCGTGCGCCCACGTCGATCTGTACGCGGGCGTAAGTCCCGCTCTGCACGGGGCTGTCGGGTGGAAGTCCGATCTTGACCGAGTGGGTATGGGTCATCGGGTCTGCGGCCTGGACCAGCCGCTCCACCGTGCCTTCCAGCCGACGCGGCTTGCCGTCCCCGCGATCGACAATGACCGCCACGCGTTGATCGAGACGCAGGTGATCGAAGGCGTTGGCGTCGACCTGCACCTGCACCTGGAGATGGCCGGCACTCTGCAGCGTCAGCAGCTGCTGTCCCGGTGAGGCAAGCTGGCCGGCATCAATGAGCTTGTCTACCACCGCACCGGCGAAGGGCGCTCGGACCTCTGCGTAGCTCAGCTCGGCGTTGGCCTTCGCCAAGGCCGCCACGGCCCCGGCATAGTCGCCCTTTGCGACCTGATACCCGGTCTCGATCTGCTGAAACTGCTCCTTGGGTACGGCCTTTTGGGCGTACAGGGCCTGGTAGCGGTCAAACTTCGTGCGGGCGTCGGCCAGGGCGGCCTTCGCCTTGGCCACTGCCGCACGCGCCTGGTCGATACTGCTCTGCACGTTCGTCGGGTCCAACGACAGCAACAGCTGCCCCTTGGTGACCTGCTCCCCCTCATGGACGTACACCTGATGCACATAGCCCGTGAGGCGCGAGGCGACCTGCACCTGATCGGCGGAGGCAACGCTGCCCGGAAAGCTGGCGTGGATGGGCAGCGGCTGCTCCCGCACGGTCTCCACGCTCGCGCTTACTGCGCCTCCGCCACCGGCTGTCTGCTGCGGCGAGGAGGACCCACCGCAGGCGCTCAGCAAGACAGCGAGGCCAAGCGCCGCCAGCCATACCGCAACCCCTCTCAACATCCCCTGCACCGCCTGGTCATGGGCTATACCGCCACTGTCCGGATGTTCGGTCCGTAGGGGCATGGGCGCCGCCTGCCCGGAGCACGCGCTGTATACGAACCGGTGCATTGTTCGTCCCCCCTGAGCCCCCCTGAAGGCGGCGGGACATTTTCATGAAAGAGTAGGAGCCCGCTTGCGGGCGACCCCGCGCACACGCGGCTCCCGTGTCGCCCGCAAGCGGGCTCCTACGCTGCGCCGAGCACTGCCCTGACGGAGCCACCGTGTCCCGGACCGGGGCTCAGCGGGAGACGACCGCTTGCGGGGTCAGCCGCCCTAGTCCCAGCAGGAGTCCGGCGCGCTTCATTGCTTCCTGGTAGTGTGCCGCGACCAGCTCGCTACGGGCCTTGTCCAGCTCTGCCTGGGCGCCCAACAGATCGCTCATGGTCGCCAGACCCTTCTGATAACGCAGACGTTCCAGGCGCTCCGCCTCTTCGGCCTGCTTGATGGCCAACCGACGGACCTTCACCCGCTCGGCGGCGAGCTTTACGTCGTGCCAGGCCGCATCAAGCTCGACGCGCAGCTTATCCTGCGCCTGGCGCAGCTGTGCCTTCTGCTCGATCACCTTGGCGCTCGCCCGGTCGAGGCTGCCCCGCCGGACACCGAAGTCGAGGAGATCCCACGACAGTACCCCCGCCACGGTGCTCGACGGTTTTCCTCCGCCTCCGATCGACTCGCTGTTCCATTCCTCGCTGAGCACGACGTTGAAGTGCGGGAGATAGTCCGAGCGCGCGATATTCACGCCGACATGGGCGGCTTGCAGCCGCTCCTCCAGGGCACGCAGACTGGGGTTGCCTGCCAACGCCTGGCGCTGTAGGACCGCCAGGGACACATCGGGCAGGGACACGCGCACCGTCCGGGAGACCTGCAGGGGCCGCTGCGGCGGCGTGCCGATGAGCACCCGCAGCTGTTCCTGCGCCTTGGCCAGGTTTGCCTGGGCCTCGCTGCGGCGCAGCTGGGCATCACCCAGGCTCAACTGGGCTCGCAGCTGATCGTTGCGCGAGACCACCCCCCCAGCGTAAAGCTTGTCGGTGAGCTCCAGGTTGGACTTGGCCGCCGTCTCTCCCTTCCATGCGACGGCCACGAACGCCTGCGCGGCACGTAGCCCCTCGTAGGCCTTGAGCACCTGCAAGACGAGCCGCTGACGGGCCGCCTCGTCACCCTGCCGGGCCGCGCGCAGAAGGGCCTCGGACTGACGCAGGTACCCCCAGAGCTTACCCCCGTTGTAAAGGGGTATCTGCAGCTCAAGCTTGCTTTGGTAGTTCTGGTACCACCCCGGGTTATTGAGGTTTGATGGGGCGATGAACAGACTTGAGGGTTCCGCCGGATTGAAGTCGCCGGCGCCGAAGTCGTTGAAGGTCGCCTTACCCTGATTCAGCTTCATGCCGAAGACATTCAGGGCGTTGTTCGACCCGCTGGCTGCGAACGAGCCTTGAAGCTTGGGCAGCAGATGCCCTTGCGCCGTCTTCAGCGCGCCCTGAGCCTCTGCCACTCGTGCCCGCGCCGCGAGCACCTCCGGGGTTTGCTCCAAGGCAGCCCGCCACACCTGCTCGAACGTGAGAAACGGGGGCACCGTCGGTGCCGACAGGACACTCCCCCAGCCACAGGCGGCCAACCACCCGAGCAGGACCACCACCGAGCGCTGCAGGCCAATCGTGCCCGGATGATTCCTGCCTTCTGTCGTCCGCAGACGCGGGGCCGATTCGCAAGTCCGCTCACGACGCGCAGCCTTAACCATTGTCCGCGACTTTAGTCATTCCCAAATCGGGCAAGGACTTGCCCCATTTCGCAGAGGCGCCAGTCGAAAAGCCTAAGCTGGACAGCTCCCCGGGTTGCCGAAAGCGAGAAGCCCCGCTTTGCGGGGCCTTTTCATTGGGGACGTGGCATGGAAGGCGAGGAGCAGAGGTGACCGAGGGGGACAGATCCCGCAAATCCGTTCAGTGCGCGGCGCGGTGGCCCGCTCCCTGCTGCTCGCCCCCGGGCAACTCCTCCTCCTGGGTGTCGAGCAAGGCGGCGCCCGCGGCGGAGATCAGCACGATCATGACCGTCCCCAACAGCCAGGCGAAGTACCAGGAGCCGAAATCGCCCAGGATGATCGCCATGGCGATCACGCAGATGGCCATGAACAGATAGATAAGAAACCGCAGCACGGTGCCCATCGCGATCCCTCCTCACTCAGTAGGCGTGGTGGTCCGACTCGACCTGCTCGGTGCTGACCTTGCCGCGCATGACCCAGAAGGCCCAGCTGGTGTACCAGATGATGAGCGGCATGAAGACAGCGGTGAAGCCGGTCATCCAGGCGAGCGTGTGCACGCTGGACGAGGCGTTCCAAACGGTCAGACTCTGGGAGGGCTCGGCGCTCGAGGGCATCATGAAGGGGAACATGGCCGCACCGACGGTGCCGATGACGGCGATCCATACCAGGGCGCCCAGCCACCAGGCGAGGTGAGACCAACCTCTGCGCAGCGCGCCGATGCCGATCAGCATCAGCGGGTAGGCGCTCGCCGGGATCAGCCACAGCGCGCCATGCCCTCGGTAATTGGCCAGCCAGGCGCCGGGGGCCAGCTCCACGACCTGCTGCAGGGGCGTTTGGGCGCTCGCTGGATCCGGACTCTGCACCAGATGATAGCCCTGCATGACGCTCACCCAGATGCCGCCCACGGTAAATAGAAGCAACGCCACCAGGCCGCTCCAGGTGGCGACCTCGCGTGCCCGCCGGTAGATCGCGCCTTCGCTCCGGTTCGTAATCATGGCCGCGCCCACGTACATCGCCAGGGTCACCGACAGCAGGCCGCACAGGATGGCGAAAGGGTTGAACAGCGTGATGAAGCTGCCCGTGTAGTAGGAGGTCAGATTCCAGCTGAAGTGAAACGGGACGCCCTGCAGCATGTTGCCCATAGCGGCGCCGAAGACCAGCATGGGCACGAAGCCGCTGACGAACAACACCCAGTCCCAGCCATTACGCCAGCGCTGCGAGGGCAGCTTACTGCGGTACTCGAAGCCCAGCGGCCGGATGATCATGCTCCAGAGCAGCAGCAGCATCACCACGTAGAGGCCCGAGAAGGCCGTGGCGTAGATCAGCGGCCAGGCCGCGAAGATCGCGCCGCCCCCGAGGATGAACCACACCTGGTTGCCGTCCCAGTGGGGACCGATGATGTTGAGCGCCACGCGCCGCTCCGTATCGGTGCGCCCGACATAGCGCAGGATGGTGCCCACACCCATGTCGGTTCCGACCATGACCGCCAGCCCCATCAGCAGCACGCCGAGCAGCAGCCACCAGAGGATCTTCAGGGCAAGATAGGCTTCCATCGTCTCAGTCCTCCCGTCTGCCGAGCAGGGCGCCAGCCGGCCCCGCGTGGGGCATGCCCCCGCCGAGACTCGGGGCCGGCTCATCCGGTCCCTGACGCACCGCCTTCACCATGAGGTACATCTCGATGGCGATGAAGATGGAGTAGAGGACCACGAAGCCGCTCAGTGAAAATACCATGTACGCGACGCTGTGCGTGGAGGCCGACATCCAGGTCGGCAGCACCTCGTAAACGGTCCAAGGCTGACGGCCGATCTCAGCGACCAGCCAGCCGGTCTCGCAGGCGATGAAGGGCACTGGGATCATCCACAGGGCCAGGTACAGGAAACCGCGCTTGTCCTGGACCTGATTGCGCAGTGTGTAGATCACCGCGAGGATGAAGTAGGCCAGCATCAGCAAGCCGAACCCCACCATGATACGAAAGGCCCAGAAGATCACCCACACGAGGGGGATGGTGTCCTTGGCGGCCTTCCGGATATCGGCGTCGGTCACCTTGGAGATGTCCAGATCCGGCGCATAGCGCTGCACCAGGAAGCCATACCCCAGATCCTTCTCGTGCGCCTTGAACTGGGCCATCGCGGCCGCGTCCGTTGGGCTCTTGCTCAGACGCTTCAATGCCTCGACCGCCGGGATGCCTCCGCGGATACGCTCGGCGGCCTGGCGCTCCAGCGCGTCGGCCGCGGGCACGGTGCCGTCCAGGGAGTGGGTGACCAGAATCGAGAGGGCCGCAGGCACCTGCAGTGCCCACAGGTTCCTCTGCTGCGTCTGGGAGGGCAGGGCCGCAACGTTGAAAGCCATCGGTGCGGACTCGGTCTTCCAAAGGGCCTCCATCGCGGCGAGCTTGGTGGGCTGCGCGTGCCCGCCGACGAAGCCCAAGGCATCGCCCAGGGTGATCACACCGGCGGTCGCCAGCACACCGAACAGGGCAGCCATGCGGAACGAACGCTTGGCAAGCTCCACGTGCCGCTTGCGCAGCATGTAGTAAGCGCTGATCCCCGCCACGAAGATGGCGGCCGTGACATAGCCCGCGATGCTGGTGTGGACGAACTTGGACTGGGCGTCGTGGCTGAAGATCAGGTCGGTGAAGCTGCTGAGCTCCATGCGCATGGTCAGCGGATTGAAGTGAGCCCCTTTGGGATCCTGCATGAAGCCATTGGCAACGAGGATCCACAGGGCCGAGAGGTTGGAGCCCAAGGCGACCAGATAGGTGACGATGAGATGCTGCGCCTTGCTGAGGCGCTCCCACCCGAACACCATCAGCCCGATGAAGGTGGACTCCATAAAGAAGGCCATCAGCCCTTCGATGGCCAAGGGTGCACCGAAGATGTCGCCGACGAAGCTCGAATAGAAGGACCAGTTGGTGCCGAACTCGAACTCCATGGTCAGCCCCGTGGCGACACCGAGGGCGAAGTTGATAAGCAGGAGCTTGCCCCAGAACTGGGCCATGTCCTTGTAGATCTGACGGCCCGTGGTGACGTACACCGTCTCCATGGCCGCGAGCAGGAAGGCCAGTCCCAAGGTCAGCGGTACGAAGAGGAAGTGGTACAGGGCGGTCGCAGCGAACTGCCAGCGGGACAGCTCGACCACGGTATCGCTGATCATGCGCGTTCTCCTTGTTTGGCGAGCTCTTTGCGTACGCCTTTCTGGCGGTCCGTTGGCTTCGACGGCTCGGCGCCTACCAGGCCGCGACTACCACCCCAAGCTACAAGGGGTATTGTCCGCGTCTGCAGGTCCGCGGCGCGCGCTTTCGCGCGGCAGTATAGACCGCGTTTATCGGTTTGTCCCGCGTTGGACAGATCGCGGACCACGCCAGCTGGCGGCCCCGCCCCCAGGTGCACCCTCCGGGCACGCAATGCTTCCTGTACGAGGATACGGTACAAGGCATCGGACCCGGCGCTGTCCTAGGCCGGATCTTCGCCTTGCGCGGCGTCTGCACACCGCGGAACGGCCCAGGAAATCGCCCCCGTGGCGAAGTCCAGGACATCTTGCGCCAATGCGGCACGGGCACGCCCCGGCGCCGGGCACCGCACAGGCTGGATGGCGCTTGTTGAGACCGCAAGGGGTCCCCGTCTCACCACAGGCCCGGAATCAGCCGGAACCTGACCCGCTGCGCATACTCGGGGTAACCCGCAAGCCCGCGTCGGAGCACTCGCTCCTCCCCGACGATGCGGGCCGCGAGCCCCGCGACCAGCAGCGGAACTGCCGCCACGCCCCACCAGGACCCAAGGAGCAGGGGCGTCCCAAGAAGCCAAAGGATGCTGCCCGCGTACATCGGGTGACGCACAACGCCGTACGGGCCATCGCTGATCACCCGGTGTCCGCGCTCCGCCTGCAGGCGTACCTGCGGAGCGGCGAAGCTGTTGTGCCGGAACGTCTGCCAGATGATAAGCATGCCGACCATGATCAGAAGGGCACCTACCGCCTCTCCCGCAAACGGCACCCCGGACCAGGCAAAACGGCGCGCGTCCAGGCCGATCAGCCCCATCCAGGCGATGAAGACCACCGTGACGGCGAGCATGAAGACCCGGTCCCAGGACAGCTGATCGCGCCGCACCGGGGCGGAGAGCCGCGAGGCCAGCAGGGCCGGGTCATGGCGCAGCAGCCAGATGCCGACGGCGGCTCCGCAAAGCCCCTGCTCCCCAAGGAAGACCCAGGCTTGCGGCCAGCGCCAGTCGCCGGCGGGGACAAACAGCATCGCCGCCATGAGTGTAAGCCAAAGTACCGTCTGAACCATCAGCCGGGTGCCCATCGTTTCCGCGGCAACCCTTGCAGGCCCGCCATCAGGCGGCCCGTGCGGCCTCGTCCTGAACGATCAGCACCGGGCTGTTGGCCGAACCTGCTACCTCCTCAGAAATGCTGCCGGCCAACATGCGCTCCACGGGCCCAAGGGCGCGACGGCCAATGACGATGAGATCTGCCCCAGTGTCCCGCGCTGCCGCCAGGATCGCTTGATGAGGTTTGCCTTGCGTGGCGACCCGCCCCGTAGCGCGGGCCCCGGCGACACGCACGACCGCCAGCGCCAGCTCTATGCGCACCTTCGCCGTCCTCTCATCGGGCTCGTGCCCCTTGTGCTGCTCCGCAACGGAAAGCACGGTCAGGGGCAAGTCGCGGGAGACTGCAAGGACCGCGGCTAGTTCCGTGGCGCGCTCGCTGTGCGGCAACCCGTCGGTGGCGAGCAAGATGCCGCGGGACCAAAGCTCAGATCCCCTCGGCACGGCCAGCACATCAGCGCGCGTATGGCCCGTAACCGTGTGTACCAGCTCGCCTAGGAGGAGGTTGGCGAGATAAGTGCGCTTGCCGCGCCTAGGCAGAACGATCAGGTCCGCCCCCCGCTCCGTCGCCTCAGCCACCACCTCGCGGAACGCCTCCTCGCCCGTCCGGAGCGTTCCCCGCAGCTCCACGCCGCGCGCCTTGGCCGCCTCTTGCAGCCGGCTGATCTTGGCCAGCGCCTTCGCTTCTGCCTGTTCTTCGCGTTCGGGCGCGAGACTCTCGAACACGGCATTGTTGACCAGCGGCAACACCGCCGACAGGGGCAGGTTGCAGCTCGCGGCCAAATCGATGCCGACGCGCTCCGCGCCAGAGTCGAAGCTCGTACCCTCCACAGCGAGGAGGATCGAAGTAAAGGTGGGCATCACGGCCAGCTAACGACGTGGGCCGAAGCCCGCGTCTGCGTCGCCTGCGGAGCAGTCAGTGGCATTACTGCGGTTACCATGAAACTCGCGCCTAGCGCGCTCCCGATTGCTCTCTCCCCGCGCGAGAGCGACCGTGTTCATTGTCAACTGCGCGCGCTGGATCCCTGGCCGTTAGCTTAATGGACCGCAGGGGCTTAGCCCCGGTTCCCTGGGGTTCCTGTCGCACCGCGCGGCGGAGCATCTATGAGGGAAACGGTCATGGCGGAAGCGACTTACATTCTCCCAGGGTAGCCCTGAGACGCCATGGCCGTTAGCGCGGAAATGGTTGGCCCCGGGGCGGGGACGGACAGGCACACATCCGAGTCATCGGCGCGGCCGCCGAGCATTCTGAGCGACCGAATCCGTCGGTCACCCGCCCTTCAGCGGTACGCTGGCGAGCGCGGGCCGGGCCGTCCCGCCGCAAGGCTCGCGCGAGACCCCGGCTTACGGATGCGAGCCCCGGCCCTCTCCGCCGGACCCGTGGGCAGCGGTAGCCCAAGATACTCGGCGGAGGTGCGAAGGAAACCCTCGACGCGAAGGCGCTGCTCAGCATCGTGCTGATGATATCCGGCCATGGCCAAATCCTCGGCAACCTATCTGGTCTCCAGTTCTACGTCCGCGCGGAGTCTCCCGACAATCCGTGGAACTGCCGAGGCCGCTCCCGCTCTGCCATGGAGCCGCCCCGCGATTCCGGAAGCTTGCCGTTTCGACACTCCTGGAAATCAGGTGGTCTGCGCTGAGGCCAGGCGATCCGGCGACGGGAACGTTCTCGACATCCCGACCGGCGGCCAGAGGGTGTTTCGCTAGCCGCCGGCGGCAATGGCAATGCTGGCGAGCAAAAGGATAATCCCGACCAGCATGACGGTACTGTGAGTCATCTCCCGGTCCTGATTCTCTGCAGGGGTGTTGTCAGACGACCGTCTCTCACGGCCGTTGGATTGCCGCAGGTTCTCCGCCCTCTCGGCCGGGTTCAGCGGACTGACCCTCGTGGCCGGCGATGATCTCGCGGGCCTCCGCCAGCTTGCTGGCCAAGGCGGCCCGGGCCTGTCGGTGCAAATCCGCAAACTGGTCCGAGCGCGGCAGAGAAGGAATCCCGCTTCCGCCCATCGGTAACGCGGGCACCTCACGCACCGTCCCGTCTACAGAATCGCGCTGGATGAAATGGATCGCAGGCTGTCTCCGCCAGTAGGCGACATAGTCCGCCGTCTCGTGCTCGGCCTCCGCCCGCAGCTCGGTCGCATGCCGCTTCTCTTCCTGCGCATGGGCGCGCAGCCTCTCCGCGTGCGCAATACGGGCAGCCAGCCACGCGCGCGCCGCAGCAAGCGGATCGTCGGCCTCGGCGAGCCTCGGCTCGATATCGGGTGGCAAGCCGGACTCATCATCCAAACGGGTTAAATCGATGATGCCTTCCGACTCCTTTGCCGCAGCCAGTGCCTCCAGCTCCGACGGGGAGAGCTCGGACGGGTCAAGGTCGATAACAACCGGACCATAAACGCTGCGTCCGGTAAGAATCGCCCGCCGACGATCAATTGCAATGCGTACTTTCATCCTGCGGCTCACATGCTCCAGGACGCATACCCTTCCCCTCCGGTGGGTCCGCTCCGGGCACGCCCTGTACCCTCCACACTTCAAGCTTAGCGCAGACGGCGTACGAGCGTCGCGGCTTCTCGGCAGGCGCTTCGGACCTTGGGTCGCCGCAGCCGATCTCGCGAGCCAGCCGGGTATCCCCCGAGAAATCCGATGGTTGAGACAGATCCGCCGCGACCACCGGCGATTCATCAACACAGCCTCAAGGCACCCGCCACGGAATGCCTCGCGGGTGCGATTATATGTACCTAGACTTGTTCTATCCTCCATTCCTGGATCTGAAGACGGGGACCAAGCGTGAAGCTCAGGAAAGGCGATGCCCTGCTGGTTGTCGACGTTCAGCATGACTTCCTGGCGAGCGGGAGCCTGGCGGTTGCGGGCGCGGACGCGGTGATTCCCGTTCTAAACCGCTACATCGGGCTGTTCCGGCAGCGGGGACTGCCGGTCCTCGCCTGCCGGGACTGGCACCCGCCCGACCACTCCTCGTTCAACGAGAACGGAGGCCCCTGGCCCGCGCACTGCATCGCCGGAACCTGGGGCGCAGAGCTCTCGAGCCTTCTCGAGCTGCCGGCGGACGCCCCCGTGTTCTCCAAGGGGACGGTCAGGGAGAGTGAGGGCTACTCCGCTTTCGACGGAACCGGGCTGGATGTGACCCTGAGCAGACAGGGGCTCAACAGGCTGTTTATCGGGGGGCTGACCACGGATTACTGTGTGCTCAACAGTGTCCTGGACGCGGCAAGGCTCGGCTTCCCGGTGGTTGTTCTGCTTGACGCCTCGAAGGCCGTCAACCTGAATCCCGAGGACGGTAAGCATGCCCTGGAACGAATGAAGGACGCGGGCGCCGCGATGGTCTCCATAGGACAACTTGAATGATTGATCCCCTCTCGACGCCCCTGCTGACGGACCTGTACGAGTACACCATGCTCCAGACATACATCGAGCTGGGCATGGAGCATGAGGCGACATTCGAGCTCTTCGTGCGGCGGCTGCCGGAGCACAGAAATTTCCTGGTCGCCGCCGGCCTCGAGCAGGCCCTCGACTTCCTGGAGCACTTGGCATTCGGGGAGGAGGAGCTTGCCCTATTGAAGGAGCGCTTCCCCTCCCACGTGATCGACTACCTCGGGCAGCTGCGGTTCACCGGGGACGTGCATGCGATGCCTGAGGGGACGCTGTTTTTCGGAGACGAGCCGATCCTGCGGGTGACCGCGCCGCTGCCCCAAGCGCAGCTGGTGGAGTCCCGGCTCATGAATTTGCTGAATTTCCAGACCCTGGTTGCATCCAAGGCCGCACGGTCCGTCCTGGTCGCCCCGGACAGACTGCTCGTGGACTTCGGCCTGCGACGGGCGCACGGGGCGGAAGCCGGCATCCTCGCGGCGCGGGCGAGCTATCTCGCGGGATTCTCCGGAACGGCAACCGTTCTCGCCGGCTTGTACTACGGCATCCCCCTGTACGGAACCATGGCGCACTCCTTCGTCCAGGCCCATGAAAACGAATCGAAGGCATTCGAGAATTTTGCCTCCTCCCATCCCCGCTCCACACTTCTGATCGACACCTACGATACGGAGAAGGCCGCGCGTAAGGTGGTGGACCTCACCAAGCAGGGGCTCTCCGTCGGGTCGGTCCGCATCGACAGCGGCGACCTCGCCCGTCACGCGGCAAACGTGCGGCGAATCCTCGACGAGGGAGGACTCGGCCAGGTCTCCATCTTCGCGAGCGGCAATCTCGACGAGCACAAGCTGAAGGATCTTCTGGATGCGCCCATTGACGGATTCGGCATCGGCACGGCGCTGGTTACGTCCAGCGACTACCCGACGCTCGATTGCGCCTATAAGCTGGAGGAATACGACGGCCAACCCCGCCGAAAGCGCTCGGAGGGCAAGGCCACCTGGCCGGGGCGGAAGCAGGTCTTCAGAAGCTACGATGCCCGGGGCAGGATGCACGGCGATGTCCTTTCTTTGGATACCGACCGCCGGGAGGGGGAAGCCCTGATCGTCCCGGTGATGAAGGAGGGCCGGCGCCTGGCCGGCAAGGGCCCCCTCTCGGAGAGCAGAGACAGGACCCTGAAGAACTACGAGGCCCTGCCGGATGCCATGAAGGGTCTCGCGCCGGCGCCCTACCCTGTCCAAGTCTCCCCCGCGCTCGCTGCCCTCGCAGAGAAAGCGGACGAGTCGGAAATGAACTCGCGATAAAGCTGCGCGGTCGGCGCGGGCACCGGCTGAGGGCGGAACTGCCCTGGAGCCCCGGAAGGGCATCGATCGGCCCGCGCGGGACCAACTGCTGCGTGCCTCGCAGTCGATCCCGCTGCACACCGTCGAAGGCAACGGTAAGGGGACCAATGCCGATCGACGCCGCTTCTTCTTCGAGATCGCTCGCGGTTCGGCGTTGGAATGCGCATCCATTCAGGACTGTCTCGAAGCCCGCGAAGTGCTGGCTGCTTGCTTGAAACGCACAGGGTAAGGCAATGCTGACTCGGATCGTTTCGATGCTCACCAAGCTCGGACAGCGAAACCATGAGGTGCGAGAGAATTCCGGC
>Ga0307440_1000734_pt1 | contig 16217 bp, 8 predicted proteins | sample SalMarWE160410MG_FD_202150 | JGI IMG/M metagenome (GOLD analysis project Ga0307440, IMG submission 202150) | Salt marsh sediment microbial communities from the Plum Island Ecosystem LTER, Massachusetts, United States - WE1604-10 | ecosystem: Environmental > Aquatic > Marine > Intertidal zone >... | reverse complement strand
CGCCGCCGCCCGTGGTGCGCTTCTCGAGCGCTTCCACGCCGCCGACCAGCGCCAGGTCGAGCACATCGTCGAGATCGCCGACCTCGTGCAACTGCAGGCTCTTGGTTAGGTGGGTGGCGATGTCCTTCATGTCGGCGCTGTTCTTCTCGGGGAAGAGGATGTGCTTGATGCCCGCGCGCTTGGCACCCAGGATCTTCTCCTTGAGGCCGCCGATCGGCAGTACGCGCCCGCGCAGCGTGATCTCGCCGGTCATGGCCACGTCCTTGCGCACCGGCGTCGCCGTGAGCGCGCTGATCAAGGAAGTGGCGAGCGCCACGCCCGCGCTGGGACCCTCCTTGGGGGTCGAGCCCGCCGGCACGTGGATGTGGATATCGCTGTTGTCCAGCGTTTCGCGGGCGATGCCGAAACGCTCGGCGTTGGACTTGGCGTAGGTCAACGCCGCCCGCGCGGACTCCTTCATCACGTCGCCGAGCTGCCCGGTGAGCACCAGCCCGCCCTTGCCGGGTGTGATCGAGGTCTCCACGAACAGGATGTCGCCGCCCACCGGCGTGTAGTACATGCCGGTCGCGACGCCGACGAGGTTGTCCTCGGCTTCCGATTCCGGGGTGAAGCGGTGCGCGCCCAGGTAGCCCTCCAGGCTGCGTTCGGTGATACGCACCCGTTTGGCGTCGCCCTCGGCGATACGCCGGGCGGCCTTGCGGCAGAGCGTGCCGATGATGCGCTCCAGGTTGCGCACGCCGGCCTCTCGCGTGTAGGAGGTGACGACGCTCGACAGGGCGCCATCGGACATGCTCAATTGATTGGCCTTGAGGCCGTTCTCGGCGACCTGGCGCGGCAGCAGGTAGCGCTTGGCGATCTCCATCTTCTCCTGCTCGATGTAGCTGGAGAACTCGATCAACTCCATGCGGTCGGCCAGCGCCTCCGGGATCTGCTGCGCGTAGTTGGCCGTGGCGACGAACAGCACCTCGGAGAGGTCGAACGGAACGCCCAGGTAGTGGTCGACGAAGTTGTTGTTCTGCGCCGGGTCGAGCACCTCGAGCAGGGCCGACGAGGGATCTCCCTGGTAGGAGGCGCCCAGCTTGTCCACCTCGTCGAGAAGGAACACCGGATTCTTGGTGCCCGCCTGACGGATGCCCTGGATGATGCGCCCCGGCATCGAGCCGATGTAGGTGCGCCGGTGACCGCGGATGTCGGACTCGTCGCGTGCGCCGCCCAGTGAGATGCGCACGTACTCGCGGCCCAGCGCCTTGCCGATCGATTTGGCGATGCTCGTCTTGCCGACGCCGGGAGGACCCACGAACAGCAGGATGGGCCCCTTGTTGACCTCGAAGGCGTCGAGTTCCCCCTTCTGGGCGCGCTCTTCCTTGAGCTTGCGCACCGCCAGGTACTCGAGCACGCGGTCCTTGACCTTCTCCAGACCGTAGTGGTCCTCATCGAGGATCTTGGCGGCCTTGCCGATATCGAGCCGGTCCTCGCTGCGTTTGTTCCAGGGCAGCTCGGTGATGGTGGTGAGGTAGGTACGGATGACCGACGCTTCGGCCGAGTCGGGGTGCATGCGCGACAGCCGGCTGAGCTCGCGCTGCGCCTCCTTCATCACGACCTCGGGGAGGTCGAGAGCTTCGAGCTTCTCTCGGAAGGCCTCGATCTCGTCCTCGTCCTCGTCGCCGCCCGAGAGCTCCTTCTGCAGCGCCTTGATCTGCTCGCGCAGGAAGAACTCCCGCTGGTTGCGGTCGATCTCCTCCTTGACCTCACGTTGCAGGCGGCGCTGGGTCTCCTGCAGCTCGAGCTCGGTGTCGATCAGCAGCAGCACCTTGTGCAGGCGTTCCTCGACGGTGGGCGCCTCGAGCACGATCTGCTTGTCGGGGAGTTTGAAGTCCAGGTGGTAGGCGACGTAGTCGGCGAACTGACCGGCGTCCTCGAGGTTCATCACGAACTGTGCCACCTCGTGCTGCACCTGCCGGCTGCCGTTCTCGACCAGGTCGGCGAACTTCTCCTTCAGCTCGCGGAAGGTCGCCTGGACCATCACCTGCTCGCCCTCGGGCACCTCGATGGGGCTGACGTCGGCCTCGATGAGTCCGACCGAGCCGTGGAAGCGGTCGATGTGCACGCGCGCGAAGGCCCGCACCAGCATCTGGATGCTGCCGTCGGGGTTCTTCTTCATGCGCATGATGTTGCAGGCAGTACCGACCTCGTACAGGTCTTCGGGTTTGGGTTCTTCGACGTCGCGGTCGCGCTGGCTGACGATGATGATGGTGCGGTCGCGGTCGAGCGCAGCGTTGATCGCCCGGATGGAGATGCCACGGCCCGCGTCGATCGGCATGACCATGGTCGGGTAGAGCACGCTGCCGCGCACCGGGCACACCGGGATCGGAGCGCTGAAGTCGGTGGGGGTGGGAGTCTCTGCCATGGTCTCTCCTAGACCGCGCGTGGCGCGGGGCGCTGGGAACGAGGGTCAACTGGGCGGTGTGCGGGCCTGCGGTCCGCGCACGGAAGGAGCGGTGAAACCTGAGTCAACACTTATCAAGTTTACTGCAGTTGCGCGACTCAGCTGGAAGGTGGCTTACCATCTCCGGTTCTTCGCCGCATGCCACCGCACGCTCCCGGCGGCGCCCTCGAGGCAGGGGCGTCGCGCCAGTCCCAACAGTATATGCCGCCCGTCCCGGCGCCGCCCAGGCACTCCCGGCCGAGGGCGCTACCCGCCGGGAAAGCGCGGACAGGGCCTTGTGGTAGCGTGAGCGCGCCATGGCCGACGTCACCCACGCCCTACGAGAGGCCGTCCGGGCCGCCCTTGCGCGCCTCGGGGCGGAAGCCGACGAGGTCTCCATCCAGGAAGTGCCCGCCGACAAGCCCGGCAACTACGGTACCGCCGTCGCTTTCACGCTCGCGCGCGCCCTGCGCCGGAACCCGGCCGCGATCGCTCAGGACCTGATCGATGCACTCGAACTACCCCCCGGCGTCGACCGCGCCGACGCCGTCGGCCCCTACATCAACTTCCACCTCGACCCCGGCACCTTCGTCTCCCAGGTGGTGCAGGCGCCCCCGCCGCCGGCGGGGGCAGGCCTCAAGGTGGTGGTGGAGCACACCTCGGTGAACCCCAACAAGGAGGCGCACGTCGGCCACCTGCGCAACATCGTGCTGGGAGACGCCTGCGCCCGCATCCTACGGGCCGCCGGGAACGAAGTCGAGGTGCAGAACTACATCGACGACACCGGACGGCAGGCGGCCGAGAGCCTGTTCGCGGCCGAGTACTTCGGCGAGCCCTACGACGGCGCGCGCAAGTACGACCACTGGCTGGGCGAGCTCTACGTCCGCTTGGGCGAGGCGAAGGAGGACGACGGCGACCGCGTCGACAGCGGTGTGTCGGCGGTGATGCATCGGCTCGAGCGCGGCGAGCTGCGCGCGGAGGTCGAGCGCGTGGTGGCGGCGCAGCTGGAGACGTTCCACGCCCTCGGCGCCGAGTACGACCTGCTGGTGTGGGAGTCCGACGTCGTGCACGGGGGTTTCCTGCGGCGCGGGCTCGACGTGCTGGAAGCCAGTCCCTACGTGTCCCGGCCGAGCGAGGGCAAGTTCGCGGGCGCGCTCGTGATGGACGTGTCGGAGTTCCTCCCCGGCCTCGAAGAGACCCACGTGGTGCTGGTACGCAGCGACGGCAACGCCATGTACGTCGCCAAGGACATCGGCTACCAGTTCTGGAAGGCGGGGATCTTCGAGGGTCTGCGCTTCCGCAGCTTCGAGCGCCAGCCCTCGGGCAAGCTGCTCTACACCAGCTCGCCGGAGGGCGAGACGCACCCCGAGGGCCGCGCCTTCGCCCACGGTCAGGAGATCATCAACGTCATCGACGTTCGCCAGAGCCACCCACAGACCCTGGTCCGGGCCGCGCTGGCCCTGTCGAACACCGAAGAGGGGCAGCGGGCCTACCGCAACTCCCACCACCTGGCCTACGAGGTCGTCACGCTGGAGGGACAGCCGATGAGCGGCCGCAAGGGCGTCACCCTCTCGATCGACGACGTGCTGACCGAGGCGGTGCGTCGCGCCCGCGCCGTGGTGGAGGAGAAGAACCCGGAGCTGCCGAGCATCGACACGGTGGCGCGCCAGGTCGGGGTGGGGGCGCTGCGCTTCGGGATGCTCAAGAGCGAGGCCCGCAAGGTCATCGACTTCCGCTGGGAGCAGGCGCTCTCGCTGCAGGGGGACAGCGCCCCCTACGTGCAGTACGCGCATGCCCGGGCGTGCAGCATCCTTCGAGCGGCCGGGGCCGAGGGCGTTGACAGCGACGGCGCCGATTTCGCGGCGCTAGGCGGTCTGGAGGTGCGACTCGCGCAGGCGATGCTCCGCTTCCGTACCGTCGTGGAGGCGGCCGCGCGCGACCTGGCGCCCCACCTGCTGGCGCAGTACGCGCTCGAGCTGGCGACGGCGTGGAACGCCTACTACAACCACAAGGGCGCCGACGGGCGTCCGGACACGCAGGTGCTCAAGGCCGGGGCGGGCCTGCGCGAGGCGCGTCTGGCGCTCGTCGACAGGGTGCGGTCGACGCTCGCCGAGGCGCTGGGGCTGCTGGGGATCGAGGCTCCGGAGGAGATGTGACCGATGGGCCATGGCGCGAGGCCACGGCCCATCGGAAGACAGGGGTTACGGGAAGTAGACGACGTAGTCGGCGGTCAGCAGCTGGCCGTCGAGCTTGAAGGTCAACCGGCCAGTGATGATGTGGCCGGACGCGGGAACGGGGCTGAACTGCACGTGGATGCAGCCCGCGGCCTGCGTGGCGTTGAAGATGCTGTCGAACAGGGCGCTGAGGTCGGTCGCGTCCTGCACCTGGGTGTAGGTCCCGCCGGTCTGCGAGGCGATGTCGATCAGATCCTGCGAGTCGACGTAGCTCCCGAGACCCACCGTGTAGACCTTCACGCCGGCCGACTGGGCAGCCGAGACGACGTTCGCCGGCGTGCTCGAGGAGCTGTTGTCCGCGCCGTCGGTGAGGAGCAAGGCCATCTTGTTGCTGCCGGTGACCGAGGCGAGGTAGTTGGCGCTGTCGACGCCGGCGTCCCACAGGTTGGTGAGGCTACCGTTGAACGTCGCCGCGTCGATGGCGGTGTCCAGCAGGGTCTTGTTCGACGTGAGTGGCTGGTGCAGGTAGATGGCCAGGTACCCGGACGTGGGCGTCGTGCCTGTGTCGAACGAGGCGACGGCGGCGCGATCGGTCGAGGCCATGCGGGCGACGAACCCCTTGGCCGCGTCTGCGCGCAGCATGGTGGGGTCGCTCGAGGACATCGAGCCGGTGGCGTCGAGCGTCAGGATGCCGGTGATGTCGCCGCTGCTGCCGGTGATCTGGCCGCAGATCGTGGCGGTGGCCGAGTACGACGTCGAGATCGGCCCACCGCTGTCAGCCACCGACGTCACCGTGATGGCGACGTCCGAGAGCGTCCCGGTGGTCACCACCTTGCCCTGGCTGTCCAGGGCGCTGATGCTGAAGTCGGCGGAACCGGCCACCGGGTCGAGCGCGGTCACCCCGTTGAAGGTGGCCTTCGTCGCGCCACTGCTCGAGGTGGTACACGCCGACAACATCAATGCCGAGGCCGCCAGCGCAAGGCACAACAACACGGCCCGTCTCATCATGAGACCCCTCCTAAGGGAACTCCGCGGCAATGACCGCGGCACGACAGGCCGCTCCACGAGGCCGATCTAATGCATGGTACGCGCAATCCCTGGCGGGCGCCGGGCAGCCGTCACCGTCTCCCGACGGGCGTACACGCCCTCCATCCCCGCGGGCGGCGGGGCGGTCGGCGCTCGCCGGCGCCGCGGTCGGATTCTGCGTTCGCGACGCAAGCCGGCCCTCAACGACGCGGGGCGAGCGCCTCCTCCAGCACCTCGACCACATGGCGCGCCTGCTTGGAGGTGCCGTCCGCGATCTGACCACGGCAGCTGAAGCCACACGCCACAACGTCCCCCTGGTGCTCGCGCACGGCGGGGAAGAGGCGTTGCTCGCCGATGGCCATCGACAGGTCGTGGTGGCCGTAGCCGAACGACCCGGCCATACCGCAGCAGCCGGAGTCGAGCTCGCGGACCCCCTCGGAGACCCACTCCAGCACGGCTCGCGTCGACGCGGTCCCCAACACGGCCTTCTGCTGGCAATGGCCGTGCAGCATCGTCTCTCCCGGCCGCTTCTCGAAGGCTGTGGACGGATCGATCTCACCCCGGGTCCAGGCCTTGGCCAGGAACTGGTCGATCATCACCACGTTGTCGGCGACGGCATCGGTCCTGGCGCCCGGTAGCAACCCCCGGTAATCGTCGGCGAGAGCGGTGACGCAGGACGGCTCGAGCCCGACCACCGGGATGCCGCGCTCGACGTAGGGGTGGAGCCGCTCCACGTTGCGCCGTGCCATCCCCTTGGCCTCGCGCAGCAGGCCCTTGGACAGTTGCGGGCGACCGCAGCAGCCGTACGGCACCAGCTCGACGGCGTAGCCGAGCGCCTCCAGCACATGCACGGCCGCTCGGCCCGGCGCCGTCTCGTTGAACATCGTCCAGGTGTCGGCGAACAGCGCCACCCGTCGGTCGGCTCCGGCCGTCGGCGCCGCCGCGTGCTCGCGCTCGTACCAGTGCCGGAACGTCTCGCTGGCGTAGCGCGGCATCACCCGCCGCCGGTCGACATCCACCAGCTTCTCCATGGCCCAGCGCACCGGTGCGCTGGGCAACAGGGCGTTGCTGAGCGGGGCCAGGCGCTGCGCCAGCGGCGCGATGCGCGCGACGTTGCCGACGGCACGCACCGCCAGCGGGGTGCCGTGATCGTCATAGTAGTGCTGCAAGAACTCGTACTTGATCGTTGCCATGTCGACCTGGCTGGGACACTCCGCCTTGCAGGCCTTGCACTCCAGGCACAGGTCGAGCACGTCGTACACTTCGCGGCTTGTGAGCCCGCCCGACATGCGGCCGTTGAGAGCGTCGCGCAGGACGTTGGCGCGCCCGCGCGTGCTGTGGTCCTCGTCACGGGTGGCCATGTAGCTCGGGCACATGGTGCCGGTGCCGACCTTGCGGCACGCGCCCACGCCGTTGCAGTTCTCGATGGCACCGAGGTAGCCGCCGTCGGCAGAGAAGTCGAAGTGCGTGGGCACGTCCACCTCGGGGTATCCCGCGCCGTAGCGGAGATCCTCGGTCATGGGCGGGCCGTCGACCACCTTGCCGGGGTTCATCAACCCCGCCGGGTCGAAGGCGGCCTTGATCGCGCGGAAGTCCTGGTAGAGCACCGGGCCGAACATGGCGGGATTCTGGTAGGAGCGGATCAGGCCGTCGCCGTGCTCACCGCTCCAGGAGCCGCCGTACTTCTTGACCAGCTCGAACACCTCGCGGCTGATCGCCTGGAAGGTCTCGACCCCGTGCTCGGTCTTGAGATCGAGGTGGGGCCGCAGATGGATCACGCCCACCGAGGCGTGGGCGTAGAACACCACATGAACGCCGTGCCGCCGGCAGACTTCGGTGACGTCGGCGATGTAGGCGGGCAGGTTCTCGACCGGAACCGAGCTGTCCTCCACGAACGGAGTCGGCTTGCTGCGGCCCTTCACGGTCGAGTAGATGCCCAGGCCGTCGCGCCGGAACCCGAGGATCTCCGACTGCTGTGCGGCTTCGTCCGCGATGTAGGTGGCATAGGCGAGGCCGGCGACCTCCGGATCCCGCTGCAGGCTCTCCAGCCCGGCCCGCATCTCCTCCTCGGACGTCCCGTCGAACTCCACCATGAGCACCGCACCCGGGTCGCCCTGCAGCCAGCCGAGCAGCGGTGCCAGGGTACGGTTCTGCCGGCCGAGCACGAAGATGTCGCGGTCCATCAGCTCGACCGCCGAAGGTCCGTGGCGATTGACGTGCTGGACCGCGGTGAGTGCCTTGTGAAGGGTCTCGAAGTGCAACATGGCGAGGAGCCGGTGGGTGGGGATGGGATCGAGGCGGATCGTGACCTCCAGGATCACGGCGAGGGTACCCTCGCTGCCGCACACCAGCTTGGCCAGGTTGAACGGCCGGCCCGGCGCGAACTCGTCGAGGTTGTAGCCGCCCACCCTCCGCATGATCTTCGGGTAGCGCACGTCGATCTCGTCGGCGTGCTCGGTGGTGATCCGGTGCACGGTGCGGTAGAGCTCGCCCTCGCGGTCCTGCTGCCCCAGCCGGGCGTGAAGCCCGGCCTCGTCGACGGGTCCGAGCTCCAACTCGGTTCCGTCCATCAGCAGCACGCGCATGCTCTGGACCTGGTCGACCGTCTTGCCGTACTTGATGCTGCGTGTGCCGGCGGCGTTGTTGGCGACCATCCCGCCGATGTTGGCGCGGCTCGTAGTCGAGATGTCGGGCGTGAACTGCAGACCGTGCGGCTCCAGCAGGGCGTTGAGCTGGTCGCGTACGACACCGGGCTCGACCCGCGCCCAGCGCTCCTCGAGGTTCAGCTCGAGCACCTTGTCGAGGTACTTCGACACGTCCAGGATGAGCGCCCGTCCCACGGTCTGACCCGCCAGGCTGGTGCCCCCACCGCGCGGCAACAGCGGTACCCCGTGGCGGGCGCAGACCTCGACCGTCGCGCGCACGTCGTCGGCGTTGCGGGGCAGCACGACGCCGATCGGACGGATCTCGTAAGGGCTGGCGTCCGTCGCGTAGAGCGTGCGCGCGGTCTCGTCGAAGCGCACCTCACCCTGGAGGCGTGCCTTCAGCTCGCGCTCCAACGTGACGGCGGTCGAAGGATCCACGGGAAGCGGCGGCGCGGCGAGGCTGGTCATGCCGTCAGTATCGCACGCGCCTCACGGCTTTCTGCCCGGTCGATCAGGAAGCGGGCACGCCGTCGGTCGCGACGTCGGCCGCGACGTCGGCTCGGCCCGCTTCGTCGGCTCCCGTCCGACCGGGGCCGGTCGCCTCCGCCGCGGCGTCGGAGCCGAACAGGGTGTGCACGCTGTACGCGAAGCCGGCATCGTCCAGGAAACGGAACGCAGTGACGAAGCGCAGCAACAGGTGGCGCTGCAGCAGGCCGTCGAGCAGCGTGTCCGAGGTGTACGGGTCACGCTTCTGGCCGCTCAGCACGTGGCCGCTCCCGTCGAGCAAGGCGAGTTCCTCCAGCACCGCCCGCGCGCGTTGCGCCTTGATCTCCTCGAACGGCAGCGCAAGGCCACGTTGCAACGCCACGAATCCGCGGCGTACCTCGTCGAGGGTGGGGAAGCGCATGGCCTCCGCCTGCAGGGCGGCCAGCGCCGGCTCCCCCAGGTCGAGGCCGATCCGCGACGCCCGCTGCATCAAAGCACGCAGTGCGGGGACGGCGCCGTCGTCGGGCAGGCCACGCAACCACACGGCGGGCGCGCCGTCGGACGCGCCGTTCAGGGCCTCGAGCAGGCTGCCGAGGTCGGGCGGGTCGAGGGGAGGGAGTCCGGGCAGCGCGCCACGAACCACGCGCAGGGTGGCGGCGTCGGCGGCGCCGGTACCGCCGTGCGTCGGGGCGAGGCCGAGCCGTTCGGCGGGGCGCACCGCTTCCGCGACGAATTCCAGGGTCTTCCGCTCCCGCCACTCGTTCTCCGCGAGCGTCACGGCCGCGTTCACGGACTCGCCCAGGGGCAGCGTCTCGGCCAGCGTGCCCATCTGCCAGGCAACGCCCTTGACGCCCCCGATCCTGAGCTGCAGAGTAGCACCGTCGCGGCCGACGGCACGGGCGCTGTCGAGGCGGTCCGTGAGCGCGAAGACCGGGGCCGGGTGGCCCTCTCCGAAGGGCTCGAGCGTACGGATGGCCTGCCATAGCCCGCGTTCGACCTCGCCTCCGGAGAGCACGGCGTCGGCCGTGATCTGCGGTTGCGGGCGTGGGAAGCGCGAGGCGTAGGCGTGGATGGCGTCACGGAAGGCGGGAAGCTCCGCCATGTCCAGGGCGAAGCCGGCGGCCTGGGCGTGGCCGCCGTAGCGCAGGAGGTGCTCGGAGGCTGCGCGTAGCCCGTTCACCGCCGAGATGCCGGGCGTGGAACGGACGCTGCCCTTTCCCTTGGCGACGATGTAGACGGGCTTGTAGAAGCGTTCGAGCAGCTTGGAAGCGACGATCCCCATCACACCGGGGTGCCAGCGGGCGTCCTCGATCACCAGTGCCGGGGCGTCCGGATCCACGATCTCCAGCGCCTGGGCGTACATCTCGTCCTGGATCCGGCGCCGGTCCTGGTTGCGCGCGTCGAGGTAGGCGGCGAGCTCGTTGGCGCGGCGCTCGCTGGCCGTGGTGAGTAGCTCCAGCCCCAGCTCCGCCTCGCCCAGGCGGCCGGCGGCGTTCAACCGGGGCGCCACCACGAAGGCCACCTGGCGGGCGGAGATATCGCCGCGCAGGTGCGATTGCCGGACGATCGCGCGTACGCCGGCCCAGCGCGAGTCGGCCAGGCGCTGCAGCCCCGGAACGATGAGGGCGCGGTTCTCGCCGAGAAGCGGAGCGACGTCGGCGATGGTGCCGATGGTCGCGAGGTCGGCGTAGTCGTCCGGCCGATCGAGGCCGAGTCGTCGGCGTAGCGCCCACAGCAGATGGAACGCGACACCGGCTCCGGTGAGTTGCGGCAGGCCGTCATGGGCCAGCGGCGAGGTGGCCGGATGGACCACCAGGCAGTCGGGACGGGCGTCACCGGGCGTGTGGTGGTCGGTGACGATGACCTCGACGCCGGCGTCCTGGAGGCTTCGGATCTCGGCGAGGTTGGTGATGCCGCAGTCGACCGTGACGAACAGTTCGCACCGCTCCGCGTGCTCGGGGACGCGTTCGGGGTGGATGCCGTAGCCGTCGGTGAGTCGGTTGGGGATGAAGGGTTCGACCCTGGCCCCCAGCTCCCGCAGGCCCAGGGTCAGGACCGCAGTGCCGCTGATGCCGTCGGCATCGTAATCGCCGTGCACGAGGATGCGCTGGCTGCCGCGGATGGCTCGCTCGAGCCGTTCGGCGGCCGCGTCCAGGTGAGGGATCCGGGTGAGCTCCAGGGGCGGGTTGAGGTGCTCGGGCGCGTCGTCGCGCAACCCACGGGACCACAACATGGCCGCCAGCACCGGCGGCACACCGAGGCTGCGCGCCAGCGAGCGAACGGCGTGCGGGGGCGCGGGCGGACGCAGGAACCAGAGGGGCGAAGGCGGCCGAGCGTCGTCGGCCGGGCTCACGACGACTCGGTTCCCTCGTCGCGCTGTCGGGGTCGGTCCGGGATGACGGGGAAACGGTCCGGGATGACGGGAGCGCGCTCGCCGGCATCGGTCTCCCGCGCGGTGTGCTCGCCCTCCAGCTCGTTCAAGCGCTGACGCAGGCGACGGATCTCGCGAGCTCGGCGCCACAGCGCGAGCCGGGTGGGGAGCCAGCCCACCAGCCAGCCGGCCAGCAACGCGACGACCACCACGATGACCGGCGGCATCGGGATCAGCATGGGGAGAAGCGGCAGCGTCAGGGGGTCCGGGTTCACGTTGTTGAACGCCACGAGATAGAGCGCCAACACGATGACCAAGACGAGCTGCAGGATGCGAGCGCCTTTCACATCCACCTCCGTGCGGACCAGTCTACCCCACGTGCGCCGCGCTCCCCGAAGAGGGTGTCGCTCATCTCGGGTCATGCGCGAGTCGGTCGGATACACTGATGGGCCGTGGAACGGCTCAGTCCCATCCCGAAGCGTGCTGCCGCTCCGAAGGTCCTTAGTGCCATGTCGGGCGGCGTCGACTCGTCGGTGGCCACCGCGCTGTTGCGCGAGGGGGGCTTCGAGGTGGTCGGTACCATGGCCCGGTTCTGGCCCGATGACGGCCCGAGCGGCGCCTTCGACCTTTGTTGCAGCCCGGCGGCGGCCTACGACGCCCGTCGTGTCGCCGACGCCGTGGACATCCCCTTCTACCTGCTCGACTTCCGTGACCGGTTCCAGGAGATCGTCGTCGATCCTTTCGTGCCGGCCTACGAGGCCGGTGAGACGCCGAACCCGTGTGTGTGGTGCAACCGGCACATCAAGTTCGGCGCCTTCATCGAGCGGGCGCGGGTCCTGGGGTGCGACTTCCTTGCCACCGGCCACTACGTGCGGCGGGTGGAAGGACCCGACGGCGTCGAGCTGCACCGGGGCCGGGACGACGACAAGGACCAGACGTACTTCCTGTGGGCGCTTCCGCGCGAGATCTTACCGTACCTGCTGTTCCCGCTCGGGGAGCTGAGCAAGGGCGCAGTACGTTCACTCGCGGCCGATCGCGGTCTGCTCACGGCGGAGAAGAAGAGCTCGTCGGGACTGTGCTTCGTGCCGGACACGGTCCGCGGCTATCTCCAGGACGCGAGCCGGGAACGGCCGGGCCCGGTGGTGGATGCCAGCCAGGGAGACGCGGTTGTCGGCGAGCACCGCGGCGTTCAGTTCTACACGATCGGCCAGAAGAAGGGATTGGGTCTGTGGAAGTCGCACCTCGAGCGTTTCGTCATCGACCTCCGCCCCGAGAACAACACGGTGGTAGTGGGTCCTCGCGAGATGTGCTTCTGGTCGGGACTCACGGCTGAACGCGGCAACTTCCTGGTGGACGAAGCCAAGCTTCCCCGGCAGGTGAACGCTCAGGTCCGCTACCGGCAGACGCCGGTGCCGGCGATGTTGACGGCCACGGGTGACGGCTTCCAGCTCGATTTCGAGGAACCGCAGTTCGCGGTCACGATCGGGCAGTCTGCCGTCCTCTACCAGGGCGACCGTCTGCTGGGCGGCGGCGTGATCCGCCGTCGATCGTCTTGACGACCTCCGCAGCAGGCCGTGACGGCAGGTCGACGTAGATTTTCGCTCTGCGCAACCGCTGCCGTCCAGTAGACTGAACGCCAGGAGGTCTTATGGCGACCATCGTGGTGTTGGTCATTCTGGCCATCCTGGTGATCTCGGCCGTTGGGGTCTACAACCGGATCATCAGTTTGGAGAATCGCTACCAGAACGCGTGGAGCCAGATCGACGTTCAGCTCAAGCGGCGCGTCGACCTGATCCCCAACCTCGTGGAGACCGTCAAAGGCTATGCCGCCCACGAGAAGGCCGTGTTCGAGGAGGTCGCGCACTCGCGGCAGGCGCTCATGAACGCGAAGAGCGTCGGTGAGTCGGCCGAGGCCGCGAACCAGATGACGGGCGCGCTGGGTCGGTTGTTCGCCATCGCCGAGAACTACCCGGAGCTCAAGGCCAACGAGAACTTCAAGATGCTCCAGGAGGAGCTGTCCAGCGTCGAGAACAAGATCGCCTACGCGCGGCAGTTCTACAACGACGCCGTGCTCCAGTTCAACAACGCCATCGAGACGGTGCCGGGTGTGTTCCTGGCCGGTCCGATGAACAAGAAGCAGGCCGTCTTCCTCGAGATCCCCGAAGCCGAGCGCGAAGCGCCGAAGGTGTCGTTCGCGGGCTGAACTGAGCCGGCGACGGACCCATCATGACGTCACGCGGCGCAGGGGTCCTGCCGAACGTCATCACCGACGCGGCCACCGGGAGGCGGATCAACCTCCTCGACTGGCAGGCGTCTAATCGCAGGATGTCGTGGGTCCTGGGATTGATCATGGTGGCGCTGTTGGGTGCCATCGGATACCTCCTGGCGCAAGTGACGAATCCGGGGTCGGCGCTGTTCTTCGTGTCGGTTGCAGGGTTCATAGGCGCCGGGCAGAGCGTGGCCGCGTACTGGTTCAGCGATCAGATCGCGTTGGGCGCGGCGGGCGCCCGCAAAGCGACCAAGGACGAGCATCGCTACCTGGTCAACGTCACCGAAGCGGTCGCCCTCGGGGCGGGAGTCCCGACGCCCAACATCTACGTGATCGACTCGCCCGCCCCCAACGCGTTCGCCACCGGGCGCGACCCTCAGCACGCCTCGATCGCGGTCACCCGAGGTCTCATCGACATGATGGACCGACAGGAGCTCGAGGGGGTGGTCGCCCACGAGATGGCACACGTGCGCAACTACGACATCCGGTTCCTTTCGATGCTGGCAGCGACCATCGGCGCCATCGTGATCCTGCGCGATCTGGTGTTGCGCTGGTTCCAGTTCGGTGCGTTCGGTGGTTCGCGAAGCCGGCGCAGTAGCGGGGGCGGGTCCGGCCAGGGCAACAACCGTGGCCAGGGCATCATGGTGGTCCTGCTGATCGCCCTGCTCGTGCTCGGGCCGATCCTGGCGACCATCCTGAGGTTGGCCGTCAGTCGCCGCCGGGAGTTCCTGGCGGACGCCACCGGCGCCTACATCACGCGCAACCCGGAGGGGCTGGCGAGCGCTCTGGAGAAACTCGGTGCTTACCAGGGCGAGGGCTTGGAGGTCTCCGAGGGCGTGCGCCACATGTTCATCGTCAATCCCCTCGCGCACCACAACAGCATGGATCTGTTCGCCACCCACCCGCCGATCCAACAGAGGATCGACCGCCTGCGGCGGATGTAGCGGCTCCGGCGGCCCCCCAACGTGGATCGGGGCGGGGGCCAGGGGCCCCGTCAGCGTGACCGCACGACAGAAGGGGCGTCGCTCGATGAGCGACGCCCCTTCTGTCGTGCAGGTTCGAGATCAGGCGTTCGAGGTTTCGGCGTCCTCCGCCTTCTCCTCTTCGGCCGTGACTTCGGCCTTCGGCTCCGCCTTGGGCCGCTTGCCCTCGCGGAACGCGGCCGTGAGCATGGCCGCGGCCTCGGCCGCGTCGATGGCGTTCTCGGGGTCGACCTCGTCGGAATCGGCCTGCTCGGCCTTGATCGCGACTTCAGGCTGCGCACTCACCGCGGCGGGTTCTTCGGCCTGGACGGCTTCCTCCGCGGCGGCGGCGACGGGCTCGTTCTGCATGTCGGTCGCCTCGGCGGCGGCCTGCGGCTCGTCGGCTGCGGTCCCCTGCTCCGCGGACGCTTCAGCACCGGCCTCAGCCGCTTCGGAGGCGCCGGCCGTTGCCTCGTCGGTCCCGCTGGAGCCCTCATCCTGATCGCCCTTGTTGTCGGTCAGACCGAACTGGGCGAAGAGGTCAGCGTAGACGTCGCCGAGCTTGGTGGTGGCCTTGGTGTTGACGTCGGAAGCTGCGTAGCTGTAGTCGTAGTCGATGTCCGAGCCGCGCCGGCTGCGCCGGCCCCCGCGACGGGCGCCGCCGCGAGAGGCGGGGGCGCCGGTGCCGACGGATTCCAGGTCGGTGGCGGAGAAGGGGAGGAGCCGCTTGCGCGACAGGCTGGCGCGCTGCTCGACCGGATCGATGTTGAGGATCACCGCGGTGACCTCGTCGCCACGCTTGAAGTGGTCGTTGATGTTCTCGATGTGGTCGTGGCTCAGCTCGCTGATGTGGACCAGGCCCTCGATGCCCTCTTCGATCTCCATGAACACGCCGAAGTCGGTGATGCCGGTGATCGGGCCGGTGACCTCGGTGCCGGGAGGGTAGCGGTCGGGCAGGCTGCTCCAGGGATCGGGCTGGGTCTGACGGAGACCGAGCGAGATGCGCTGCTGGCTGGTGTCGACCTTGAGGATCATGGCCTCGACCTCGTCCCCCTCGGTCACGATCTCCTTGGGGTGACGCACGCGCTTGGTCCAGCTCATCTCACTGACGTGGATGAGCCCCTCGAGGCCGGGTTCGATCTCCACGAAGGCGCCGAACGGGGTGAGGTTGGTGACCTTGCCCGAGATCCGCTGGCCGATGCTGTAGTTGGCCAGGACGTTGTCCCAGGGGTTCGACAGCAGCGACTTCATGGACAGGTTGATGCGCTCGCGTTCGAGGTCCATGTCGAGGACTTCGACGCGCACCTTCTCGCCCACCTTGACGACGTCGCGCGGGTGGCTGAAGCGCCCGTGCGTGAGCTCACTGCGGTGCACCAGGCCGTCGATCCCGCCGAGATTGACGAACACACCGAAGTCGGTGATCTCCACGACCTCGCCGTCGAGCTTGATGCCCGGCTCGAGCTTCTGGAGCGTCTCGGACTTCTTCTCGGCGATCTCCTCTTCGAGGATCGACCGACGGGAGATGATGACGCGGTTGCGGCGTCGGTTGAGCTCGATGATCTTGACCTTCAGGCGCAGTCCCACGAAGGGCGCGAGGTCGTTGACCCGGCGCACATCGACCTGGCTGGCCGGCAGGAAGGCGCGGATCCCGAGGTTGGCGACGAGCCCGCCGCGAACCTTCTCGATGATCTCGACCTCGACCGGCTTCTCCTTGTCGTGGATCTCCTGCAACAGGTTCCAGGCGCGTTCCTGGTCAGCCCGCTTCTTGGAGAGCACGATGGTGTTGTTGGGGATGTCCGAGCGGACGACGTAGACCTGGATCTCGTCGCCGGGCTTGAAGTACTTCGCAGCGTCCTCGG
>Ga0307440_1000731_pt1 | contig 16245 bp, 11 predicted proteins | sample SalMarWE160410MG_FD_202150 | JGI IMG/M metagenome (GOLD analysis project Ga0307440, IMG submission 202150) | Salt marsh sediment microbial communities from the Plum Island Ecosystem LTER, Massachusetts, United States - WE1604-10 | ecosystem: Environmental > Aquatic > Marine > Intertidal zone >... | reverse complement strand
TCTTCCTTAAGGTCGACCTGACCGGGATGTACAACATCGCGAGCCACCGCGTTGGATTCACAGTTGGATCCAGGGTGCAGTTCTAGATCGTCGACATCGAGTAGCAATTCAAGGAAGAGGGCCGCGCGGCCCTCTTTTTTTTCCGCCGCCCACCACCGCGAGCAGAACGGAACGAGTTTTCATCGTCTTCTCTCCAATCTGCGTTCGAGAAGGTAGTAGAGGGTCGGGATGAGAAAGAGGGTGATCAGGGTCGAAGTAAGCAGTCCGCCCCCGATGACCTGGCCGAGCGAGGCGGTAAGCGAGGAGCCCTCACCGAGTGTGAGCGCCATCGGAATGACCCCAAGGATCGTCGTCATCGTCGTCATGAGAATCGGGCGAAGGCGCATCCTGCCGCCTTCGAGCACAGCCTCCAGCAGCCCCATCCGGTAGTCCCGGCGGAGCATGTTCATGTAGTCGACCAGCACGATTGCGTTGTTGACGACCGTGCCGGCGAGGGTGATGAGACCGAGGAAGGCAATGATCGAGAGGGAGGAACCGAAGGCAAGCAGCGAGCCCACCGCGCCGATTAAGATGAAGGGGATCGAGCCCATAATGATGAGCGGCTGCGCAAATCTCTGGAACTGCACGACCATCACGACGTAGACGAGGAAGATCGCGATAACGAGAATGGCTGCTAGTGAGCGAAAGGATTCCTCCATCTGCTGAGTCTGCCCCGTCACCTGCCAGGTTACGTCAGCCGGCAGGGAAAGCGCCCGGATCTCAGGGATAACCCGCTCGGAGAGCATGCGGGTGTCGGACCTAATGAGGTTGGCGGTTATCTCGATCGATTTCACCTTCTCGAGATGCGGAATGTCCGAGTAGGCGGGCTCGGTCGCGAGCGTTGTGAAGGCGGAATAGTCGACGAAATTGCCTCTTTGAGTCTTCACCGCGAGCTCGTTCAACAGGTTCGAGGACATCGCCTTCCCCGCCGCGTCCGAGGTCAGGTAGACAGTGTAGTCGTTTCCGCCGCTGCGGTAGGTTCCCGCATCCATTCCGTTGAGAACGATCCGCAGGGTCAGTCCCGCCTCGGAGGGCAGCACGCCGAGGTTGGACATGTAGGTCGGGTTGAACCGTGCGGCGAGGTCCTGCTGATCGAAGTTCACGTCGAGGGAGGTAGAGGAGACGTCGGGATCGGCGGAGAGGATCTTCTCGATACTCTCCGCCGCGTCTCGGACGTGGTTGAAGTCGTTTCCCGAGACAGCGATCTGGTAGCCGCTTCCCCCAAGCGCGGCGGCAACGCTCGCTGCGATTCCTCCATTCTGGACGGTGAGCTTGATGTCGGGAATCGACTCGGGAATCTTGCGCTGAAGGAGGTCCATGATCTGAAAGATCGAGCGCCTTCTTTCCTTCGCCGGAGTGAGATTGAGAACGGCTCTCGTCACCGAGCTCGAATTGCCGATTCCCACGACGTTCGACTCCCCGACGTAGAAGACGCTGTTCTTAATCTCCGGCGCGAGCTTCTGCGCGAGCTTTTCGACTTCGAGCGCCTTCCCCTTCGTCTCCTCGAGGGTATAGTCGGGGGGAGTCCTGATGTTCATAATGATCTGGCTCGTATCGGTATCCGGCAGAAACTGGGTTCCGAGAAGGCGCACTGCACCGAGGCTCGTTGCGAGCAGCACGACAGCAGCCGCTATGATGAAACCGGAGTTTTCGAGGCTCCAAGCGAGGGCGCGTCGGTAGGAGTTTTCCATCCCAGAGAAGACCCGTTCGCTTGCCCCGGCGAGTACGCGCGGAGATCCGCCGTTTGGTCGCACGATCCGCGAGAAGAGGAATGGGACGACGAAAACCGCAATGATGAGCGAGGCGCCCAGCGCGAAGATAACCGCAAGAGAGATGTCCTGAAGAATGATCCCGACGAACCCCTGGACGAAAAGGATCGGGACGAACACGGCCAGGCTCGTGATGGTCGAGGCGATGACCGCTCCCACCACCTCGCTCGTTCCCCGCGAAGCGGAGGTTACCGGATCACTGCCCCGTTCAAGGTGCTTGTAGCTGTTTTCGAGCACGACGATCGAGTTGTCGACGACCATCCCGATGGCAACGGTGAGCCCGCCGAGGGTTACAAGGTTGAGGGTTCGCCCGAAGCCGTAGAGCCCCGCCACAGCCGCGACGACCGAGAGCGGTATCGAGATTGCCACAACAACAGTGCTTCGGAGGTTGTGGAGCACGAGCAGAAGGATAAAGACCGCGAGAACGGCGCCGAGAAGGGCGGAGTTCGCAACCGACCGAACCGAACGGTGGATGTCGACACTCTCGTCGGTGACGGCGACGAATCGAATGTTGCCGTGCTCGCGCTGTTCGATGCGCTTGGCCGCGGCCTTGATCTTGTCGATAATGGTGATGGTATCGCTGCCGCGTTGCTTCGTAACGTCGATGACGAGCGAGTCCTCCTCGTTGTAGAGGGAATAGAGCGTTCGTTTCTCGGGCGCCATCGAGACCGTCGCGATGTCGCGCAGACGAATCGCCGTCTTGTCGTGGACACCGACCACTACATTTCGAATCGCTTCGAGGGAGGAGAACTCACCGACGCTGCGGACGTTCAGGCTCCCGCCGTGGAAGCTGACGCTGCCCCCGGGAAGACTCACGTTGTTTGCTTGGAGCAGCCGCATCACGTCGACAGGTGAAATCTGCATCCCCGAAAGACGACGAAGATCGAGGCTGACCTTCACCTCCTGATCAGGCGTGCCCTTTACGTTTACGGCGGCAACGCCCGCTACCCGCTGGAAATAGGGAACGACCTGGTTGGTGACGTAGCTCTTCAAGGTCTCGATATCGCTCTTCCCTCTCACGACATAGGTCAGGATCGGCAGGTCGGTTGCGGAGAAGGTATAGAACTCTGGCGGCCCTGAGATGTCGGAGGGCAGCTGAGACATGATCGTGTTCACCTTCTCCCTGAGGGAGGGCAGCTTGTTGTCGAGATTCTCGTTCCAGTTGAACTCGAGGGTGATCAGAGAGAACGAATCCACCGAATCAGAGGTTATCTTCGTTATCCCCGACAGGGTACTCACGGCGTCCTCGATAGGCTTCGTGATCTGTTGCTCGACATCCTTCGGCCCCACTCCCGGATACTGGGTCACGATGAGGATCGAAGGTTTCGCGATGTCGGGAACGCGCTCCTGGGGTATGTTCACGAGGGCGAGCACTCCGAAGACGACCGCCGTGATCATGAACATGATGACGGTCGGACCGTGCCCTATCGAATAATCGGCGATCTTCATTTCAAGACCTGAGTAGAGTTGGAAGCCTTGACGGGTGACCCTGCAGAGAGGAAGTGCTGCCCGGCAAGGATGAAGACATAGCCCTCGTACTTCTCAGGAATCTGGAAGTACTCGTCGTTGTGATAGCTCGGGGTAAACTCGAAGTACTCTGCAGTCCCGTTCGCTGCAACATACCAAAGCGTGTCGCCGCCGACCAGTACGCCGTAGGGAAGCATCGGAACCTCGCGACGGCGCTCGAGGACAAAGGAGACCTGCGCAAACATGCCGGGCAGAATGCCGTCCGTGTTGCCTTCGATCTCACATTCGACCGAGAAGGTCTTGGTTGTGACGTCAATTGCCGGGGCGATGTTGCGAATCCGCAGACGATAGCGCTCCGAGCCCATAGCCGGGATCGAGGCTGAGATCGGCATCGCTGCACGATTGTCTTCGAAGGTGCGCGCGTAGGTCTCGGGCACATTCACCTTGACCACGAGAGCGTGGGTGTTGCTCACGGTGACGATCGGAACCGACTGAGAAACGAGGGCGCCATTTGAGACATGGCGCCGAATGACCGTTCCGTCGACCGGCGAGACGATCGTCGTGTAGCTCAGATGCAGTTTTGCAAGCTCGTATTGAGACCGTGCATTTTCATACTGCGTCTTCGCCTGGTCGTAGTTCGCCTGACTCGTCGCTCCGCCGGCGAACAGCTGTTTCTGCCGGTCGTAGACCGAAGCAGCGCCGTCGTAGACCGCTTTTGCCTGGTTCAGTGCGATCTGATATGGCTCCGGATCGATCTTTGCTACAACTTCGCCGGCCTTGAGGAGCGTTCCCACATCGGCGTTCAAAGCGATCAGGGTCCCCGATACCTTCGGAAGGACGGTGACGACGGAATCGGAGCCGACGTATGAGTCCAGTGTGATCGAGCGATCGAGGTTCCCGACGGTCGCCCGAATGGTATTCACAGGCAGAACCGGTTCCGGCTGGGCCTCGGGTACCGGCGCTCGAAGGAAGAACCAGACGACCACAGCCACGAGGATCAACACGAACAGGACGAGGTATTTCAGAAACGAGGGCGTCCTCCGCTTTGCATTTCCTGCCCCCTCGGTCTGGGCTCTGGTATCTTCGTCGCTCACGTTGGTCTCCTGTTCGCTGCAATGAGCCCGTAGGAGATCAGATCTCGCGCCATGACGCTCATCTCCTCGAGCGACAGCTGCAGCCTACTCTCCGGGGGGTTGATATCCATCATCGTCGCCAAACCAAAGACGATCGCACGGAAGAACGTGCCGACGAAATCGAGGTCGATCTCCCGAAGGAGGCCCATCGATCTGAGCTTCTCCATCTGCGGTCGCAGCCTCTTATCCATCGTCGCCGCCCAGAGGTCTTCCAGCATCGCTCGGATCTCGGGATCTCGCTTTGCATGATAGAAGACGAGCGTAGGACTCAAGCCGGAACGAAACATCTGCAGCCGTTCGAGAAAGTATCGAGCTCCCACTCCCTGAGGTATTGGCGTCTCGCTCAGGCCCTCGCTTATCTTTTCGTCGAAGAGCTCGGAAGCGGTCTGGGCAAATCGTCTCACGAGAGAGAGCAGAAGGTTCCGCTTGGTCTCGAAGTAGTTGTAGATCGTGCCTTCAGAGACACCGACTTCGCGCGCCACCTCTTTCGTCGTCGAGCGTTCGAACCCTTTTTCGTTGAAGATTCGCGCAGCGGCGTCGAGGATGAGATCGCGCAGCTCATCGCTGCGACGCTCCTTCCATTCCTGAATGTTCGTCATACAGACTCCGACCGCTTTGAGTGTATACTCATAGAAATGAGTATACACTCAAAAATGAGTCTATCGGCGCATCGCTCACGAGTCAAGCACATGCAGAAGACGTGTCCGACCGGCCGCTCCGGACTGCCGTCGACGCATGCACCGAAGGTGAAGCCGGGTCCGCCGCCAGCAGCGGTCAGCCAGGACTGACTCAACGCGCGGTGCCCGCGATCAGAGCGGAAGATGGATGGTCAAGACGAGGCGGATCATCTCGTGTTGACCGCAGACATTCTACATAGAGCATGGATGAGAGGAAAATCGAGTGCGGCGTCTACGCCTGCCGTGGGGGGGCCGGTAATCGGGAAAACGGGTCCTGGCGAAAGAACTGTGAGAGCTGATCATACACCTCCGGATATTCTTTGCGGATCATCCACGGTTGCTCGAAGAAGAGCTCGCAGGAAACCGCAAAGAACTCCTCCGGCGCCTCCGCTGCATAGGGGTCGATCCTGCTTCTGACCCTCCCTTTTTGCCCCAAGCGCCTGCTCCGGCTCCGCCTGCCGCGCCCGGTCGCCTTTGCCTGAAAGTCGTCGAAGGCGGCCGTGAAGACCCTTGCCCAGATCGCCTGCTTCATCTCCCGGTGCAGTGGCGGCGCACCGTCGATGCGTCCACTCTGGCGATCGAGTATGTGTGCCATCTCGTGAATGACGACGTTGTAGCCGTCGCACCAGCCGGAAGCCTCAACATCGATGACGGAGAGCACAACCGAGCCGAGCGGCATGGTCTGCCCGCTCACTGTGTCGGAGATCTCGTGCACCACCCCGGCCTCATCCACTTCGGTATCCTCGAACTCGTACTCCTCGGCAACCAGGTAGAGCGTGCCCCAATCGCGATACCACCGAGCTCCAAGATGCAGGATCGGAAGACCGGCCTGCACGGCGATAGAGACCGCCGTCTCGGCGCTGAGCTCGATTCCTCCGAGGGGAACGAACTGCTTCTTGGAGAGAAGCTCATCGCTCAGCGACCGCAGCGCCTCGACATCTTCGGCAGTGAGACCGTGGAGAATCGGATGCTCGGATAGTGCCCATTGCCAGAGCCCGTCATCTATCGGCCTTCGTCTGCTGCGTGAGAAGAGCGGAATCACGGACGCTGGGCACCCCGGGCACGAATCTTGACTGCATAGAGCGCGGTGCTCGCCGCGACGAAGAGCGTATCCCGGTCGGCCCCGCCGAAGGTAAGGTTTGCTACGGTTTCCGGGATGAGGATCTTACCCAGGAGGTACCCTTCGGGATCGAAGCAATGGACGCCGTCTTCGGCGCTGGTCCAGATGTTGCCCTCGGTGTCGAGCCGGAACCCGTCGGAAAAACCGGGTGAAATCTCGGCAAACACCTCTCCTCCGCTCAGCCTAGCGTCGGCTGCCACGTCGAACACCCGAATATGATGTGGCCCGCCGGCTGCATGAGACGCTCCGGTGTCGGACACGTAGAGACGTTTCTCGTCGAGAGAAAAGGCGAGCCCGTTCGGTTTTGCGAAATCGTCGGCTACACGTACCACCTCGCCCGATGCGGGATCTACTCGATAGACGTGGCAGCCTCCAATCTCGCTCTCCGCCTTGTGGCCTTCGTAGTCGGACAGGATCCCGTAGTCCGGGTCGGTGAACCACACCGATCCATCGGACCTGACGACGACGTCGTTCGGGCTGTTCAGGCGCTTTCCCCGGTATCGCTCTGCAACGACCGTGATACTGCCATCGGCCTCTGTTCGCGTGACCCGCCTCATCCCGTGCTCGCAGGTAACCAAGCGTCCCTCGAGGTCGCGCGTGTTTCCATTGCTGTAGTTCGACGGCCTTCGAAACTCGTCGACACCAAGCCCCTCGACCCAACGGAGCATGCGGTCGTTGGGGATGTCGCTCCAGAGGAGGTATCGTCCATCGGCGAAGTAGACCGGACCTTCGGCCCAGAGGGTTCCACCGAAGAGCTTGTGCACCGGCGCGTTGGCGTCAATCAGCTTCCTGAACCGATCGGCGAGTATTTCATAGTCGCTCATGACTACACCGAGTAGGGAAGCTTGCCCTTCTCTATTCGACGACGCGAGGCTCGGATCTCGTCGCCGTAGTCGCCGAGAACGAATTCGATTCTGTTCCTGAGGGTTTTGAAACCGAACTCTCGTTTACCGATGCGGAAGTTCTTCTCCACGACGCTCTCACGCTGTCCCGCATTTGTGATCAATCGGTACGTTTCATCCACTGCCCGTTCCGGGATGATGAGCCGGCCGTCCTCGTCGTAGTCGTCTCGGATCTCGACATTCGCGAAACCGGAAAGCTTGATATCGGTTTTGTAGACGAGGTATGCAGTCGTCACTACGGGAACCCGTGCGGCAATCGCCTCGAGGAGAGCGTTGCCGAATCCCTCCCACACCGGAAGGTAGGTGACGATATCTGCGTTGGCCAGAACGTCACGATTGGTGTACATCTTTCTGCCCTGATCATCGGTCGTCCGCTCTGAGGTGACACGATCGGAAATCAAGTGAAGGTTCACGTTGCGCAGTTTCGCCAACCGGCGTATCTCTTCGACGTAGTTTTCGTCCGGCTCGTCCCCCTGATAGAGCGAGATCACGAAATGGACTCGATCGGCAATGCTTGGATACTTGTCGAGCAGTCTTCCGACGAGCTCGACCGAGTCCTGGATGCGTTTTCTGCGGACGATCCGTGTGGGCTGTACGATGAGGATGTCGTCTTCCCGGAAACCAAACGCGCTTCGAAAGTCTCCGTTGTACTCGTCCTTAACAACGACGTTTTCGAAGTCCTCACAGTTCGGGATCACGATTGGCTGCACCCGCTTCAGGGACGCCAGGATATGCGCCGCATAGGAGGAGAGGACAATGTGCTCGAGACCGGGCGCCGACGGCGGCATGATCCGGCTGAGCAGCGACTCGATGTGGTTGCTGCTGAATCGACTCCGCTCCCACCAAAAATCGTGATGGTGAAAGATCGTAGCCACTCGTTCCTCGGTGGCCAACTTGTAGACTCCCATTCCGCCGACCAACGTCATAGGCATCGCGTTCGTGTTCTGGGCAACCATGACGTCGATGCTGTAGCGCTGCAGATACTCAAGCAGCTGATTTTCGACCTCGGTCCCCTCGGCCTCGAGGCTCTCAACAACCTCTTTGCGCTTCTCCCATGATTGGTGGGGGGGGAACCGAAAGAGGTGGGGGAAGAAGTGCGCCTCATAGTTGTGCTGCTCGGGGCTCCCGAAGCGTATCTTCTCGAAGAGTATCTGATTCTCGTTTGGAATCGACTTTAGGCTGCTCCCGTATTTCCCTGCGATCGTGAATACCTCATGTCCCAGCTCCGTGAGAACGGAGATCCATTTGTCGACCTCGAGCGAGACGCCGTCGACGTCGCCCAACTTGCCCGAGACGAATCCGATTCTAAAATGATTGTCGTGATTTTTCATGCCTCAACCGTGCTCGAGTAACCTCGATGACTTCTTCTCCGATCATACTTCGCGCGTTCGCGAGAGACAAGGCGGCAGCCCGGCGGGTCAATTGAACAGAACCGCCTTCTTTGCGATGATCAACCCTATGAGAAAGAAGATTGCGGTCCTGCTTCTGCTCCTTGCCGGAGTGTGTTTCAGCCTCTATTCAATCACGATCAAGATAGGCACCGTGGCGCCCGCCGGATCGCCTTGGGATCAGATTCTCCATAGCCTCGCCGGCCAATGGGAAAAGATTTCCGACGGCAAAGTGCACGTGCAAATATATCCCGGAGGGGTCGCCGGCGGCGAGTCAGACATGATCCGCAAGATGAGAATCGGTCAGCTTCAGGGGGCCGCACTAACGCAGCTCGCCCTCGGCCGAATCGTCCCGGATATTCTCGCGATCGATGTGCCGTTCCTGATCGAAACCGACGGAGAGTTCAACTACGTGCTCCGAAAGACCCGCCCATATTTCGACAAGCGGTTTTCCGACGAAGGCTATAGGCTGCTGACCTGGTCATCCGCCGGCTGGGTCCGGTTTTTTTCGACGAAGCCGATCGGCGGCCCGGAAGAATTGAAGAAGTTCCGTCTGGGTGTGCCGGCGGGAGACGACGAGCTGCTGAACACCTGGCGGAACCTCGGATTCAACGCGATTTCGCTCCCGATCCCCGACATCATGGCGGGTCTGCAATCCGGAATGATCGATGCGTTCTACTCCCCGCCCTCCGCGGCGGTGGTCTACCAATGGTTTCGCGGGGCGCTCTACATGAGCGGATTTCGCGTAGTACCGGTAATCGTAGGCTTGATCATAGACGACCGCGTGTGGCAAAGGATCCCGAAGGAGCTGCGTCCCCAGCTCCTTGGTACGATGGGGGGTATCGAGGATGCCCTCAACCGTGTCGCAGTGAATATGGACCAGCAGGCAATTGATACGATGAAACAGCACGGGCTGATCGTCGATCCGACTTCCGCGAAGATCGAAAGTGAATGGCGCGAGCTCGGGGCCGCCGGCGAGACCATGGTGGTGGGGAAGCTCTTTTCGACGGAGAGCCTCGCCTTGGTGAAGAGGTATCTCAAGGAATACCGGGACTCCCATCCGCAAGTTCCATCCAGGCAGCAGTAACGCCGCGGGGATGCGCCGCAGGGGTCAGCTCGCTGCAAATGAGGCCGCCGGGCGGGAGAATCAACTGACGGAGGAGAAAAGGGGCCCCATCTTCCCCTTCCATCTCGGGTTCTTCGACGACATGTCCTCGTTATAGAGCGGGCCGGAGAAGGGCTCCGCGTTTGGATCGACCATTTTCCAAACGTAGGCAGAGATCCACCGCGAAATGCGGAGCACTACCATCTTGTGCCGGAGCCTTCCCTGAACGTCGCGGTTGAGAATCTCGGGGATCGTGCTCGTCGTTACGATCTCGTCGATGACAGGGTCGTTGAGATTGGCGCGACCCTCCCGATTCGAGTAGAAATGTGTTACGAAGAGAATGATCCTGCGCGGTTTGCCGGTCCGTATGAGCTTGCAGCATTCCAGATGGGTTATGCCCGTACGCACCATATCGTCGAGAACGACGACGTCACGCCCCTCGACGTCCGCGAGTGTAGCTTCTGAATCGGGCGCTACCTCGATCTTCACCTCGCGCTCGTCGAGTCGTTCCTTGTTCATCCGCAGAAAGCCGACATCTTTGCCCATGACGCCGTGCACCTCTCGCGCAAACGAATATGCGCCTTTGTCGGGCGCACAGAGAACGAGATTCTTCTCGTTGACGATGTCGGAGTCGCGCATGTAATCGGCGTAGACCTCCGCCGGGAGGAGGTTGTGGAAATGTCCGCTGAACCGGTCAAGGAAGGTGCTCTCCACCGAGGTCGAGTGATTGTGCACCGTGACGACCTCATCGACTCCGGCTACCTTGAGCAGCTCCGCGTAGAGCCGGGAGGAAAACGGTTGACCGTCGAACTTCTTGTAATCGGCTGCGTCTCGCTGGTACTTCGTCACGCCCTGTCCATGGCGGGGACCCCGGTCTTGGGCGCTGTAAAAGAGGTCCGGTTCGAGGAGAATGACACGCAGCGCTCCGTTGTCCTTGGCGGCGCGAGCGATGAGAAAATTGTGCATCGCCAGATCATCGCGGTTGTATTGACCGCTTCCCGTGCTGACGAGCAAGACCGTCATCCCTGCAAGCTTGTTGCCGATCCGCTCCCAGTCTTGGTCGTCGATGATAAAACGCGGACAGAACTCGTTGTTCAGAAAGCTCTTCAGCGAGATCAGATCCGAGTAGTCCTCGTGCTGCTGCAGGTAGTGAGCGATGTCCTCCACAAAGGGGTTATCCGCGACACTCCCGATAACGATCATCTTCTGCATTGACCCACCCTATGCGGCAAGCTTAGGTCAGCGGTCGACAGCTGTCAACAAAGGCAGGTGTGGACCAACGCCGAAGCCAAACCGAAGTTCGCTATATCTGCTTCGCGTGCGCCAACAGGTACTCCTCAGCCTCGAGGCTCCAAAGACCGTTGTTGGCTCCAACTATCTTTGCGAGCTCGGCGAACAAGGGATCGCTCTTTCCCTTCTCCTCGAAGTCCTCGATCGCAGTGAGCTCCATCTCGATGTTCGTGTACATTAGCTTCTTTCCGCCCGGAATATGGGGCAGGTTGAGCGTCGTCTCCGGCACCGAGTTCAAGCCTCCGACGTGGGTAATCATCGCAACCGGGTTGATCGTGCCGTTGCCCATCAGCTCGAGCGATTCGATCATATCCTCGGTGTTCCCCCCGCTAGTTCCCACGATATGCGTCGAAGCATAGTGAACGTTGTAGAAGTTGAAGCTTGCGGAGAACGAAGGTTCGGTGGGTCCGGCGAAGAAATGGAGACATCCGTCCTTGCCGAGGATCCGGTCTCCCTGCTCGACCACCTGCTTCACCGGTGCGAGCACAAAAACGTCGTCGAAGCCCTTGCCGTCAGTCAACGAGAGGAGGTGCTCCTCCGGGTTGGAGATGCTCTTTGTGTTGACATAAGTCAGCTCGATTCCATTCTTGCGAGCCTCTTCGGCAGTATAGATCGATTGTGCACGTTTGAGTCGCGCATCGTCGATGTCGGTGACGACAAGACGCGAAGGTCGCACCGAGCGGTGGATGGCATAATCGATCATCCCGAGGCCCATCGGACCAACCCCGGCGAGGATCGCCATGTTGCCGCCCTCTGCGATTCCCATCTTGTGCTCGTAACTTCCCTGAGTCGTATGGTACATGGCGTTGAATGCCCCGACGATGCAGGACATCGGCTCGGAAAGCGAACCCATGAAGTAGGGTTTCCCCTTGTACTCGAGGAGACAATTCATCTCCATGACCTCATTGGGAATGTTGATGTAGGTGGCGTCACCGCCGATGTAGTGATAGGAATAGCCGGGCGCGTCCAGCGACCCACGATAGTTCAGGGCCGGCTGAATCGAGAACTTGCTTCCCGCCTTGAACTTATCCCTCCACTTCGCGCCGACCTCGACGATCTCTCCGCAGAACTCGTGCCCGACCATAACCGGCCTCTCGGCGATATCGGCAGGAACCCGTTTATGATCGCTACCCTGCACTGCAGCCTTGTATGAGGACATGCACAACGAGTCCGACACGATATGCGCAAGGATTTCCTCATCCTTCAGTGCCGGAAGCTCGAACTCCTCGAGCCTGAGATCCTTCTTGCCGTACATTCGAACCGCTTTAGTTTTCATCTTCGTTCCTCTCCCTCGCCGCCTCTCGGCTAGCTGAGCATGACCTGACCGCCGGTTACGGGAACCGCCTGCCCGGTCTCGTATTTTTGTTCTATCACGTAGTAGATGGCTTTGATGACGTCGGCTCCCGTGCAGCCGCGCCGCATCGGAACCCGGTTCTCGTAGTAGCGTTTGACCTCTTCGACGCTCTTTGCTCCGGGCACCTTCCCGGCTCGGAGGTATTGAACGAACAATCCGCGGTCCGGATTCGACCAGAGAGGACCGTCGAAGAAGTTGCCCGGACAGATCGAGTTCACCTTGATGTTGTCGCTCACGAGCTCCAGCGCGAAGCTCTGGGTCAATCCGATACCCCCGAACTTACTGCCGGAATAGGCCCCGTTCTTGTTCGAACCCTCCAGGCCCGATTTGGAATTGATCTGTATAATGTCCGAATAGTAACAGCCGGAAGGTCGGTTCTGCAGAGCCATGACCGGCGACACCGACTTCGTGCAGAGGAAGTAGCCGGTGTAGTTCACCTTCGTAACGAGCTCGAACTCCTCTGCCGAGATCTCCTTGACACTTCCAGCTTTGAGAACCCCGGCGTTGCTTACGAATAGATCGACCCCTCCCACCGTACTGACAACCTTCTCCACCATTCGGCGTACCGAATCTTCGTTCCCGATGTCGACTCCGACGGGGAAAGCGCAGGTCCGTCCGTGCTCGGCGTTGAGCTCCCCGGCGAGTTTCGAAGCTCCCTCCTCGTTGAGGTCGGCAATGAAGACATGGCAGCCCGCTGCGGTGAGGTGGCGGACGATCTCCTCCCCGAAGCCCTGGGCGCCGCCGGTGACTACGGCGACCTTGTCTTCCACTACGTGCGCCCTGCTCTCCGCTTCAAAGAGCTGCGACTCGGCAGGACTGCGAGGCGCTCTCTCAGCCGCCCGGCTCCCGCCCTCCGGTTCGCCTGACAGGCCGGACCCGGCCTCGAATGCATCGCGCAGCCGAGCTGCGGCGTCATAGTCAGCGGCCAGGTAGAAGCTGCCCAGCGGCGGGCAGAGCACGACCGACGTCGCGCGCGCTCGCTTGCCGACAGCTTCGACGAGGTGGTCCGCCACGTCGGCAGAGGTGAGCCCGCCCAGATCCACCGTGATAACTGCGGGCTGCTCCAACTGTGCGCCGCTCGCCACACCCTCGGAGAAGAGGACAACCCTGGCCTTCTCGCCGTCGAAGGTGAGTCCGCGCAGAAGGGGGGCGACGTCGCCAACCCGTATCTCGATCTCTCCCATTCTTCTTTCTACTTCCTTGTCTAGAAATCCACGACGCTGAGTGCCGTCTCCGGGGCCCTCCGGTCGATTTTCGCGCCTGCCAGTGAGTATCGCGCGAGGCGTTCGCTCAGGTTCAGATCTGCCAATGGGTTTTCCGCGGAGAACAGCGCGTAGCGCTCGTCTTGCGAAGCAAGCTTTTCGTGGGCGATGAGGGCCCAAGTCGAGTCGATCAGGTGATGGAACGCCGGCTCGAGAATCTCGGGGCACGAGAAAGACTGACGCGAGGAGTTGATGTCCACCCCGCTAATCTCCATCAGCTCGTGTTCTCGGCACAGCCGCTGCACTCGCTCGAGCTGCTCGAGTGAGTTTCTCGGCGGCATGTAGGTGAGCGCCTTGAACCCGATGCGCTTGAGCTCGACAACGAGCTCATCGAGGAACTCATCCTCGAACTTCTCCGCCTTCTTGTCCCCGGTCGGCGACTCCGTGACGTCCCCGAGGTATGCGTAGCAGGGGATGGCCCCGACTGCGCGACCGAGCTCCACCGCTCGAAGGACCGATACGCACTCGTTCTCATCCGGCTGGATGAAGAACTCCGGCAGAAAAGAGCTCTTGAGCACTCCAAGTAGATCGTAGCGATAGTGGGGGTTCTGCTCGTCGAGCAGGTACTCGCGCAGTTTCGGGGCGAGCTCGATACCCAGGCCGTTCTCCACGAAGCCCACGAGGGTCGTCCCCCTGCCCGTCTTGTCGATGATCTTCTGCGCGAGCGCGCTCAAAATGTGGCGCTCGGTAATTCCTCCGCCCTCGTCTGCCTGTGAGGCCGCATAGACGTCTCGTTGGAAATTGATCGCGTCGATCCCGTATCGAGCGGTAAGACCGTTCAAGCGTTCGACCATCCTCCCGTTCCGTTTGTTGCGCTCGGCGCGAATCGGTCGCAGGAACTCGTCAACCTCCGGCAGCCTCGGCCGTGGGATTCCGTGCAGCGACATGTAGACGATGTTGCTCGAATCGGGATTGTTGATCTTCCTGCCTTCCAGGGCGGTTCCGGTGAAATTGACCCGAATCTCGCAGCCAACCGTCGAGCCGATGCCGATCACCTTGCATGCCTCGATCATCTCGTCCGCTCCTGCGACCGAGTCGTGATCCATTGCGCCCACCGCCTGCAGCCCCGCCTTCCATGCACGGTAGGCAACCATCGCGGGCGAATAGGGGCTGAATGAGTAGATCGTGTGAACGTGGTTGTTCACCTCCACGGTCACAGCGGCCTGCTCGCGACCGTCGGCAATGAGACGGCCGACCTCCCCCAGCGCCCAAAGACGCTCGGCTCTGGTCGAGCCGTTCAGTGCATTCATCAGAGCGTCCGTCACCTGCTACACCCCCAGCCGGGCCCGTTTCAGAAGCTCGCCCGTCGTCTGAACGGTAGAAACCTCGTGACCGGGGAGCGGCAGCACCCGTTCGTGAATCGTATCGACAATCCACTCCGGCTGAGGGAAGAAGAGCTCTTCCATTTCCGCTGCTGGGGTAATCCAGTTTCGCGAGCCGACTATCGCCGGCGGCCCGTCGAGGTAGTCAAAGGCAGTCTGAGAGATCGTCGCAGCCACGGTCTGCAGAAATGATCCGCGGTCACACGCGTCAGAGGCGAGCACGACCTTGCCCGTTTTCTTGACTGATTCTATAAGCTTATCATAGTTCAAGGGGTTGATGAAGCGCAGATCGATGACCTCGGCCGAGACACCGTACCTCTTCTCGAGGGCGTCGGCGGCGGTCAGGGCCGGATAGAGGGTTGCTCCGATGGTAATGACGGTGATGTCGTTTCCGTTCCTTTTGATCGAGGGTTCTCCTTCGGGAACCTCGAAGTACTCCTTCGGCACTCCCTCCTTCACGAACTGCTCTCCCACGTCGTAGAGACGCTGGCTCTCGAAGAAGATGACCGGGTCGGTTCCCCGGAGGGCAAGATTGAGCATGCCCTTCGCGTCGTAGGGAGTGGCGGGGAACATCACCTTCAGTCCCGGGATATGAGCCACGAGCGAGGTCCAGTCCTGGGAATGCTGCGCGCCGTACTTGCTGCCGACCGAGACCCGCACGACGAGCGGCATCTTCAAGACGCCGGCGGACATCGACTGCCACTTGGCCGCCTGGTTGAATATCTCATCCCCGGCGCGCCCCATGAAGTCGCAGTACATTAGCTCAACGAGGGCGCGGCCGCCGGAGAGCGCGTAGCCGACGCCCGAGCCGACGATGGCCCCTTCGGATATCGAGGAGTTGAACAGCCGGTGGTAGGGCAGCGCCTCGGTGAGCCCCCGGTAAACGGCGAACGCGCCGCCCCAGTCGCGGTTCTCCTCACCGTAGGCAACCATCGTCGGGTCCTGGTAGAACCGGTGAAGCACCGCCTCGAAGAGGGCGTCGCGGTAGGCGAAGGTTCGGTTCTTCGAGACCGGCTTCCCTTCGGCGTCGAAGGCGAAGCGGGACTTCTGCTCGAAGCTCTTCAGTCGGGGGTTCTCCTCCATGGGGATGAGCACTTCAGGATCTCCCTCAGCCATTCGATCCGTCGGTGTGTTCGAGTACATCACCGACTCGACGAACTGCCCCGAGACCCGGGGCGATACCTCGGGGTCGATCGCGAGCTTCAGCGCCTTTGTGATTCTTTCCGTTGCGGTTGCGGAAATCCGCTCACGCTCGGACGAGTCGAGTACCTTGTTCTCCTCGAGGTAGTCTCCGAAGCTCACGATCGCGTCGGCGTGCTCCCAGAGGGCAAGCTCCTCTTTCGTCCGGTAAGACGAGGCATCGGAGGGTGAGTGACCGGACATCCGGTAGGTGATCGTGTCGAGCAGCACCGGACCG
>Ga0307440_1000730_pt1 | contig 16247 bp, 17 predicted proteins | sample SalMarWE160410MG_FD_202150 | JGI IMG/M metagenome (GOLD analysis project Ga0307440, IMG submission 202150) | Salt marsh sediment microbial communities from the Plum Island Ecosystem LTER, Massachusetts, United States - WE1604-10 | ecosystem: Environmental > Aquatic > Marine > Intertidal zone >... | reverse complement strand
CGACCTGGAAGTAGGTTGAAAACGCCCGCACCAGTTCACTGGCCTGCGCCGGCGCCAGCCCGGCAAGTTCGCGCTCCAGAACACCACCGTCGCCCTGCTCGCGCCGGCCTATGGCGGCGGCACGCACAGCTTCGACCCGTTCGAATAGCTCGTTGCCACACTGTTCGATGAGGACTTCACCGACCAGCCGGCCCAGCAGGTTAACGTCATCGCGCAGGCCTTCGTCCTTGGCGGCGAATTCCACCTCACGTTCCGGCACCGGTTGTTTCATGGCTCCAGTGTACTCAAGGCCGGCCCGCCACCCGTATCCGGCGGCGCTGCGCGGCCGACCCGTTACAATCCCGCTTGTACAGACCCATGCCGGAAAGGAGTATCCCTGTGATTTCACCCCAGGCAGCACTTGAGAGACTGCGCGAAGGCAACCAGCGTTTTGCCTCCGGCGTGCGCAGCATTGACACGCTTTTGAGCCAGGCCCAGCGAAGCGAACTGGTCGGCGGACAGGAGCCCTTTGCGGTCATCCTCGGCTGCTCGGATTCGCGCGTACCAGTAGAGATCATCTTCGACCAGGGCCTGGGTGACCTGTTCGTCATCCGCGTGGCGGGCAACATCGTCGCGCCGTCGCACATCGGCAGCGTCGAATTCGCCGCCGAGGCATTCGGCACCCGCCTGGTCGTGGTGCTGGGGCATTCCAGCTGCGGCGCGGTGACCGCCACAGTCGACGAACTGCAACGGCCGAGCGACAGCCGCTCCCCGAACCTGCGCGATATCGTTGACCGGGTCCGGCCCTCCGTGGAAGGATTGCTGAAAACCGAATTGCGCAACCAGCGGGAAACGCTGATTCAGGAAGCGGTCCGTGCGAACATCCGCGCCTCCGCCGATCACCTGCGCCATGGCTCCAAGGTGCTCGAGGAACTCATCAAAAAAGACGGCCTGCTCGTGGTCGGAGCCGAGTATTCGCTGGAGACCGGGCTGGTCGACTTCTTCGACGGCATGCCCGGTTAATGCCGCTGCCTGGTAAGCGCTAAGGTGCCGTCTGCCGGGTCGGCATGAGCAGCATTTCCTGCACATTCATGTTGGCCGGCTGGGCGAACGCGTAAACCAGCGCGCGCGCGACTTCTTCCGAGGTCAATGCCTCGAGGCTGTCGCGGCGTGCCTTCATCTTGTCCTTGGGTACGTTGTAGCCCCAGTTCGTATGAACGGCGCCGGGTTCGATGAGCGAGACACGAATACCTTCCGGCCCCAATTCCTTGCGCAGCGCGTCGTGGAAACCGACGACGGCGAACTTGGTCGCGTTGTACACGGACCATCCGGCCAATCCATAGCGGCCGCCGACGCTGGACACCGTGCTGATCATCGCGCCGGGCCGCCCACGCAGCAACGGAATCGCCAATTGCGTGCAATGCAGGACGCCATAGAGATTGGCATCGATGGTCGCCTGCCATTCTTCCTGCGTGCTTTTTTCGAACGGATTGTTGTAACCCACGCCGGCGTTGTTGAACAGCAGGTCGAGTCCGCTGAACTTTGATTCGACGGTTGCGAACACGCGCTCCATGGCGGCACGGTTCCCCACGTCGGCAGCATGCACACTCGCACGATCGCCGATCTCGCCCGCGAGCGCCTTGAGCTTGTCACCACTGCGCGCGACAAGCACTACGTTGACACCCTCGGCAGCAAGCAAGCGTGCCGCCGCATGGCCAATACCGCTTGAGGCCCCGGTCACGATGGCGACTTTGTCCTCAAGGCTGTTCATCTCCATGATGCTTCTCCCGTTCCCGCGTCGGCCGTTCTTTCGGGAACTGCCACGGTTAATTCGACGTGATTCATTCTAGCGGCCCGGCTGAACTCAAGAGAATGCCAAGGCGATTGAAACTGCAATGAGCGTTCCCGTGAACAAGGCTATCGAATACAAAAACCACAAGGCCGAACCGCGTAACACGGCTAGGGGCCAGCTATCATCATAGGTAACCCGCATCGCCGGGAACGCATAGATGACGGACCAGATGCCGAGAACCAGGCAACACCACCGAAGAATGGAATCCAGTATGGGCGGCGTGACTCGGGTCAGCAGCATGAGCAGCACGACAATCAGCAGGTAAATGAAAAGCGCGCTGTGATAGTGCAAAGCAAAGATGAGGTGCTCGCTGTAGTAACGCTTTCGCAACAGGTAGAACAATTTGAGCAGCAACGCAAAGACCGGGATCAGGAAAAACAGCACCTTCGGCATGTTGCTCCAGAAGCGCTTCCAGAATTGGCCGGGGTGATCCTGCAGTGCCTTTATGCGCGGCAGCCAGAACTTGCGGGCCGAGTCTGCCACGCTGGCGGCGGCAGGGCTTTGCGTGCGCCCGGCCTTGGCAATGCGCTGTTCGATCAACCGCCCGATGTCGGTCGTCGACGTGAGCGGTGCGACCGCACTCCCCACGGCTGGCACGCCGCTGGCGTGGGTGGCCGTTCCTGTCGCAACCAACTGCTTGCCCGTCGGCGAGCGGATGTCAAAGTGAACGCCGCCAAAGGGCAGAAACCCGACCGTAAGGAAGAAGATAATCGTGACGAAAAGGTATAGCCGGATCGGTGGGATATGGCTCTGCCGCTTTCCCGCAAGATAGGTGCGAGTCAGATGCCCAGGCCTGAACAACAAGAGCCCCAGCGTAGTCCAGATGCGCGCATCGAACTGGAACTGATCGGAGAGGAAATCCAGAATCAGGCGATACAGCGGCACCGCAAGCGAATGGTCTTCCTGGCCGCAATTCGAGCAATACCGGCCGGTCAGCCGCGTTCCGCAGTTAGGGCACTCGCGGGACGCAGAGGAATCGCTATTGCTCATGGACCATGCCCCGCTGACGGCGTTTCACCGCTGGATTTGTTTCTACACCACGAACGCATTATGCCAAGAACAGCGCTTATAAGCGCTCGTCACCGCAGCTGCGGCACTGATCCTGACAATCATCGGCCCCCTTCCTGATGCATGTCAACTACCTTTGCGAACAAGTAGGAGTAGTCTGAAGTTGCCTTTCGAAACTCTGGAGGCATCCATGGAAAACCGCTTTTACGACCGCCGTGACGCCGGACGCAAGCTTGCGAAACAACTTGAGCAATACGGATGGCGCGACGACGTCATTGTGCTGGCGCTGGCGAGAGGTGGCGTACCCGTGGGCTATGAAGTAGCCAAGGCCCTGGGCGCCGATCTGGATGTTTTAATCGTACGCAAACTGGGCGTCCCACACCACCCGGAACTGGCCATGGGTGCCATCGCTTCCGGCGGCACCGAATATCTCAACACCTTCGTAATCGAGACTTCCGGGGTCAGCCAGTGGCAAATCAACGCCGTCAAAGCAATCGAACAGAAGGAATTGAAACGCCGGGAAGAGCTTTATCGGGGCAATCGTCCGTGGCCGAGCATTCGGGACAGGATCGTCATCCTCGTTGATGACGGCGTGGCTACCGGTTCCACCATGCAAGCCGCCATCATGGCACTGCGTACCGAAAAACCGGAACGAATCGTCGTTGCCGTACCTGTCGCGCCCAGCGAGAGCATAAACACATTCGCGGGAATGGCCGACGAATTCGTCTGCATCTATCATCCCGAGGCGTTCATGTCGGTTGGCCAGTTTTACACGGTCTTCGACCAAACCAGCGACCACGAAGTCCATCGGCTCCTGACGGAGTTTCGTGAGGAAACGGCCCGTGTGCGCGGCTAAAACGCCTTTCCTCGCCGTGCGCGAGTTGGGCCGGCGGCTGAACGAAAGCGAGAGCGACTACGACGAACTGCTTGAATTGGCCCGGGGGCGCCGTTACGTGCTGCTCGGCGAAGCCAGTCATGGCACGCGGGAGTTCTACCGGATGCGCGCCGGGATCACCCGCCGCCTGATCGAAGAAGCCGGCTTCGAGGCCGTGGCCATCGAAGGCGACTGGCCCGATACCTGGCGCACCAACCGTTTCGTCCAGGGCGCAGGTGGCGACGATGCAGAATCATCACTGGACGACTTCGAGCGTTTCCCGGGCTGGATGTGGCGCAACCGGGAAGTGCTGGAATTCGTAACCTGGCTGCATGAATTCAACGCCACGCTTGAACCGAACCGGCGGACCGGCATCTACGGCCTCGATCTTTACAGCTTGTATCGCTCGGCGGATGCCGTTATTCATTACCTCGAAGGAGTCGATCCGGAAAAGGCGGAACTGGCTCGCCGGCACTACACGATCCTCGACCATGTACGCGAGCCCCAGACCTACGGCTATCAGGCCGCTTTCGGTCTGCGCCCGGCCGGCCGCGAGGCAGCCGTCGCGCAATTGATGCAGTTGCGCGAGGACTCCGAACGTTACATTGCCCGCAACGGTCTCGCCGCCATGGATGCTTACTTTTTTGCCGAGCGCAATGCCGCTGTCGTGGTCAACGCCGAAGCCTATTACCGCGCCATGTTCGGCCGCCGCCTCAACACCTGGAACCTGCGCGACGCCCACATGCGCGAAACCCTGCTCGCGCTCGTCAAATACCTGCGCTATCGGGGCGGCGAGGGCAAGGTCGTCGTGTGGGCGCATAATTCCCACCTTGGCGATGCACGCGCTACCGAAGCAAGTTTGCGAGGCGAGTGGAATCTTGGGCAGCTCATGCGCGAACATGCGGCAAGGGAGACCTTGCTGGTGGGCTTCACGACCTACACCGGGCACGTGTCGGCCGCTTCGGAGTGGGATGCCGAGGTCGAGCACAAATGGGTTCGTCCCGCCCTCGCGGACAGCTACGAGCATCTATTCCATGCCACCGGACTGGATCGCTTTTTCTTGCCGCTCGACAATCCGGAGGCCGACCCGCTGAAGGAGATGCTGCTCGAACGCGCGATCGGTGTGATCTATCGGCCCGAAACCGAGCGGGCGAGTCATTATTTCGATGCTTCGATCGCCAACCAGTTCGATGCCGTTTTCCATATCGATGAGACCAGCGCCCTGGAGCCCCTGGACGCGCCCCGGCACTGGCACCGGCCCGAGGCCGCCGAATACGTCTAAACCCCTGCTTGCTACACAGGGAACGCCGCGCTCAGCGTAATTTGGCGTTGATATTTTCGAGTTCTGCGGCGCCGGGGCAAAGCGTCTCGGCAGACACCGCGTTGAGCGGTTGCTCGACAGTATTCAGCCGGGCATGCATGTCCTCGTGAGAGGAATCGAGATACAGCAGGCCCGTCACGATCTCGCCACGGCGGCGATGGGACTCGATCAGGTCCAGTGCGGACTTGCGGTCCCCCGGATCGTAATCTTCGGCGAGCTTGCGCAGTTGCAGCTGCGTGCCGTCATGCAGCGTAACCGCCATGCGCTCGCCGGCCCCGTAGGACACGGTGATTTCCTCGCGCGGCGGGACCAGGTCGGTGGCTTGGAACTCGTGCTCGCGGATATACGCATAGCTCTTGGTCGAACCCTCGTGGTTGTTGAAGGTGACGCAAGGCGAGAGGCAATCAATGAACGCAAAGCCAGGATACTCCAGCGCGGCGCGGATGATGGGCACCAGCTGTTCCTTGTCGCCGGAAAAACTGCGGGCGACGAAGCCGGCTCCCATGTCGAGCGCCAGGCGCGCGAGGTCTATGGGCGGATAGCGGTTGGTCTCGCCGCCCTTGCTGACGGAACCCTCGTCCGCCGTGGCGGAGAATTGGCCCTTGGTCAAACCGTAGGTGCCGTTGTTTTCCACCATGTAGAGCATGTTGATGCCGCGCCGGATGGCATGCACGAACTGGCCGAGACCGATCGAGGCGGTGTCGCCGTCGCCCGAAACGCCGATATAAACCAACTCGCGATTGGCGAGGTTGGCGCCCGTGGCAAGCGAGGGCATGCGCCCGTGCACGCCGTTGAAACCGTGCGCGGCACCCAGGAAATAGGTCGGCGTTTTCGCCGAGCAGCCGATGCCGGATAACTTGGCAATCCGGTGCGGCGGCAACTCCAGCTCGAAACAGGCCTCGATGATGGCGGCACTGATCGAATCGTGCCCGCACCCTGCGCACAGGGTGGAAATCTTGCCTTCGTAATCCCGGCGCGTAAGGCCCAATGTGTTTTTCGGCAACGCCGGGTGATGCACGGCGGGTTTGGCGATCCAGGTCATGAGGCGGCTCCCGCGGCAGAATGATCCGCGGCTGAGGCGAGATGCTCCAGCACCGAGCGGATCAGGAATTCGGCGGTGACCGGCAGGCCACCGTAATGCAATAGCGATACCAGCTGCGCCGGATCCATGCCGCCCTCGGTGAGCAGCATGGTGTGCAGCTGGGCATCGCGGTTCTGTTCAACCACAAATACCGTCTTGTGCGTTTCGATGAAGCGATACACCTCGTCGCTGAACGGGAAGGCGAGCAGGCGCATCGCATCGAGTTTCACCCCCCGTTTCGCGAGGCCCTCGAGCGCCTCCCGCATGGGCTCGGTGGTCGTGCCGAAGTACAGGACGCCGGCCTCGGCACCGGACTCGGCTTCCATCACCGGCTTGGGTACCAACTGCGCCGCGGTGTCGAACTTGCGGCGTAGCCGGTCGAGGTTCTCCTGGTACTTGGCGCTGTCCTCGGTGTAGGCGCCGTACTTGTCATGTCCCGAACCGCGTGTGAAGTAAGCACCGCGCGAGGGGTGCGTGCCCGGATAGGTCCGGTAGGGAATGGCGTCGCCGTCCACGTCGAGATAGCGGTAAAACTGCTTTCCGGCTTCCAGTTCGTCATGGTCAAGCACCTTGCCGCGGTCGGGCCGGCGCGTATCGTCCCACTTGAAGGGGCGCGACAGCCAGGTATTCATGCCCAGATCCAGGTCGCTCATCACGATGACGGGTGTCTGCAAGCGGTCGGCCAGATCGAAGGCCTCAACGGCCAACTCGAAACACTCGTCGGGCGAGGCGGGGAAGAGCAGCACATGCTTGGTGTCGCCGTGCGAGGCATAGGCGGCGGAGAGCAGATCCGCCTGCTGGGTGCGCGTGGGCATGCCGGTGGAAGGGCCGGCACGCTGGACGTCGAACAGCACGGTGGGAATTTCGGCGTAGTAGGCCAGACCCAGGAACTCGCTCATCAACGACACGCCCGGGCCACTGGTTGCAGTGAAGGAGCGCGCGCCGTTCCAGGAGGCCCCGATGACGACACCGATGGCCGAAAGCTCGTCCTCTGCCTGCACAATCGCGAAATTGTTGCGCCCGCTCTCCGGATCGACACGGAGTTTTGTGCAGAAATGGCCAAACGCCTCGGCGAGTGACGTCGAGGGCGTGATCGGATACCACGCGGCGACGGTGGCGCCCGCGTAAACGCAACCGAGCGCGCAGGCCTCGTTGCCGGTCACCAGGATCCCGTCGCCCACCGTGTCACGCCGCTCCGCGCGGATCGGCAGCGGGCAGTCGAAAGCAGCCAGCGCCGCTTCGCGTCCCGCCTCGAGCGCCTCCACGTTGGGTGCGATCAGCTTTTCCTTGCCCTTGAACCGTTCGTCCAACAGACCGGTCAGAACATCGAATTCGATGTCGAGCAGCGCCGAGAGCGCACCGACATAGCAAATGTTTTTGAACAGCAGGCGCTTGCGCTGGTCGTCATGCTGCTGGACCATCTCGATAAACGGCAGGCCCAGGAAGGTGATGTCATCGCGCCGCATCGCAGGATCTAACGGGCGCGTGGAATCGTGGAGCAGGTAGCCGCCGCTTTCCACGCTCGCAATATCGTCCTTGAAACTCTGCGGATTCATGGCGACGACCAGGTCCACGCTGCCGCGCCGGCCGGTGTGGCCCGCCTCGCTCACCCGGATCTCGTACCACGTCGGCAGGCCCTGGATGTTGGAGGGAAACATGTTCTTGGCCGCAATCGGCAAACCCATGCGGTAAAACGCTTTCGCCAGCAAGGTGTTTGCGCTCGCGGAGCCCGTGCCGTTTACGTTGGCGCAGCGAATGACGAATTCGTTGAGCTTCCCTGTCGGCATCGCTTATCTCCCCCGCAGGGACGGAAAGGATTTATTCATGGCAAAGACCGCCGGCCTGGGGCAAATGGATGGTGGATTTCTGCATGTCCCAAGCGCCGGTGGGACAACGCTCGGCGCACAGCCCGCAGTGCAGGCACAGGTTCTCGTCCTTGGCCATGATGCGTCCCGTCGGGAGGGGGCCGTCTACGTAGACATCCTGCGCCTCGTTCTCGGCAGGCACGCGCAAGCGCGCACGGAGTTCTTCCTCTTCGCCGTCGCCGGTGAAGTTGATGCAGTCCATCGGGCAAATGTCCACACAGGCGTCGCATTCGATGCACAGCTTCGGCGCGAATACCGTCTGCACATCGCAATTCAGGCAACGGTCGGCTTCCTCGAGCGCGCGCTCGACGTCGTAACCCAGCTCCACCTCGACCCGGATATTGGCGAGCGCTGCGGATTTCTTCGCGTGCGGCACGACGACCCGCGCGGCTTCGTCGTAGTCGTTGCCGTAGCTCCATTCGTGGATGCCCATCTTCTGGCTGACGAGGTTCATCCCCTGCGCCGGACGGTCCTTGTGCAGGTCCTTGCCCTGGCAATACAGGTCGATGGAAATCGCCGCGGCGTGACCGTGGGCGGCGGCGGAGACGATGTTGTCCGGGCCCAGCGCCGCGTCGCCGCCGAAGAACACGCCCGACCGCGTGGACTCGAAGGTTACCGGATCGAGCTTGGGCAGGCTCCACTTGCCAATCTCGACGCCGAGTTCCGGCTCGATCCACGGGAACACGGGATCCTGGCCGATGGCGAGCAGCGCATCATCGCAGGGAATTTCCACGCGCTCGCCGGTCGGGATGAGCTTGCGTTTGCCGTCCGTGTACTCGGCGCGCACCTTGTCGAAGAGCATCGCGGTGAGCTTGCCGTTCTTCACCACGAAGGAATGCGGATTGTGCCAATTGAGGATCGGGATGTCCTCGGCCATCGCCTCTTCTTTCTCCCAGGGATGCGCCTTCATCTCCTCGAAGCCGCTGCGCACCGTGACGATCACATCCTTGCCTCCGATTCGAAGCGCACTGCGGCAACAGTCCATCGCCGTGTTGCCGCCGCCGACCACCACCACCCGCTTGCCGATGCTCGTGGTATGGCCGAAGGCGACGCTCGCGAGCCAGTCCACGCCGATGTGGATGTTGTCCGCGGCCTCGGCGCGGCCCGGAATGTCGAGGTCGCGTCCGCGCGGTGCGCCCGTGCCGATGAACACGGCATCGAAGCCTTCGTCGATAACCGCCTTGAGGCTGTCCACGCGGTGGCCGAAGCGGCACTCGACGCCCATGTCGAGCACGAGGTTCACTTCCTCGTCGAGCACCTCCACCGGCAGGCGGAAAGCGGGGATCTGGCTGCGCATCATCCCGCCGCCGAGCTTTTCCTGTTCTATGAGAACCACTTCGTAGCCGAGCGGCAGCAGGTCACGGGCGACGGTCAGCGAGGCAGGGCCCGCCCCGATCAGCGCAATGCGCTTGCCGTTTTTCTTCTTCGGCACCTCGGGCATCAGGTGTTCGAACTCGCCCTTGAGATCGGCGGCGACGCGCTTGAGCCGGCAGATGGCGACCGGTTCCTTTTCCACGCGCCCGCGCCGGCAGGCAGGTTCGCAAGGCCGGTCGCAGGTGCGCCCCAGGATGCCGGGGAATACATTCGAATACCAGTTGAGCATGAAGGCGTCGGTGTAGCGTCCGGCGGCGATCATGCGGATGTATTCGGGGACGTTGGTATGGGTAGGACAAGCCCACTGACAGTCGACGACCTTGTGGAAATAATCCGGTTTTGCGATATCGGTCTTTCGCACCTACTCGCCCCTGGGTGGCGTTGCCCGATAGGTTGATATTACTCCCGCCGTGCGCCCGCGTCTAATCCCCTCTCGAACCCGTCCTCAACAACCCTCTCCCGGGCGACTGCCAATCCCAGACATTGAGCTCCCGGGATCTTTCATCACGCACCGGAATCGATTAATCTCTCATCGCCGTCACCCCACTGCTGAGCATGGCATCCAAATGCATTCGAATCCTGGCGCTTTCGGGCAGCCTGCGGGCCAATTCATCCAATTCGGCACTGCTGCGGGCCGCGGCAAGGCTGGTTCCCGACAACACGCACCTCTCGCTCTACGAAGGCTTGGTATTATTGCCGCCGTTCAATCCGGATCGCGAAGCAAAACTCTATGACGTTGCGGCGCCGGGTCTCCTATATCGCAGCGACCTGAACGACCCCGGCCTGATCGAAGTGCGCAACCTGAACGAGCAGGTCAGGCAAGCAGACGGGCTGCTGATCGCCTGCCCCGAATATGCGCGCGGCGTGCCCGGCGCTTTCAAGAATGCACTGGACTGGATGGTCGGGAGCAATGCCTTCGTCTGCAAACCCTTCGTGCAGTTCAACGCCTCGCCACGCGCCTCTCACGCGCAGGCGGCTTTGCGATTGACGCTCGAAACCATGTCCGGGGTGTTCGTGGAAGAAGCCTCTCTGTCGGTGCCCTTGCTCAACCGCGGACTCGGCCCCGATGACATTCTTGCGGATCCGGAGCTGGCCGGACCGATTCGCAATGCACTCCAGGCCTTTATTGACAGAATCGAAAGCGATGAACATTCGGACTGACGACCTGAGCCGGCCGGAAGTCGGCGAATTGCTGCTGGAACACCTGGACAACATGACGTTGCATTCGCCACCCGAGAGCATCCATGCACTGGATCTCGACGCCTTTCGCAACCCGAGCATCACGCTCTGGAGTGCCTGGGAAGGCGACGAGTTACTGGGCTGCGGTGCGCTCAAGGAGCTTGACGCGACACACGGCGAAATCAAATCCATGCGGACCGCCGACAAACATCTGCGGCGGGGCGTGGCGGCCAGACTCCTGGAGCATATTCTTGTGGAGGCCGGGCAGCGCGGGTATCGACGGCTCAGCCTGGAAACCGGTTCGATGGCGGCCTTTGCCCCGGCCCGCGCGCTCTACGAACGATTCGGATTCGACTATTGCGGCCCCTTCGCTGACTATGTCGAAGACCCCTACAGCGTATTCATGACCAAGGCTTTGTAAGGTCTTTCTTTTTATCGTGGCCTATGACGCCGATTATTCGCTATATGCGCAAACACAGCGGAGGCGGGAGGCAAACTGGAATAGACCGGGTCGCGGACTCGCGGGCGATTGCCTCAAATCAATTCCTTGGCGTGAGTCCGAAACTATACTGGCCGCCTATCGCTCCCGGCATCACTCGTGCCAGGAAACATCTACGCCTCACCAGGACATGCACGATGCAAGAGTTTCCCCATCACTACAAAGTTGCTGCCAATGCAAGCCCCGACGGTAACGTCACACTTTCCAGCGACGGCCTGGACGACCTCACTTCAGCAGCCCCTGCCGAGTTCGGCGGCCCCGGCGACCAATGGTCCCCGGAAACCCTCCTGGCTGCGGCCGTTGCCGATTGCTTCATCCTCGGCTTCAAGGCCATCTCCCGAGCTTCACGCTTTTCCTGGAACAGTCTGCAGTGCGATGTCGAAGGCAGACTGGAGCGCATCGATCACGTAACGCGCTTCACCGAATTTGATATCCGTGCTTCACTGGAAATTCCCGCGGACGCCGACGAAGAAAGAGCGAAGCTGTTGCTCGACAAAGCCGAGGCCACTTGCCTGGTGACCAATTCCCTGACCAGCTCGTTGCAACTGGACGCCACGGTGACGAAAGCAGCCTGACTCTTGATGGCCGGGAAAACGTCCTGCCCCTTTGGGTAAACTGCCGGGAACGAACCACGACTCAACGCCGGAAACCCCATGCCTCCAAGCCAAGGTTTTGCCTGCGTCAATGGCGCACGCTTGTATTACGAGACCGCAGGCTCCGGCGAGCCGCTGGTCTTGATCCACGGGAACACGCTCGATACGCGCATGTGGGACGATCAGTGGAGCCCCTTCGCCGAGCGCTACCGCGTGATTCGCTACGACATGCGCGGCTTCGGCCGCTCGTCCATGCCTACCGAAACCGCTTACTCTCCCGCCGAAGACCTGAAGGCATTGCTCGATCAACTGAACGTGGGCCGGATACACGTGCTGGGACTGTCGCGGGGCGGCGCGGTCGCGCTCGATTACGCGCTCATGTACCCCGAAGAGACGCTTTCGCTGATCTTCGCGGACGCCGGCCTGTGGGATTTTCCGTGGACGCACTATGCAACTTCGGTCAAGGCCGTGCGCGAAACCTGCCGCACTTCCGGAATCGAGGCAGCACGAGCATTGTGGCTCGACCATCCGCTGTTCGCACCCGCGCTCGAAAAGCCATCCGTCGCGGAGCGGCTGCGAGCCATGGTGACAGACTACTCCGGTTGGCACTGGCAACATGACGAAAGCCTGCAGCTGCTCGATCCGCCACCTATAGAACGACTGACGGCCTTGAATATCCCGGTGCTGGTTATCGCCGGAGAGCGCGACCTGCCCGACTTCCTCGCCATTGCCACATTGCTGAGCGAGCGCATACCGGGCGCTGAAAAAATCATCCTGCCGTCGGGCCATATGTCCAACATGGAAGCGCCTGCGGCTTTCAATGCCGCCGTACTTGATTTTCTCTCGCGCTCCAACGCGCATGGGTAAAGAGCCGGAAATGAATGCCGGTCAAAAACGGATGCCCGTACTGTTCGTCGGCCACGGCAATCCCATGAATGCCATCGAGCAAAATGCATTCCACCAAAGCTGGGAAAAGCTGGGGCAAGCACTACCGCGGCCCGGGGCCGTGCTGTGTATTTCCGCGCACTGGGAAACCGACGGCGTTGCCGTAACGGCCGCATCCCGGCCGGAAACGATCCATGACTTCTACGGCTTCCCACGTGCCTTGTTCGATGTCCAGTACCCAGCACCCGGTGAACCGGGGTTGGCACGGCGTACGGCCGCGTTGCTGGCCGACTACGATGTGCGCCTCGATGCCGAACGCGGTCTGGACCATGGCGTGTGGAGCGTCCTGGCGCCCATGTACCCGGAAGCGGATATCCCGGTCGTCCAATTGAGCCTGGACAGCCGCCGGCCCGGCGACTTTCATTACCGGCTCGGCAAGGCGCTGGGCCCCTTGCGGGACGAAGGCGTGCTGATCGTGGCGAGCGGCAACATCGTTCACAACCTGCGCCTGCTGAATTACCGTGACCCCACGCCGCCGGCCTGGGCGCTGGAGGCCGACGCGGCCATCCGCTCACGCATCGGGGCCCGCGACCACGACGCACTCATCAATTATGAAGCGCTCGGACCGGCCGTGAAACAAGGCATTCCCACCAACGAGCATTACCTGCCCCTGCTCTATGCGTTGGGCCTCCAGCAAGACAACGATGTCTTGAGCTTTTTCAACACATCAGTCTGGGGCAGTATTTCGATGAGCTCGGTGATACTGACGCCCGGCGATTCTGCCTGAACTCATTGCCCGGTTTCTCTTTTGATGATAAACAAGGCAGGTGGGGAAACCGGCGCCGCCCGATAGGGAGGACTCGATGAAGGACCGCATCCGCTTCCTGCTCAACCGCCTGCGCGAACGGCTGTGGGTCAAGCCACTCGCCGTGTGCCTGCTGTCCATACTCGCCGCGTTCATTGCCAGCGTCGTCGACCATCCGCAATTCTCGCCCTACGTTCCCGACATCACCCAGGCATCGCTCAAGGACCTGCTCACCATCATTTCCACGAGCATGCTGGTCATCGCGACTTTCTCCGTGGCTTCCATGGTGTCCGCCTACGCAACCGCGGGGAGCGTGGCCACACCCCGCTCCTTTTCATTGATCGTGGCCGACGATGTCTCGCAAAACGCACTGTCGACTTTCATCGGGGCGTTCATCTTCAGCATCGTCGCCCTGGTCGCACTGACCAACGGCTACTACGGCAAGCCCGGGCGCTTCGCGCTGTTCCTGATCACGATTCTGGTCTTCGCGATCGTGATCTTTACCTTCCTGCGCTGGGTCGACCGCATCGCCCGCCTGGGCCGGCTGGGCACCACGGCCGACAAGATCGAGGAGGCCGCGGCGACCGCGCTCCGACGCCGCAAGCGCGCCCCACGCATGGGGGGCGCCCCGATGCCGGAATCGCCCGGCGAAGGTGAGGCCCTGTACAGCCGCAAGGTCGGCTACGTCCAGCGGCTCGACATGAGTGCGCTGCAAGCGGCTGCGGAGAACGGCGATGTCCACATCGAAGTCGCGGCATTGCCGGGCACCTTTGCCGCCCCGGGCCGGGCGCTGGCCTATGTGCGCCCGGGCAATAACCCGGACAAGCCCGTCAACGTCGAGCGCGTCCGCGCCGCTTTCGTGATCGGAGGCGATCGCACGTTCGACGACGATCCGCGCTTCGGCCTCGTGGCCTTGTCCGAAATCGCCAGCCGGGCGCTATCGCCGGCGGTCAACGATCCGGGCACAGCGATCGACATCATCGGCACCTTCGTGCGCCTGTTCACTGCATGGGCCGCCGAACCGGAAAACACGGAACCGCCGGCAGTGCCGTACGATCGCGTATGCGTCCCGGAGCTGTCGCTGGACGATCTTTTTGATGACGCCTTCAACGCGATCTCGAGAGACGGTGCCGGCATGCTGGAAGTGGCGACGCGACTGCAGAAGGCCTTCGAGTCTCTGGCCGCGACCGGCAATCCCGACACGGTGAAGGTCGCCACCGAGCATGCCCGCCGCGCGCTCACGCATTCGGAAGAGGTGCTCAAGCATCCTTACGAGATCGAGACGCTGCGGCTCGCCGCCGAACTCTGCAACGACAAATGAACGAGACCTCTATGATCCTGCGCGACGCCCAAGCTGCCGATGCCGCACGCATTGCGGGGATCTACAACCACTACATCCTGCATTCGACGGCAACCTTCCAGGAACAGCCGATCAGCACCGAAGACATCGCGGCTCGCATCACGGAAATCGAAGCTGCGGGATTGCCGTGGCTGGTAGCGGACACCGATGACGGCATCGTGGGCTATGCCTATGCGAGCAAATGGAAGGGCCGTTGCGCCTATCGCTACGCCGTGGAGACCACCGTCTACATCGCTCCGGAGATGCAGGGGCAGGGCATAGGCACCCGTCTTTACAGGGAACTGCTGGACCGACTCCGCAAATGTTCCCTGCACGCAGCCATGGGCGGGATTGCCTTACCCAACGCAGCAAGTATCTCGCTCCATGAACGTGCGGGCTTCGAAAAGGTCGCACATTTCAGGGAGGTCGGGTACAAATTCGACCGCTGGATCGACGTCGGCTACTGGGAAATCATCCTTTCATGACCCATGCGACAACCATCCAGGTCAAGGTAAAACCCAATGCGCGGGAGAGCCGGCTGGACCCGCCGGAGGACGACGGTCCCTGGCTCGCCAAACTCAAGTCACCGCCCGTCGACGGCAAAGCCAACAAGGAACTGATCGCGCTGGTCGCGAAACACTTCGGCTACCCGCGCTCGTCGGTCACGATCACCGCCGGTCACAAAGGGCGTATGAAACGCATCCGCATCGACCCGGCAAGCTGAACAGTCGAAAAGAGAAACTCTCGCCAAGGCGCAAAGCACGCAGAGAACCAAGGCAGCCGTGTTGTAGCGGGATACAGCCCGCTCTGCTTTGCTGCGTCAATCTGCCCGAGGCCGGTTAAACAACCTGCTTAAAAAGCAGAAAGAATGACCGTCTTGGAGCAGATTTTCAATGTCCTATTGCGGCTGTGGATTCAACGGGTGGATGCAACACGCTAAAGTCTGCGAGAGCAGAAGGAGTGTTGCTGATGAAACAAAGAACCCGGATCTATTACACCAAGAAGCAGAAGGCGCTGATGTGGGATCGTTGGCAGCAAGGCGAGTCACTGCATCAGATTGCAAAGCTGTTTGATCGATACCATTCCTCGGTCCAAGGCATCCTATTGATGAATTCCGGGGCAATCAAAAGATTCTCTGGCTTAAGGGCTTGAATTGGAGGAGGAGCCTTTTTATTAGATTGAACCTTGTAGATGTAGATGAGGTTCGAGGTGGGCATCGGCGCCTTCGCGGCGGGAAGATCCGACAGAATCACACGTCCAAAGAGATACCGGCCATCTGGCAATAGCATCGCAAATATGTCGCCAGGAATCAGCTTCTTGTATGAGCGTTTAAGTAGGCGAAGATTTGTTTTTACGTTCATGTCAGACGCCTCTGTGACCCTAGGGGCAGTTTCCAATCTCCACCTTCGCATTGTCGCAAATCACGTCGGGTCGATCGAATGAGCTAGTGAACGGCAAAGATCGGTCGAGTTTTGACACGGCTAAGTTCGGCCGAGGCTGTGTGAAAACGTAAAACCTTCTGCGCTTTGCGTTGTCAGTTGAGTAGTGGATCGGATTTTACTGCGGGGCGAAGATGAAGCGCTATATCGAAGG